>Ga0207678_10001353_pt1 | contig 22581 bp, 20 predicted proteins | sample KBSC63metaG_FD_184319 | JGI IMG/M metagenome (GOLD analysis project Ga0207678, IMG submission 184319) | Corn rhizosphere microbial communities from Kellogg Biological Station, Michigan, USA - KBS C6-3 metaG (SPAdes) (version 2) | ecosystem: Host-associated > Plants > Roots > Rhizosphere > Soil ... | reverse complement strand
GCGTTGGCGTTGGCGTTGGCGTTGGCACCATCAGCACCAGCCACATCACCGTTTCCACGCGTCGCCACAGACGCTGCCGTCGTCACGACATCGGCAGCCTGCTCCACCACATCGACAGCGTCGCCGTCCGCATCGGCAGCGTGACCGTGCACGGCGAATCCGTCCAGCATCGCCTGCCGACCAGCGTCCTCGCCGGCCGCAGCAGCGTCCGTGTCGGCATCCGCCATTGCGTCATCGCGCGCGACGACCGGCGCCCGCGCCGCCGGCTCGAGCACCGGATCGCCGAACAGGTCGAGCGTGCGTTCGTCCCGCGGCGCATCGCCGCCCGCCGCGTGACCGGACCGCGCGGTGGCCCTGGCGGATGTGTCTGCCGCGGCCGCGACGGAGCGCGGGCGCGAACGGGCCGACGAGCGGTCGGAGCGGGAACGGGAGCGAGGCAGGGAAACGGATTCGGTCATGGAGTCGGATTACAAGCCCGCGAACGCGGAATCGGAGGTCGAACGGAATCGGCGACGGCCATTGTCGCATGACCGATCGCCGATCCGGCCGATCGGATGCCGTCTATTCGTCGCCCGACAACCCGTTGCCTTCGTCGAATCGCGTCACGCACGACAGCGCGCGCAGCTTGCCGCAGATCGCGCGGTATTCGAGATCCGACACGCGGCCGAGCGCGATGCGCACCTCGTCGTGCTCGCCGGTATCGTCGGCGCGCTGCACGATGAATTGCTTCACGCGCGCGCTGTCGGGGCCGAGCGCCGCGTGCAGCGAATCGAACGTCAGCGCGCCGCTCACCACCGTCAGCGTGAACTGGCGGCGCTGCCGCACCGTGAAGTAGCGACGCTCGAGCGGCTTGATGCCGGCCAGGATGATCAGGATGATGATCGTCGCGGAGATCGACGCGACGTACAGGCCGCCGCCCACCGCGAGGCCGATCGCGGCAACCGACCACAGGCTCGCGGCCGTCGTCAGCCCGCGCACGATCTCGCCGCGCAGCAGGATCGAGCCCGCGCCGAGGAAACCGATGCCCGACACCACCTGCGCGGCGATCCGCGACGGGTCGAGCACGATGTGGTCGCTGGTGCCGAGCACGTCGGCGAAACCGAACGCCGACACGATCATGATGAGCGTCGAGCCGACACAGACGAGCATGTGCGTGCGCAGGCCGGCCGCCCACGAAAGGCGCTCACGCTCGAAGCCGATGACGCTGCCGAGCGCCGCCGCGAGAACCAGCCGCATCACGAGTTCCAGGTTGCCGAGCATCCGATTTATCTCCTTTTTTGGGGGCTGCCGCGCGGAATGGTTTATCCTTGGGCCCGGCCGCGCCGCTCCGGGCCGCGCCGACTCGATTCGATCCAAGCGCTCAATCCCGCCATGTCCGTTCCCGATTCCGCTTCCGCTCAGACCGCCCGATTGCGCGACCATTTTGCGCACGTCATCTTGCCGATCTGGCAGGGGTCAGGGTTCGACCACACGTTGCGGCTGCCGTTCGAGGCCGTCGATCCGGCCACCCATGCGCCGCTGCCCGCCACCCGTTATCGCGCAATGGCATGTGCGCGGCAACTGTTCGTGTTCGCGCAGGCCGGCAACACCGCGCACGCGGCCACGCTGTTCGACTCGCTGTGCAGCCGCTTCCGCGACCCGCGTCACGGCGGCTGGTTCTACAGCGTCGACGCGCAAGGCGCGCCGCTCGACACGACCAAGGACCTCTATACGCACGCGTTCGTCGTATTCGCGTGCGCCGCATGGCATGCGGCGTCGGGCGACGCCGCGGCGCGCACGGTCGCCGAGGACACCGCCGCCTTGATCCAGGACCGCTTCGCGCCGCAGCCCGGTGACGCGCTGCTCGACGCCGCGCGCCACGCCGATTTCTCGTCATCGGGCGGCGGCGCGCTGCAGAACCCGCTGATGCACCTGACCGAAGCATGGCTCGCGGCCGCCGATGCGTTTGGCGACGCGGCGTTCAACGATGCGCTCGCACGCACCGCGCAGGCCGTCGACCGCACGTTCGTTGATCCCGCCACCGGCTGCGTCGCCGAGCTGCCGCTGGGGGCGCCCGGCAACCGCTTCGAGCCCGGCCACCAGTTCGAATGGTTCTATCTGGTCGATGCGGCCGGTGCTCGGCTCGCACAGACCGGGCTTCCCGACGCACTCGCGCGCGCGTTCGCGTTCGCCGAGCAGCACGGAATCGATCCGCAGACGGGCGCCGTGTGCGCGGCCGTCGATGCGCAAGGCGCATGCATCGACGGCACGCAGCGAATCTGGGCGCAGACCGAATACCTGCGCGCGCTCGCGACGCACGGCGGCACGCCGGCTTCCGCGCCGCTCGCGCAGCAGATCGAGCGCTTCGCCGCGCGCTTCCTGCATCCGCGCGGCTGGTTCGAGTGCAAGACGGCCGACGGGCAGGTGTCGCGCGCCGACATGCCGTCGACGACGCCCTACCACCTCGCGACCGCTTACGCGGCGCTGCCCGCCGCTTCGTAACCGTCGTCGGCATACGACGGCGCGCGCTCGTCGCGAACCCCGCGAACCCCGCGAGTCGCGCGCGCGTCGCCCAGCTCGAACACCGACACCGCCTGCATCAGGTGCGCGGTCTGCTCGTTCAGCGACGCGGCCGCCGCCGCGACTTCCTCCACCAGTGCCGCGTTTTGCTGCGTCAACTGGTCCATCTGAGTGACGGCCTGGTTCACCTGCTCGATGCCGACGCTCTGCTCGACCGACGCGGCCGTGATCTCCGACATCGTCTGCGCGACGCGCGTGATCGACGCCGATACCGTCCGCATCGCGTCGCCGGCACGCTCGACGAGTTCCGAGCCGCCGTCGATCTGCGCGACCGACTCCTCGATCAGCGCCTTGATCTCCTTCGCCGATTGCGCGCTGCGCTGAGCGAGCGAGCGCACTTCGCCCGCGACCACCGCGAAGCCGCGGCCCTGCTCGCCGGCACGGGCGGCCTCGACCGCCGCGTTCAGCGCGAGGATGTTGGTCTGGAACGCGATGCCGTCGATCACCGAAATGATCTCCGCGATCCGCCCGGAGCTCTGCGCGATGCCGCGCATCCGGTCGATCACGCTGTCGACCACGCCGCCGCCGTGGCGCGTCGCGTCGAGCGCCGCGTCGGCCAGTGCGCTGGCCGCACGCGCGCTGTCGGTGTTCTGGCGGACGGTCGCGGTCAGTTCCTCCATGCTCGCGGCGGTTTCCTCGAGCGACGCGGCCTGCGTGCCCGTGCGCGCGGACAGGTCCGCGTTGCCGCCGGCGATCTCGCCCGCGCCGAGGTGGATCGCGTCGGACGCTTGACGCACGGTGCGCACGGTGTCCGCGATGCTCGCCTGCATCGCGGCGAGGCCGCGCAGCATCCGGTCGATCTCGAACACGCCCGCCGCCCGCACGGCTTCGTCGAGCCGGCCCTGCGCGATCCGCTCGAAATGGCGGCCGGCTTCGTCCAGCGGCGCAACCACCGCGCGCCGCGCAGCCGCGTAAATGGCCGCGCTGGCCGCGAGCATCGCCACCAGCAACACGATGCCGACCCACTTGAACCACTGCATCCCGCTGTCGATCGTGTCGAGCGCGGCGCGGCTCGACGCGCCGCCGTAGTCGACGAAGCGGTGCAGTTCGGCGAGATACGCGTCCTGGAAGCGTTGCGTCGGCTGGTCGAGGAACGCCTGGATGTTGTCGGCGTCGAGGAACTGCACGAGTTCGCCCAGCGCGCCGCGCATCGCGCGATAGCGCTCGGCGAGCGCCGCAACGTGCGCACGGTTCGTTGCGTCGACGGCCTGCGCGGCCGTCAGCGCGGCGAACGCCTTGTCCGCTTCCGCGAGCGAAGCGCTCGCATGGCGGATGATGTCGTCGGGTTTCGGGCCGCCGCGCACCATCCGCGTGCCGGCGCGCGACAGGTTCACGCGCGCGTCGAGCAGCCGCTCGGTCGCCTGACTGGCCGCGCCGACCTGCGCGATCGCGACGTTCGACAGGTCGTCGACGCCGCTGCGCGTCGACGCGAGCGCCCAGAAGCCGAGCGCCTCGATGGCGACGAGAAAGAGGCAAAACACGGTCAACACGCCGAGCAGACCCGACGCGAGCTTGATTTTTCCGAACATGGGGGGAGATTCCTGGAGAGCCGACGATGGAGCAATGCCCCGGCATTAGCGGCATTTCTTCGTCGGACTTTAGGCTCCCGGCCCGGCGATCTCCGTCATTCCCGCCGAATCGCCGGCAAACGAGCATGACTCGCGCGTTCGACGCAATAATCGCGGCGCATCGCGCCGGTAATTGCAAGAAACGTGGACGAATTTCCTTGCTTATCCGCAGCCCCCTTCCTAGAGTTCAGCGCAAGCGGACATGGATTGCGAGGAAGTCGATGACGGACATCACGGACCACGCGCGCGGCGCATTGCGCGCGCAACCGTTCAGCATGCTGCTGCGCACGGAGCTGATGCATATCGGCGACAACGAGGTGTCGCTGTGCCTGCCCGTGCGGGACGAACTGCGCCAGCAGCACGGCTTCGTGCACGGCGGCGTGATCGGCTATCTCGCCGACAACGCGCTGACGTTCGCCGGCGCGCTCGTGCTCGGCCCGCGCGTGATCACCGCCGAATACAAGATCAACTACCTGCGGCCGGCCGTGAACGGCACGCTCGTCGCGCGCGCGAAGGTTGTCTACGCGGGGCGGCATCAGGCGACCTGCCAGTGTCATGTGTTCGTCATCGACGGCGATCACGAGCGGCTCGTCGCGATCGCGCAAGGCACGATCAACCGCGTCGGCGACGGCAAGATGCCGGATTCGCCGGAGGAAACGGCGTGAATCCGGTTTGCCGCCGGGTTGTCCCGGAAGACTATTCCGCGCCCTGAACCGAAAATTGAAAAGGAACGTCGGGACGCGCGAATCGAAGTCGAATATCGTTCTGCGCGGGGACAAAACGTCTCTTTTCAAACACGTAGTACGATATTAAAAGACCAATACGAGACTCCTGCGCGCCATCCAGCAGATAGCTGTTCTTCGGAAATGCAAGCTTGCCGTCCTGTGTCATCAATACGGCCCGACAGGACGAAAGCAGGCTGGGCAAATGAAGAAACGTCGCGTCTCCTTTCGGCGCAAGCGGATCGATCAGCAGATAAATTTGCCGGTGGCGACTGGCTTCGCCTGACCCGCTGCCGTCTCCTTCCACGCACAGCGCGGACGGCTGATGGGCCGTTCGCTCGGCAAAAAACACGCGGGCGCTGCCAGGGTAAATTTCAATCGGATGCTCACCCGGGAAAGTCGTCGCTTTCGAAAAGCGATAGATTCTGCCGCCAATCGTCAGGCGGTTCCCCGCTACTTCGACGTGTACCGTCTTCCCGCCCAACTCGACGCCGAAATCCCCGTAAACGTCGCCGCCGCGGTGGGAATATAGAGCGCTTTCGTCGTGCTTGATCGGGTCGCCAAAGGTCGCGCTCGATTGCCCCGCATAAAACTCGTCATAGCTGCTGTAGGTGGTCGAGCCACGGGCGCTGCTTGCGAAGGCTGTCAGGATTGCCGCCAACATTACTGCGGATTTCATCGGTATGCCTTTCCCCCGCTCGCTTTCAGGTAGTCAGGATTGTGCTGCCAAAACACCGTGCTACCGTGCGCGGCCGTCGACACCCATACCGAGTCGTAGCGCCCTCGTTCACCACCATCAACGATTTTGCCGGTGCTCTTATGACGGATTCTCCAACGAACGATGACCTCACGCCGCTTCTCCGGCACGCCGAAAATGTTGTCTGATTGCGAGCCCCATTTGAACCCGTCACGAACCTTGGGATGATTGCCGTAATTGGTTTTGAAGTCCAGGCCATCCCACCAGAATGCCCCGTTTGACGGATCGGGGCGCTCATCGAGTAATGCTTTTCTGGCCCAGTCAACGGCAAGCGCCATCGCCGGGTTCAATGCAATTTCACTGTCGGGGGTGCGCATCAGTTTGTTGAATCTCGCGTTGGAGCCGTCCCACGCATACGAATAATTCGGATCTGCTGTACGTAGTTCGGAGACCGTCTTTCTCCCCCACGCGCGGCATCGATTTGCAACGGCAAACGCAATCCCGCCGATTTCCTCCGAGTCATTCGCCGTGGACGCCTCCCCATAGGCGATTGCGGCAAGCAATCGCATGTCTCGATCGATCGCGCGACTCATCGCACATCTCCTTCACGCCATGTCACGAAGACGAGATTCGGATGCTCCTTCAACGAAAACGCGCGAGTCTTCCCTCCTCTTAGTGCCGCGCCGTGGACGAGAAATTGCTCGTCGCTTGACAGCGTATATATCATGCCCTCGACCGGAGAACCGGTCACCGCATCACAGATTTCGAAGTAGCGCTCGAGATCCTCATCTACACCTACATTGGCGGGACCACGCGTGTCAGCGTACGGCGCAACGAGCGTTGCCGCTTCCATGGCCGTAAATGACATGCTCATGCCGCGCTCCGCATAAAAAACGGGTGGCGGATTACAACCACAGACATTGATGTCGCCGCTCAGCGCCCATGGTTTGCCGTTCGGACCGGTACCAGGCCACCGCGGACCTTGCGGCGCAATAAACCCCTCCTGCTTACAGGCCTCGCAATAGGTTTTCATGTAGAGCGTTGCGATATGCACCCGCGGTGGAGGATTGGAACACGTAACGTGTTCCAATCCTTCCGTGATCGTCGCGCTACCACCCCGATCACCCTTCGCAAGAAAAAAACGGATCATGCGACATCGCCTTGGCGTGCCATGGTCGAACGCTTCACCGGCGTGAAGGTACAGGCGGATGCGAGACCCTCGCGTTCCGGGCTATCCGTAATGGTGTCGCCGTTATCGAGTTCGCTTCCAACGAAGGCCAGCGGTTCGAAATCCCGGTTATCCACCAGCGTGAGGCCGCTGACGATTCGCGCGGTCGAACCATCTGCATAGTGGACCTGGTTGCCAACGACACCAGCGTTGCCAAGCCGGATACCGATATCCCATGCTCCGGTAACATTTCGCAGTACGCCACCTCGCGCAGTCGTTGCTCCTCGCACTGCGAGCCGGTAGCGTGACGGCGCAGGCGGAGGCACGTAAGCCGGATCGAACAATCCGTCGACTGTCTCGCCCGCGAGGACATGAATGCCCCACAACAGCTGAAGCGTTTCGACGATACGATCGCCGTTACTCAACCGGCTACCGACAAGTGCAAATGGCTTGTCACGGCAGACTGCATAATTGCCCGCACCATCGGTAATGACGGCCTCACTGCCATCATCGTATGTCACGACATCGCCAACACGGGCAACAGCAAGGCCGGCGACGGCCAGACCGCTGGTCGCTTGGGTCACACGACCGCCGCGCTCGGTGAGCGCGCCGATAGTGGCGAAAAGATGAGTCGGCTCGCTCTGCTCGTTCTTCATCCGAATTTCCTTTCTCGACAATTGAATAAGGATTGCTCAGCACATAATGTGCGTAGCCGAGAAAGGAAAAACAATCAGACGAATTCGAAATCACTATCAATAGTGAGAATTACTTTCTCTGTCTTTATATCGCGATTCGGCCGACATCCGTCATCTTGTCCATCGACGGCATGCTCGGGCTTGGGCGCGCGTCCGCGCGCCGCCGATTCGAGATAAGCCTGGCGCACATGCTCCGGAGACACATCCGACTTCGGAATGCGCCTAAGCTTCGTCGCCCCTCAGCGGCAAAAATCGCGGCGCCACGCGCGCCCGAACGTTGCCGTTCCCGTCGATGCGATAAATCCCGCGCGCCGCATTGTGCGGGTGCTCCACCGCTTCGGCCACGCTCAGCACCGGCGCAAAGCACGCGTCGCTGCCTTCGAGCAGCGCGCGCCAGTGCGCGGACGGCTGCTGCGCGAATACCTCGGCGAAACGCGCCTTCAGCGCTGGCCAGCGCGCGCGGTCGTACTGCGACGCCGGATCGACATCGGTCAGCCCGAGCCGTTCGACCAGTAGCGCATAGAACGGCGGCTCGAGCGCGCCGATCGTCACGCATGCGCCGTCCGCGCAGCGATATACGTCGTAGAACGGCGCGTCGTGGAAGAGGCTGGGCTGCGCGCCGTCAAGCTGCCCGTTCGCGCGGGCCCACAGCGCGAGCGAACCGAGCATCGACACGATGTCGACGATCGCGCCGTCCACCACGCGCCCCGGGCCGCCGCCGCGCACGTCGAACAGCGCGCAGACGATCCCGAACGCGAGCCCGAGCGCGCCGCCCGCATCGCCGACGACGGTCGGCGGCACGCCCGGCCGGCCGTCACGGGGCGCGGACAGCGACAGCAGCCCCGTCAGCGCGACGTAGTTCAGGTCGTGCCCGGCGGCCGTCGCGAGCGGCCCGTCCTGGCCCCAGCCCGTCATCCGTCCGTATACGAGCTTCGGATTGTGGCGGGCACAAGCGTCGGGCCCGAGGCCGAGACGCTCCATCACGCCCGGTCGCAGCCCCTCGATCAGCGCATCGGCCTGCGCGATCAGCGCGAGCGCCGCATCGCGGCCGTCCGATGCTTTCAGATCGAGCTCGACGACCGTCTTGCCTTCGCGCAGCAGGTCGCCGTCGCGGCCCTGCAACGCGTCCGGCGCACTCGTGCGGCCGGCCGGACGCGCGATCAGCGTGATGCGCGCGCCCATTCCGGCGAGCATCCAGCCCGCGAGCGGGCCGGGGCCGAGACCTTCGAATTCGACGATATGGACGCCGGAAAGCGGCAACTGGATCGACATACGGTGCTCCATGCACAGAGGCAAACCGGGTCGGGGATGTAACGGCGATATGCGACCCACTTTCTCTCGTTGACGTTCCGCCACGGTTCTGTCCACAAGGGATCATTGCCACAGCGTGCACAAGTTCATCGATGCATTGACCATACCGCCCCAGCGCGTCGATTATCGATATTTCGCACCACGATTCCGTCCAACCTGATCCGAGGAAAATGCATGACCATCGCCAATAGCGCGTTCTTCAAAATCCTGAAAATGCTCGACGGAATGACGCAATTGCCACCGCAAGCAATGCAGACTGCGTTCGACAAATGGGTGGCATTTATCGCAGCCGTATGCAGATGGACCGGAGTGGTGCTATTTGCGATCCTGCTGGGCTTCGTCGGGTGGGTCAAATTTATTCACCCCATTCAAGGTGGCTGGCTCACGTTGGCTCTTTTCATTGGTATCGCCACGACGATCTTTGCGCTGGTGTCACTCGTTGTTGACGTCATTCCCGCCGCGGTGATGCTCGTCCGCTTCAAACACAATTCCCTGAAACGATTGATTTTGGAAATCGAGCATGACTCCACGCACGCAAGAAAGCTGTTGATCTTCGATCGGCAATTGCTCGAAAGAACCGACGCATGGCTGTCCATCCGAATTGCACGAATCAAGGATCGGCTCGGTTTCTTTCTGGGCGGCGCCGATAAGGTTGCCATTCTCGCACTCGGCAGCATGGGATGGGCAACGCTCAACACGCTCAAGAGCCTGCAAAACACCTGGCAGCAGAACGGGTTTCTCTATGGCGCTGCCTTTCTCGGTGGCCTCGCAATCGGCGGAGTCATGTTGAACGTGATCGTCCAACGATACACCTATCAGCGGGACCTGCTGGCGCTGGCTCTCGACCTGATCGACCAGCAAGACGAACTGGACCGCCGGCGCCGACAACAGCGCGGCGGCCATGCCTAACGGTGCTGACGCCGTGGCGCACTGACATCTGTCAGAACGCATCACCCGGCACCCTCACCCACCCCTCCATCAGCACGCGCGCGCTGCGGCTCATGATCGCCTTCGTGACGGTCCACTCGCCGTTCTCGAGCTGCGCTTCCGCGCCGACGCGCAGCGTGCCCGACGGATGCCCGAAGCGCACCGCGTTGCGCGCACCGCCGCCCGCCGCGAGATTCACCAGCGTGCCGGGAATCGCCGCGGCCGTGCCGATCGCGACCGCCGCCGTGCCCATCATCGCGTGGTGCAGCTTGCCCATCGACATCGCCCGCACCAGCAGGTCGACGTCGCCCGCATTCACGCGCTTGCCGCTCGACGCGACATAGTCGGCCGGCTTCGCGACGAACGCGATCTTCGGCGTGTGCTGGCGCGTCGCGATCTCGTCGAGCGTGTCGATCAGGCCCATGCGCAGCGCGCCGTGCGCGCGGATCGTCTCGAACTTCTCGAGCGCCTTCGGATCGCCGTTGATCGCGTCCTGCAGCTCCGTGCCCGTGTAGCCGATCGCTTCAGCCTCGACGAAGATGGTCGGAATCCCCGCGTTGATCATCGTCGCCTTCAGCGTGCCGATGCCCGGCACGGCCAGGTCGTCGACGAGGTTGCCGGTCGGGAACATCGAGCCGCCCGCGCCTTCTTCCTCGGCGGCCGGGTTCATGAATTCGAGCTGCACTTCGGCGGCCGGGAACGTGACGCCGTCCAGCTCGAAGTCGCCCGTCTCCTGCACCGCGCCGTTCGTGATCGGCACGTGCGCGACGATCGTCTTGCCGATGTTCGCCTGCCAGATCCGCACGGTCGCGACGCCGTCGCGCGGCACGCGCGATGCATCGACGAGGCCACCGCCGATCGCGAACGGGCCGACCGCCGCCGACAGGTTGCCGCAGTTGCCGGTCCAGTCGACGAACGCCTTGTCGATCGCGACCTGCCCGAACAGGTAGTCGACGTCGTGACCGGGCCGCATGCTCTTCGACACGATCACCGTCTTGCTGGTGGACGACGTCGCGCCGCCCATCCCGTCGATCTGCTTGCCGTACGGATCGGGGCTGCCGATCACGCGCAGCAGCAGCGCGTCGCGCGCGGCGCCCGGCGTCTGCGCGGCATCCGGCAGGTCCTGCAGCCGAAAGAACACGCCCTTGCTGGTGCCGCCGCGGATGTAGGTCGCCGGAATCCTGATTTGCGGAATGTGAGCCATGTTTGCGTTATCCCTGTGTGATCCGGTCAAGCCGCCTGCGACGATTCGAGGAAGTCCTGCGCGAAGCGCTGCAGCACGCCGCCCGCGTCGTAGATCGACACTTCCTCGGCCGTATCGAGCCGGCACGTCACCGGCACCTCGACACGCTCGCCGCTCTTGCGGTGAATCACGAGCGTGAGATCGGCGCGCGGCGTGCGCTTGCCGACCACGTCGAAGGTCTCGGTGCCGTCGATGCCGAGCGTGGTGCGGTTCGTGCCCGGCTTGAACTCGAGCGGCAGCACGCCCATCCCGATCAGGTTGGTGCGGTGGATCCGCTCGAACCCTTCGGCGACGATCACCTCGACGCCCGCGAGCCGCACGCCCTTCGCGGCCCAGTCGCGCGACGAGCCCTGGCCGTAGTCGGCGCCGGCGATCACGATCAGCGGCTGCTTGCGGTTCATGTACGTCTCGATCGCCTCCCACATGCGCATGACCTTGCCTTCCGGCTCGACGCGCGCGAGCGAGCCCTTCTTCACCGCGCCGTCGACGACCGCCATCTCGTTGATCAGCGTCGGGTTCGCGAAGGTCGCGCGCTGCGCGGTCAGGTGGTCTCCCCGGTGCGTCGCGTACGAGTTGAAGTCTTCTTCCGGCAGGCCCATCTTCGCGAGATACTCGCCGGCCGCGCTGTCCGCGAGGATCGCGTTGGACGGCGACAGGTGGTCGGTCGTGATGTTGTCGCCGAGCACCGCGAGCGGGCGCATGCCCTTGAGCGTGCGCTCGCCGGCCAACGCGCCTTCCCAGTATGGCGGGCGACGGATATACGTGCTCTGCGCGCGCCAGTCGTACAGCGGCGCCGCACGCTCGCCCGCATCGGCCGTGCGCGCGAACATCGGTTCGTAGACCTTGCGGAACTGCTCGGGCTTCACGCTCGACGCGACGATCGCATCGATCTCCTCGTCGGTCGGCCAGATGTCCTTCAGCGTGACGGGCTTGCCGTCCTGGTCGTGGCCCAGCACGTCCTTCTCGATGTCGAAGCGGATCGTGCCGGCGATCGCATACGCGACGACGAGCGGCGGCGACGCGAGGAACGCCTGCTTCGCGTACGGGTGGATGCGGCCGTCGAAGTTGCGGTTGCCGGACAGCACGGCGGTCGCGTACAGGTCGCGATCGACGATCTCCTGCTGGATCTTCGGATCGAGCGCGCCCGACATCCCGTTGCAGGTCGTGCACGCGAACGCGACGATGCCGAAGCCGAGCTTCTCCAGCTCCGGCAGCAGGTTCGCTTCTTCCAGATACAGCTCGACCGCCTTCGAGCCCGGCGCGAGCGAGCTCTTCACCCACGGCTTGCGCGTGAGGCCCTTCGCGTTCGCGTTGCGCGCGAGCAGCGCCGCGGCGATCACGTTGCGCGGGTTGCTGGTGTTCGTGCAACTCGTGATCGCGGCGATGATCACCGCGCCGTCGGGCATCTCGCCCGGCTTTTCTTCCCACTGGCCGGCGATCCCGCGTGCGGCGAGATCGGACGTCGGCAGCCGCTTGTGCGGGTTCGACGGGCCGGCCATGTTGCGCACCACGCTCGACAGGTCGAACGTCAGCGTGCGCTCGTATTGCACGTTGCCCAGCGTATCGGCCCACAGGCCCGCCGCCTTCGCGTAGGTCTCGACCAGCTTCACCTGCTCGTCGCTGCGGCCGGTGAGGCGCAGGTAGTCGGTCGTCTGGCCGTCGATGAAGAACATCGCGGCCGTCGCGCCATATTCGGGCGCCATGTTCGAGATCGTCGCGCGGTCGCCGAGCGTGAGGCTCGCGGCGCCTTCGCCACGGAATTCCAGATACGCGCCGACCACCTTTTCCTTGCGCAGGAACTCGGTCAGCGCGAGCACGACGTCGGTCGCGGTGATGCCGGGCTGGCGCTTGCCGGTCAGCTCGACGCCGACGATGTCGGGCAGACGCATCCACGATGCGCGGCCGAGCATCACGTTCTCCGCCTCCAGGCCGCCGACGCCGATCGCGATCACGCCGAGCGCATCGACGTGCGGCGTGTGGCTGTCGGTGCCGACGCAGGTGTCCGGGAACGCTACGCCGTCCTGCGCCTGGATCACCGGCGACATTTTCTCGAGGTTGATCTGGTGCATGATGCCGTTGCCCGGCGGGATCACGTCGACGTTCTCGAACGCCTTCTTCGTCCACTCGATGAAGTGGAAGCGATCCTCGTTGCGGCGATCCTCGATCGCGCGGTTCTTCGCGAACGCGTCCGGATCGAAGCCGCCGCACTCGACTGCGAGCGAGTGGTCGACGATCAACTGCACGGGCACGACCGGGTTCACCTTCGCGGGGTCGCCACCGCCGTCGGCGATCGCGTCGCGCAGGCCGGCGAGATCGACGAGCGCCGTCTGCCCGAGGATGTCGTGGCACACCACGCGCGCCGGGAACCACGGGAAATCGCGGTCGCGCTTGCGCTCGATGATCTGCTTGAGCGAATCGGCAAGGATCGCCGGATCGCAGCGGCGCACGAGGTTTTCGGCGAGCACGCGCGACGTATACGGCAGTGTGTCGTAGGCGCCGGGCGCGATCGCTTCGACCGCGGCACGCGCGTCGAAATAGTCCAGCGACGTGCCGGGCAGGGGTTTGCGGTAGGCAGTATTCATCATGTGGGGCGGGAAATCGGGGTATGACGTCCGGCGCGCGCCGGCGCCCGTGTCGCTGGGGCCGGCGCGCGGCTGGCGGATCAGCGTTGCTCGATCGGCACGAACTGCAGGTCTTCCGGCCCCGTGTAGTTCGCGCTCGGACGGATGATCTTGTTGTCGACGCGCTGCTCGATGATGTGCGCGCTCCAGCCGGACGTGCGCGAGATCACGAACAGCGGCGTGAACATCGCGGTCGGCACACCCATCATGTGATACGACACGGCGCTGAACCAGTCGAGGTTCGGGAACATCTTCTTCGCGTCCCACATCACCGATTCGAGGCGCTCGGCGATGCTGTACAGCTTCAGGTCGCCCGCTTCCTTCGACAGCTTGTGCGCGACGCCCTTGATCACCTTGTTGCGCGGATCGGAGATCGTGTAGACCGGATGGCCGAAGCCGATCACGACTTCCTTGTTCTCGACGCGGCGGCGGATGTCGGCTTCGGCATCGTCCGGCGAGCTGTAGCGGCTCTGGATTTCGTACGCGACTTCGTTCGCGCCGCCGTGCTTCGGCCCGCGCAGCGCGCCGATCGCGCCGGTGATCGCCGAGTAGATGTCCGAGCCCGTGCCCGCGATCACGCGGCCGGTGAACGTCGATGCGTTGAACTCGTGCTCCGCGTACAGGATCAGCGACGTGTGCATCGCGTCGACCCACGACTTCGACGGCGTCTTGCCGTGCAGCAGGTGCAGGAAGTGGCCGCCGATCGAGTCGTCGTCGGTCTCCGTCTCGATGCGCTTGCCGTTGTGCGAGAAGTGATACCAGTACAGCAGCATCGAGCCGAGCGACGCCATCAGTCGGTCGGCGATGTCGCGCGCGCCCGGCAGGTTGTGGTCTTCCTTCTCCGGCAGCACGGTGCCGAGCACCGACACGCCGGTGCGCATCACGTCCATCGGGTGGGCCGATGCCGGGATCTGCTCGAGCACGGCCTTCAGCGCGTTCGGCAGGCCGCGCATCGCGCGCAGCCGGGTCTTGTACGCGGCCAGTTCGGTCATGTTCGGCAGCGTGCCGTGCACGAGCAGGTGCGCGATTTCCTCGAATTCGCACGACTCGGCGACGTCGAGAATGTCGTAGCCGCGGTAGTGCAGGTCGTTGCCGGTCTTGCCGACCGTACAGAGCGCCGTGTTGCCGGCCGTCACGCCCGACAGCGCCACCGACTTCTTCGGCTTGAATGCGCCTGCGGCGGCCGGTGCTGCTGCGTCTTTCGTCTCGCTCATGTTTCCGTTCTCCAATAGGTATCTGGGTAGCTGTCGACCGCACTTGGCGCTTCAGCGCTTAGTGCGGTCCCATGCAAAGCGGTCGACCGCAGTTGGCGCTTCAGCGCTTTGGCGCTCGGTGCGGTCGCGTGCAAAGCGTTCCGGGAACCGTGTCCCGGCGCGCGGGCCGCGTTACTTCTTGCCCTGCGCGAACAGTTCGTCGAGCTTGCGCTCGTATTCGTGATAGCCGAGGAAGTCGTACAGCTCCGCGCGGGTCTGCATGGTCGGCACGGCGGCCTTCTGCGTGCCGTCGCGGCGCAGCGTCTCGTAGAAGTTCAGCGCGGCCTTGTTCATCGCGCGATACGCGCCGCAGCAGTACAGCGCGATGTCGACGTTCGCCTCGCGCAGCTCGTCGACCGTGAACAGCGGCGTCGAGCCGAATTCGGTCAGGTTCGCGAGGATCGGCACCTTCACGGCGGCCTTGAAGCGGCGGTAATCGTCGAGCGTCTTCATCGCTTCCGGGAAGATCATGTCGGCGCCGGCTTCCACATAGGCAATCGCGCGCTCGATCGCGGCGTCGATCCCTTCGGCGGCGGCCGCGTCGGTGCGGGCCATGATCACGAACTGGTCGTCGGTGCGCGCATCGACCGCGGCCTTCACGCGATCGACCATTTCCTCGAGCGGCACGACTTCCTTGCCCGGACGGTGGCCGCAGCGCTTCTGGCCGACCTGGTCCTCGAGGTGAACCGCCGCGACACCGGCATTGATGAACGAGCGGACCGTGCGCGCGATGTTGAACGCGCCGCCCCAGCCCGTATCGATGTCGACGAGCAGCGGCAGGTCGGTCGCGTTGGTGATCCGGGTCGCGTCGATCAGCACGTCTTCCATCGTGCTGATGCCGAGATCGGGGATCCCGAGCGAATTCGCGGCGACGCCGCCGCCCGACAGGTAGACGGCCTTGAAGCCGACGGCCTGCGCCATCTTGGCCGCGTACGCGGTGATCGCGCCGACCACCTGCAGCGGCTGCTCGGCCGCGACTGCCGCGCGGAATTTCGCGCCGGCGCTCTGAAGATGCGTATTGCTCATGAACGGCCTCCTGAAGGAATGACCATTAACAGCAAGGACCGGGCCAGCTCGCGAAATACTGCTAACTCACTGATTCTTAAGCAACCGGCACGAGTGGTGAATCGTCCGGCGATTTCATTTCGGCAATTTCATGTTTCAAAAATGAAATCGCGCGCGCATAATCGATCGCCATGGACCTCTCCTCGACCAAGCCCGTCGGCCCCGCCGACCGCACGGTGCGCCCGCGCATCTGGGCGATGGGCATCAGCCGCCTGCGCGACCTGTTTCGCGAGATCGCCGGCGAATTCGACGAACGCGCCGACGTGCGCATCGTCACACGGGCCTACGAAGACGCGCTCAGCGCGATCGCGGAAGCCGGCACCGCGCGGCCCGACGTGATCGTCGCGGCCGGCTCGAACGGCGGCTTCCTGAAAACGCGTGCGCAGGTGCCGGTCGTGGTCGTGTCGCCGACCGGCTTCGACGTGATGCAGGCGCTCGCGCGCGCCCGGCGCGACGCCACCCGGATCGCCCTCGTCAGCGCCGGCGAGACGCCGCCGGAGGTGCGCCGCTTCGTCGCCGCCTACGGCCTCGACGTGCAGTTTGCGTCATATCAGTCCGCTCAGGAAGCGGAAGCCTGCGTGCTCGATCTGCACGACCGCGGCATCGAGACGATCGTCGGCCCCGGCCTCGTTACCGATCTCGCGGCGAGTGCCGGCATGGGCGCGGTGTTCCTGTATTCGCACGCGTCGGTGCGCAAGGCGGTCGAAACGGCGCTCGAAGTCGCGTACGCGACGCATGCCGAGGCGTTTCGCCGTCAGCGCCTCGACAACCTGTTGCAGCACCTGCGCGACGGCGTGGTCGCGCTCGACGCGCGTGGTCACGTCGAGGCGATCAACGAGCGGCTCGCGTCGGCGCTCGGGGTCGAACCGGCGGCGGCCGTCGGCCGCGCGCTCGTCGACCTGCGGCCCGAGCTGCGCACGCTGCGCGGCGAGGACGGCGACGCGCTCGCGACGGTGCGCGGCGTGCGCTACGTCGTGCATCGCGGGCCGCTCGTCGATCGCGGCGTCACGTCGGGCAGCGTGCTGACCTTCCAGGAATCGCGCGCGGTCGAACGGCTCGACCGCGCGCTGCGTTCGCAGCCGAACACGCAGCAGTTCGCGGCGCGCTACGCGCTCGACGACGTGGTCGGCGCGTCCGCGCCGATGGCGCGCGTGCGCGACCTCGTGCGCCGCTATGCGAAATCCGACGCCACCGTGCTAGTGCTCGGCGAAAGCGGCACCGGCAAGGAGATGATCGCGCAGAGCCTGCACGCGCTGTCCGTGCGGCGCAGCTATCCGTTCGTCGCGATCAACTGCGGCGCGTTTCCGGAAGCGCTGCTCGAGAGCGAGCTGTTCGGTTACGAGGAAGGCGCGTTCACCGGCGCGCGGCGCGGCGGCAAGACCGGGCTGTTCGAGGCTGCACACCGCGGCACGCTGTTTCTCGACGAGATCGGCGAGATGCCGCCGTCGCTGCAAAGCCGGCTGCTGCGCGTGCTGCAGGAGCGCGAGGTGATCCGCCTCGGGTCGACCGAGCCGATCCGCATCGACGTGCGCGTGATCGCCGCGACGCACCGGCCGCTGCTCGCGGCCGTCGAAGCCGGCACGTTCCGCGCGGATCTGTATTACCGGCTCAACATCCTGAACATCGGCCTGCCGCCGCTGCGCGAGCGTGCGGCCGACATTCCGGCGCTCGCGGCCACGCTGCTCGTGCAGGCCGCGCGGCGCGAGCCTCGGCTGGCCGAACGCGTGCGCGAGGTCGGTGTTGCGATGCGCGTGTTCGGCGCGACGCAGGCGACGCTCGCCCGCTACCGCTGGCCCGGCAACGTGCGGGAACTGCAGAACGTGGTCGAGCGGATCGCGGTGGAACTGGCCGAGGAAGTCGACGAGCAGGATCCGGACGCCCCGTGCGTCGCGCTCGCGCCCGATGCGCTGCAGGCGATCGCGCCGGAGTTGTTCGCGACACCGCCCGAGGCCGCCGATCCCGACGACGCGCAGACGCTGCAAGCACGCCGCCGCCGCGCGGAAGCCGACGAGATCCGCGCGGTGCTCGATGCGTGCGGCGGCGACCGCGATCGCACGTGTGCGATGCTGGGCATCAGCAAGACGACGCTGTGGCGGAAGCTTTCGGCGAAATAGGTTCGGGCGGGATGTGCGGGATGTGCGGGATGTGCGGGATGTGCGGGATGCGTGGGATGCGGGGATTGCGCGTCGCAGCATGACGCACTGGACGAGCGCCGGCGTCAATCGGTCTTGTGATAGTGGCGATACGCCTTCGCGCGATTGCCGCACGACGACATCGAGCACCAGCGACGGCTGCCGTTCTTGCTGTCGTCGATGAACAGCCACTGGCAGGCGTCGTTCGCACAACGCTTGACCTTCGCGAGCCGCGCGCTGCCTAGCAGGTCCGTCGCCGACCACAGCACCGGGCTCAACAGCCCTCCGAGCGTCGCGCCCGCCCCGGCGCCGGCGCCCCCCCCGATCCGCCACGCATAGCCGCCGTCGATCCGCGCGAGCGCGACGCGCGGCGCCGTTTCCGCCAGAAAACCGCCCAGCAACGCGAGATCGTCCGCGTGCGGCTCGCGCCGCTCCGCTTGCGCAAGAAAGAGCCGGTACAGCGCCTCGCGCAACGCGAGCGCGCGCGCGAGCATCGCCGGCTCGTCATCCTGTTTCTTCTCTGGTGCGCGACATGCGTCGGCCAGGCCGGCCGGCACGCCCGCCTGCTCGCGGCACCACGCGAACAGGTCGTCCAGCGTGCCGAAGGTTTCGGTCGGCGCGTCGGTGCCGCGCCAGTACAGCGTGTTCGCGAAATCGATGCTCAACGTGTCGGACGGCGCCGGAATCAGGCAGTCCGTCGTGACGGAAGGTTGCGTCTTGTTCATGCCGCGATCGTATCTAACCACCATGCCGGTTGACAAGCGCGGGGACGCTTTCTAACATAACCGGCATGGTGGTTAAAAACAGCTTTGCCGCACCGATGTCCCTCTTCAGTTCAAGGAGCCAAAGATGATCGATCACCTTTCGTTCGGCGTTGCCAACATCGACCGCAGCCGCGCGTTCTACGACAGCACGCTCGGCGCGCTCGGCTACAAGCGGCTGTATAGCGACGACGGATCCCTCGGCTACGGCGCCAGCGAACCGGTGTTGTGGTTGCAGCACGCGGCGCGCCCCGTCGTCGCCGATCCCGAGTCGGGGCTGCACGTGTCGTTCCGCGCGGCGTCGCCGCTGGAAGTCGATGCGTTCTACCGGGCCGCGCTGGAGCACGGCGGACACGACAACGGCGGGCCGGGCAAACGCGAGCGCTACGGCCCCGGCTATTACGCGGCGTTCGTCGTCGATCCCGACGGGTATCGGCTCGAAGCCCATTGCGAGCTGGACAACGTCGTCTGATCCGCTTCGTACGGACGCGGATGAACGACAAGGGCCCGTTCCGCATCGCGCGGAATCGGGCCCTTGTCTTTGCTGCATCGGTGTTCAGTTTGCGACGGTCGCCGCCGGCGACCAAACGATGCGATCGGACCGCGCGGCGGGTGGCGAGGCGTGGCGGCCGGTTGCACCGTCCTGCGACGCGCGCGCAAGCGCTTACTGCGCGTTGCGCGTGCTTTGCAGCTGCTCGCCGAGCCCGTCGATCCCGAGACGCACCGTCTGGCCGGCCTTCAGGAACACCGGCGACGGCTTGATCCCCATCCCGACGCCCGGCGGCGTACCGGTCGTGATCACGTCGCCCGGTTGCAGCGTCATGCACGTCGACAGATAGGCGACCAGTTGCGCAACGGTAAACACCATCGTGCGCGTGTTGCCGTTCTGATAGCGGTGGCCGTCGATCTCGAGCCACAGGTCGAGGCGCTGGGGATCGGGCACCTCGTCGCGCGTGACGAGCCACGGGCCGATCGGGCCGAACGTATCGAAGCCCTTGCCCTTGTCCCACTGGCCGCCACGCTCGATCTGCCACTCGCGCTCGGACACGTCGTTGACGACGCAATAGCCGGCGACATAATCGAGCGCGCGCGCTTCGTCGACGTCCTTGCACGTCGTGCCGATCACGACTCCGAGCTCGACTTCCCAGTCCGTCTTCACGGAGCCCTTCGGAATGTCGATGCCGTCGTTCGGACCGCAGATCGAACTCGTCCACTTGCCGAATACCACTGGCTCCTTCGGCACCGGCATGCCGGCTTCGGCTGCGTGATCGGCATAGTTCAGGCCAATGCCGATGAATTTGCCGACGCGCCCGACGCACGCGCCGATACGCGGCTCGCCGGACACGAGCGGCAACGTGGCCGGGTCGATCGCGCGCAGGCGCGCAAGACCGGCGTCGGACAGCGCGTCACCAGCTAGATCCGGCACGTGCGCGGACAGGTCGCGAATCCGGCCGTCCGCGTCCAGAATACCGGGCTTTTCCTGGCCGGACGGGCCATAGCGAAGCAGTTTCATCGTGCTCAACCTCTGTTGTCGAATGGGACAGGATACCGGCCGACGGAGCCGCGTGCGGCCACGCGCCGGACTGAATGTCGATCGTCGATGACGCGCGTCGGCGCCGTATCCGGCACACCGTTCGACACGCGAGGCTCGCGCGGGCGCAGCGATCGCGGCGTCGCACCGAAGTGCGACGCGCATCGAACGGGCGGCCGCCGGTCTGCGCATCGGCGACGACGGCCCGGTATCCGCGGCATGTGCCGGCCTGAGCCGGCCGGCTTCACGCGTGGCCGCGCCGTCGCTGGCCCGCCGCTCTTTGTACCATCGGCGGCCCGCCGTGAAATGGCGCGCGACGGATACCGACTATTGGTGTGCCTGCGGGTGTTGCGTCGCAGCATCCGGGGCGCGAGTGGAGAACAGCAGGGTGTCGCAAAGCGCCGTGCGTTGTCGTCGGGGCACGAATACACAATATTCGTTGCGACCCTGTCATCGGAAAGCGTGATTGATCCGTTCTTGTTCGGTAACGATCGGTAAAAACACGCTGCATTGCACACTGAAAGTTTGTTGTTAAGCTCGCGCGGACGGTGGTCAGGACCGCATGCGGGCTTCTCGAATCCCGCGTGTAAAGCCGGCCAGCGTGCGTCGCCCACCGATTGGCAATTCCCGGACTTCCTACTCATGATGCAAACGACCAATGATCCGCTCCCCGGCAGCGACGCACGGGAGTCGACGGGTGCAGCCGACCGCTATCGCGCGCCCGCGCTCGACAAGGGGCTCGACATCCTCGAACTCCTGTCGGAACAAAAGGAAGGGCTCACCCGCACCGAAATCACGAAGGAGCTCGGACGCAATGCGAGCGAGATCTACCGGATGCTCGAACGTCTCGTTGCGCGCCGCTATGTGATGCGCTCGAGCGGCGGCGACCGCTACACGCTCAGCCTGAAACTGTTCGCACTCGCCCACCGGCATCCGCCGATGAACCGGCTGATCGCCGAAGCGTTGCCGCTGATGCAGCGCTTCGCCGACGCCGCCGAGCAGTCGTGCCACCTGAGCGTCTACGATCGCGGCAACCTGCTCGTGATCGCGCAGGTCGACGGCCCCGGCGCGTGGGGCGTGTCAGTTCGGCTCGGCTCGCGCGTCGGGCTGGCCGACACCGCATCGGGGCGGGTGATGCTGTCGTTCCAGGGTTCCGAACAGCGTGCGCACATGCTGGCCGAGCATCGCAAGGTCAAGGGCGAAACGCCGATCAACGAACAGGAACTCGCCTACGCGTGCCAGTCGATCCGGCAGGCCGGCTACGTGCGCCAGGACAGCCGCCAGGCGTACGGCGTCACCGACCTCAGCGCGCCGATCCTCGGCCCGTCCGGCCAGGCGATCGCGGTGTTGACCTGTCCGTACATGCGCCGGATCGACGCGCACACGACGCCGTCCGTCGATGTGGCCGTTGCAGGACTGCGCGATACGGCTGGCCAGTTGTCGATGTGCCGCGTGGAAATCGGCTGAATGTGCGAGCGCCGCACGCCCGGCGCTACGCTAGAATAGCGGCCCTCTCAAAAACTACGGCGGCCGGTTGTTGCGGCCGTCGTGTCCGATGGATGTCATGGCCAAACTTCTGAACGATCAAGAATTCCAGCGTTTCTCCGAACTTCAGCAGAAGCAGGCGAGCTTCACGATCACCGCCGAGGAAGCGGACGAGCTGCGCGACATCGTCGCGCGCGCCCAGAAGAAGCGCGACGATCGTGCCGCAGCGATGCTGGCGATCGAGAACTACATCGAGCAGTTCGGCATCACGCCCGACGAACTCTTCTCGCCCGAGCAGATCGGCGACGCCGCGCGCACCTACGGCCTCATCACGGCCACCAAGAAGGAACGCACGCTGCCGCCGTCGATCACGTTCAACGGCAAGCCGTACCAATGGACCAAGACGCTTCCGGACGACGTGCGCGGCGCGCTGTTCGACGCGTTTACGTCCGGCGAATCGGTCAAGCGCTTCATCGCGATGCCGAAGGACACCGCGCGTTGCGCGCTGACCATCGCCCGCCTCGAGCGCGAAACCGGTGGCGTTTATGCGGACGCGCACCTCGAGGAACTCGCGATTTCGCGTGATCAGGTGAACGACGCGGCGTCGAAACTCGCCGCGTAAACACTGCCGCGGGCACGGTTCATGCGTGCCCGCACCGGCGCGGATGCCGGCAAAGGCTGGCGCCGCGCCTGGTGGAGCCCTCCGTTCCCAGGCTCCCGAAAAGTCTCACCGAAGCGTCCCGTAAGCGCTCACCTGGGCGTCCCGGAAAGGCTCACCTAGCGCTCCCGAACACGCTCACCGCGCGCTCCCGAACGTCCTCACCGACACCTCCCGCAGACGCT
>Ga0207678_10001352_pt1 | contig 22581 bp, 22 predicted proteins | sample KBSC63metaG_FD_184319 | JGI IMG/M metagenome (GOLD analysis project Ga0207678, IMG submission 184319) | Corn rhizosphere microbial communities from Kellogg Biological Station, Michigan, USA - KBS C6-3 metaG (SPAdes) (version 2) | ecosystem: Host-associated > Plants > Roots > Rhizosphere > Soil ... | reverse complement strand
TCGTCGAGCGTGTCGTCTTCCGACAGGTCCGAAAGCATACGGTCGAAAGCTGACACGTGGCCGGTTGCCAGGTCCCAAATCATTCCGACGGATGCGGCAAACATGGAGGCGGCGAGAACGGCGCTTGATGTTTCGCGCGCATCGAGCCGCTCACTGCAAACGTATGAGCGCTTCATTTTTCATCTCCAAATATCGGGGTTCAAGGCCCCGCAAATGGTGGATGGCCATCAGGCTAAAGTGTACTAATAAAGTCAAGTTAATTATCAGACTGAGCCTGACCCGTTGCATCGCTGACGAGCATACCCGGGCCCTTGAAAAAGCCGCGTTGTCCTCGCATTTCCCGGGCGATGAAGGCTTTGAGAGCCGTGATACGTCCGCGCATCACGAGGTACGCATGATCGTTCGCGACACATTGGAAGGTTATGGAATTGTCTCGCGGCTTTTCCATTGGCTGATGGCCGTCGCGATCGTCGCCATGTTCGCGCTGGGGTTATGGATGGTGCGGCTCGACTATTACAGTCCGTACTACAATTCCGCTCCGGAGTTTCACCGCAGCTTCGGGATGCTGCTCTTGTTCGCACTGCTCGTCCGCTGGCTGTGGCGCGCCGCTAATCCCAAGCCGCAGATCGACGACCTGACGCCACTGGAGCAAAAGGCCTCGTATGCCGTGCATTGGGGCTTCTACATCCTGCTGCTCGCCATAATGGTCAGTGGCTATCTGATCACGACCTTGGACGGCCGGCCCGTCGATGTATTCGGATGGTTCAGCGTCCCGTCGATTCTTCAGATGCGTGGACTAGAGGATCGCGCCGGCGACGTGCATCGCATCCTCGCTTACGCGGTCATCGGGCTCGCCGTCATTCATACGGTTGCTGCACTCAAGCATCACTTCGTGGACAAGAGCACGATATTGAAACGCATGTGGTCGGGTCCATCACCCCCTTCGATTATTCCGAAAAAGGAAATGCATCGATGAAAGCCAGACTGGCAGCCCTCGCGGCCGTAATGACTGTCACGGTTCTTTCGACGTCGGCGATGGCGGCCGATTTTGTCGTCGATACCAAGAATGTCCATGCCTCAATAAATTTCCGCATCAAGCATTTGGGTTTCAGCTGGCTGACTGGCCGCTTTGACAAATTTTCCGGCAACTTCTCATTCGACGATAAAAATCCCGACGCTTCCAAGGTCAAGATCGAGATCGATACGACAAGCGTCAACACCAATATGGCCGAGCGCGACAAGCACGTGCGAGGCGGCGACCTTCTCGACGTAGACATGTTTCCAACGGCCGTCTTCGAGAGCACGAGCGTCAAGTCGTCCGGTCCAGACAAGGCAACGATCGTTGGAAACCTGACGCTGCACGGCGTTACGAAGGAAATCACGATTGAGGCTGAGCGCGTCGGTGGCGGCGCCGACCCCTGGGGCGGCTATCGCGAGGGCTTCACTGGAACGACCAAATTCGCGCTGGCCGATTTTGGTATCCTGCGCGACCTGGGGCCGTCTGCAAAAGACGTCGAGCTCACTTTAAACATCGAGGGCGTGCGGCCGAAGTAGCTTACCAACGAAAGGCGACTGCACCCCCCGTCAATCCCGCCCCGGCGGCCGTCATCAGAACGATGTCGCCCTTTTCGTAGCGGCGCTCGTCGGCCGACATCGACAGCGTAAACGGGATCGTCGCCGCCGAGCTGTTGGCGAACTGCTCAATTGTGGAGAGCATCCGTTCGGGTGCGATCTCTAATTGGTGCGCCACCGTCGCCATCATCCGCGCATTGGCTTGATGCGGAATGAAGTGCGCGACATCGCTCGCCACGGCGCCAGCACGTTTGAGTGCGTTTTCGGCCGCACTCGTCATCATAGCCACGGCTTCGGCATAGACCGCCTGGCCGTCCGACATCACCATCAGCATTTCGCCGGCGTCGATGCCCTTCGAAAATGGCATCCGGCTGCCGCCGCCCGGTATCGAAATAAGGTCGTAGTGCGCGCCTTTGGCCGCAAGCCGAGCGCCACGAACACCGGCGTCGGAACGGCCGGTTGGGGCTAACAGCACCGCGCCGGCCGCATCCGAGAACAGCACGCTGCTGGCGCGATCAGCCGGATTGATCCGTCGTGACAGAATGTTCGCGGCGATGACAAGCACCTTTGTGTCGTGACTGCGGACGAAACTGTCGGCGAGCGTCAGCGCGTAGATGAAGCCCGCGCAGGCGCCGGCCATGTCGATGCCGCCGGCGTTCGAAAGTCCGAGGTGATGAGCAACGAGCGGCGCCGTCGGCGGCAGAAGATGGTCGGGCGTTGACGTGGCAAGCAGCAGCAGGCCGATATCGCGGCGATCGATGCCCGCGCGGGCGAGCGCCATCTCGCCAGCCTTGATCGCAATGTCGGAAAGTGCCTCGCCGTCCGCCGCATAGCGGCGCGCTTCGATGCCGGTCCGACGCTTGATCCAGCCGGGCTCAAGGCCAAGTCGGGCTTCGATCTCGGCATTCGGCACGATCTTCTCGGGCGCGTAGTGGCCAAGTCCGATGATCTCGACTCCGGTCATGCGCTGACCTCGTCGACGGCCTCGGCGAGTTTTTCGTAGACCGATTTCAGCTCATCGGCAGTCGCGCAGTAAGGTGGCATGACGTAGACCGTGTTGCCCAAAGGCCGGAGCAGCACGCCGCGCGCCAGGAGCTTCGAGCGCAGTGACAGCGCAACGTTATCGAGATAGCCACCTGCACGGCCGGTAAGCTCCACCGCTGTAATCGTTCCGATCTGGCGACCATTCGCAAAATGCGGATCACCCTCTAGGCCTTCCAGGCATTGTTCCTGAGCGGCCGCGAGGGCCGCAATCCGCTCGCGTACCGGCTCCGTGCGCCAGATTTCGAGATTGGCTACCGCGGCCGCGCAGGCGATGGCGTTGCCTGTGTACGAACTCGAATGAAAGAAAGTACGTGCCCGATCTTCGGAGAGATGCGCTGCATAAATCGCTTCGCTGCACAGCGTTGCGGCGAGCGGGATCGAGCCGCCGGTAATACCCTTGGCGACACAGAGAATGTCGGGCGAGATATGCGCCTGCTCTGAGGCAAACAGCGTCCCCGTACGCCCGAAGCCCGTCATCACTTCGTCGGCGATGAAGAGGACGCCGTATGCTGAACAAATCCTGCGCATTTCGGCCAGCGTCGCGGCGTCGTAAATCAGCATGCCGCCGGCGCCGAGAATCAACGGTTCCAATATGAAGGCCGCCGTGTCGCCGCTCCGGCAGGCCTTGTCGAGCGCGTCGAATGTCAGCTGTTCGCGCCCTGCCGCCGGGTAAGGGATGCGTTCGACGTCGAACAGCAGCGGCGCATAGGCGGCGTTGAAAACGCCACGCGCGCCTGCCGACATCGTGCCAACCGTATCGCCATGATAGGCGTGTTCGAGCGCCAGGATGCGCGTGCGCTTTTGGCCCGTGTTGCGCCAATAGCCAAGCGCCATCTTCAATGCGACTTCGACCGCCGTCGATCCGCTGTCGGAAAAGAAAACGTGCGCGAGACCGCTGGGTGCGATCTTTATAAGTTCGCGTGCCACGGTTTCGGCTGGCTCGTGCGTGAAGCCGGCAAAGACCACCTGGTCGAGCTTGTCGGCCTGCTCTTGGATGGCGCGCACGATTTTCGGATGCCGATGCCCGTGCGTAATGACCCACCACGAGGAAATGCCATCGAATATCCGTTGCCCATCGCTCGCTTCGAGCCATGCGCCCTCGGCCCTGGAGATGGGAAGCATTTGAGGTTCAAGACCGTGTTGCGTGAAAGGATGCCAGACGGGCGAACTCATGGGCCGTTGGCTCCAAGCCCGAGAATGTCCGGAACAGAAAAGTTTGCCGCGAAGGCATTGCGCAACGTCGTGCTGTCGAGTGGATCGAGCCGCGGCAGCCGGCCCAAATGCTTGACGCCGCCGAAGGCCGCGATCGTGCGTTCGGTATCGACGATCTCGTCGCCGATGAAAGCGACGCCGAGGATCGGTATGGCGCGGCGCTTCAAGGCTTCGATCGAAAGCAGCGAGTGATTGATCGTGCCGAGCCGGGTCGAAGCACAGAGAACGAGCGGGAGCTTCCACTCGGCGACGAGGTCGACCTGCAGCAACTTGCGAGTCAAAGGCACATCCAGCCCACCCGCCAATTCGATCACCAGCGGGGCCGGCAACTGGTGCGGCCGCAGGTGTGCCGGTTCAATTTGAATGTCGTCGAGCTCCGCGGCAACGTGCGGTGATGCGGCTGTCCGAAGCCGGTAGGTCTCGAGCAAAATGCGCGAGGCCTTGAGGCCGCTCAACCGCCGCACGACTTGCGAGTCGGTTTCGCCTTCGAGGCCGGCTTGCACCGGTTTCCAGTAATACCCGTCGAGCGCCTGTGTCAGCGCTGCTGCAAAGACGGTCTTGCCGATGTTTGTGTCGGTGCCGGCAACCACGACGCGTGTGCTCATGCGGCGATCTCCGCTTGCGCCGCTGCGAGGTCGGAAATGAGCTGAGAGATTACGCTCTCCTCCGTGTTGAGCGTCACGGTCAGGCGCAGACGCGCTGTGCCCTCCGGTACTGTCGGCGGGCGGATGGCCCGAATGTCATAGCCGCGCGCCTTGAGCGACGATGCCAGCGCAACCGCCCGGGTATCGGCGCCGACAATGATCGGTTGGATTTGTGATCCGGAGGGCGCGAATGAAGTCTTGGACCTAAGTTCGCTCGCCGTGAATGAAATCAAACGGTGCAGTTTCTCGCGGCGTTGCGGCTCCGCGCGGCATATCTCAAGCGCGGCGCGAACGGCTGCGGCGACGAGCGGCGACGGCGCCGTTGCGTAAATGAAGGCACGGGCTCGGTTGACGAGAAAATTGCAAATCGTGCGCGGCGCCAGCACCAGGCCGCCCATCACGCCGAGCGCTTTGCCGCACGTATGCAGCGTCACGACGTTGGCGCTACCTTCGAGATGCGCCGCAAGCCCCCGTCCATCCGGACCGAAAACGCCGGTCGCATGCGCTTCGTCAACGATCAGCATGGCATCGTTGCGGAGAGCGATCGCCGCCAGGTCGTCGAGCGGCGCGCGGTCGCCGTCCATGCTGTAGAGGCTTTCGACAACGATCCAAGGCTGTCCCGTTGCGCCCGCCGCGCGCCACGCCGTGATGACATCTTCGACACTCTGCGGGTCGTTGTGGCGGGCCGCCGCCGCATCGGCCTTCGAAAGGCGCATGCCGTCGTGAGCGCTCGCATGGATGAGTTCGTCATAGACGATCAGGTCGCCGTGCGATGGCAATGTTGCCAGTAATGCGGTGTTGGCGATGAAGCCGCCGCCGAAAAACAGCGCCGTTTCGGCACCGAAGAACTGCGCCGCTTCGTGTTCGAGCGCTTCATGCTCGGGATGATTGCCGCGCAGCAGTCGCGAGCCGCCCGCCCCAACCGGCACACCGCGCGCGATGGCCTGGACGATGGCGTCCGCCAGTTCCCGCGACTGCGCGAGACCCAGATAGTCGTTCGACGTGAAATCGATTCCGTGCGGGGTTTCGAGTGCCCTCAAACGGCCCCGGCGCAACAGCGCATCGAGCGCACGCTCATGATTGCCGGACATCCTGCCGTCCCGCGCTAGGTCCGGGCTCATGATCAGAGGATGGGTCCAGATTGAGTTCAAGAGCCGAAAGCCCGAGCTTGGCAAATAAGCGGCTGTCTTTGTCGTCGCCGGGATTGTCGGCGGTCAGCAGCATATCGCCGACGAATATCGAATTGGCGCCGGCGAAGAAGCATAGCGCCTGCGTTTCGTCGCTCATCTCGGTGCGGCCGGCCGAGAGGCGCACGAACGACTTCGGCATCATGATGCGCGCTACCGCGATCGTGCGCACGAAATCGATCGGATCGATGCGCTCGGCATGTTCAAGCGGCGTGCCCGGAATGGCAACGAGCATGTTGATCGGCACACTTTCGGGATGCTCTTCAAGGTTGGCGAGCGTGACGAGCATATCGGCGCGATCGTTGCGCCCTTCGCCCATGCCGACGATACCGCCCGAGCAGACCTTCATTCCGGATTCACGGACGCGCGCCAGCGTGTCGAGCCGCTCGGCATACGTGCGGGTCGTGATGATCTTATCGTAATAGGCTTCAGACGTGTCGACGTTGTGGTTGTAGTAATCGAGGCCGGCGTCGCGCAGCCTCACGACGTCGTCGTCCGACAGCATCCCGAGCGTCATGCACGTTTCCATGCCGAGCGCCTTCACGCCTTCGACCATCGCCACGACGACGTCCATGTCGCGCGATTTTGGACTGCGCCAGGCGGCCCCCATGCAATATCGCGATGCGCCCTGCGCCTTGGCCTTCTTGGCTTCGGCGATGACGCGTTCGACCTCCATCAGCTTCGAGGCTTTGAGGCCGGTCTTGTGGTGCGCGGACTGGTTGCAATAGCCGCAGTCCTCGGCGCATCCGCCGGTCTTGATCGACAGCAGACGGCTTTTCTGCACCTTGTTCGGATCGAACGAGGCGCGGTGCACGGTGTGGGCGCGGAAAAGCAAGTCCATGAACGGCAGATCGTAAAGACCCAGAGCCTCGCCGCGCGTCCAGTCATGGCGAAGTGCGGCCGCCGCGCGGCCCGGCGTTCGTGCGGATGTATCCAGTCGGGTGACGCTCGATGTCATCGTGGGCGATCTCCGCCAGGAGCAACGCCCCCTGGTCTTCAGACGATGTTTGCACTGCTTCCGGCAGGTCCTGCAACCGCCAAAATGCCTCTCCGGCGATGGACCGGTGGCTCCATATAGTGAATGGCTAACGGGAGATTGAGCTAGGGCTCGTTTTTACGATCAAGTACGCAGTGCATGCGCCGGGTCTGCGAAAATCGTTGACCGTCAATTCAGGTCTTCGGGCAGCGGCGGCAGAATGCCGAACGGCACGCCGTCTTCGAGCATTTCCTTGGCTTCCTCGGCCGTTGAGTTGCCGCGAATGCGCCGTTCCTCGGCTTCTCCAAAATGTATCTTGCGCGCCTCGTCGGCGAAGCGCGAGCCGACATCTTCCGAATTCTCTATGACGCTTTGCTGGAACGCTCGAAGCTTGCCGAGCACCGACTCCGCGGCTTCGTTTCCGCGGCCTACGGAGAGCGGCAGTGGCGTCTCGGAGCCACGCCCCTTCACGACCGCCGGTGCCATCGGCATCTTGGTTATCTCTTTCGAGCCGCAGATCGGGCACAGAATCAGGCCCGACTGCCATTGCTTGTCGTAATCGCCGATCGCGCGAAACCAGCTTTCGAATTCGTGGCCCGCTGAGCAGCTGAGGCGGTACTTGATCATGGCCTTTGTTTTACGCTTGCGGCGCACCTTCCGGTGTCTTGCATTTAACGACGACGACATCAAATGCGCGGTCGTGCGTCAACGACGGAATTCTGCGACGGATAACGTCGATGCTTCGGGTATCGATATCCGCCGTAACGACGCCCGGTTCTATGCCACCGTCGGCTAGAACCTCCCCCCACGGGGAAATGATCAGGCTGTGCCCGAAAGTCTCGCGGCCATTTTCGTGCAGCCCACCCTGTGCGGCTGCAAATACGAATGTTTCCGTCTCAATCGCCCGCGCCTTGAGCAGTGTGTGCCAATGGGCCTCGCCGGTGATGCGGGTGAATGCGGCAGGGCTCGCGACGAACTTGGCGCCGCCTTTGGCGAGAGCGCGATGCAAGGCGGGAAAGCGCAGATCATAGCAGATCGTCAAGCCCAGCGAACCCCACGGCAGATCAGCGAGAATGGCGCTCGCGCCCGCCTGATAGTTGACACTTTCGCTGTAGACCTCGCCATTGCCGAGATCGACATCAAACATATGGATCTTGTCGTATCGCGCCGCAATGCTCCCGTCCGGCGCGATGAGGTACGAGCGATTGGCTAACCTGCGTTCAGCGACCTTCACTGCGATCGAGCCGATATGCAGCCAGATCTTGCTGTTGCGGGCGGCAGTGCTGAAGGCTTCAAGCGCCTTATTGCCCGCTTCCGGTTGCGTCTCTGCCATCAAACGCGCCGGCTCGAGCTCCATCAGCGCTGTGTTTTCCGGTGTCTGAACGTAGTCGGCCTTTTGAGCGGCAGCCTCGCCGATCAGCGCCAAGGCGTCGGCCACATTGCGTTCGACGCTACGGCCCGAGCGCATCTGAACCAGGGCGGCGCGAAAAGTCGTCTCGGAAGACGTGGACATGATCAACGCGTTGCTTCGGCGTGGGTCAAAAGTGCATCGAGTTTGCCGGAACGCTCGAGGTCGAAGAGATCGTCACAGCCGCCGACGTGCACGCTGCCGATCCAGATCTGCGGTACTGTTCGCCGTCCGCCAGCGCGGGCGCTCAAATCGGCGCGCAAATCGGTGCGGCCGGTGACATCGATTTCCTCGAAAGTCGCGCCTTTGCGCCGTAATAAATCTTTGGCCATGTGGCAGTAGCAGCAATTGCCCGCCGTATAGACCATCACCTTATGCATGTCGCCGGCGCCTCTCTATACGCCAATTTCATTGCGCGAATCAAAGTTACCGCGTTCGCGGGACCATGCAACCCAGCCTAGCCCATTTGCGCCGCTGTGCCGCGCTTCTGCCACGGCATTTTTCGGGCCTCAGGAATGCGCATCCGACACGATCGCCAGGGCCAGTACGTCGACACGTCGCGCACCGGCGCGTTTCAAGACCGCAGCCGCGGCGGAAGCCGTCGCGCCGCTTGTGACGACATCATCGATCAGAACTATGGCTTTTCCAGAGACTGCGGGCAATTCACTTGGCGGAACGCGGAATGCGCCCGCCACGTTTCGGCTGCGTTGCGCCCGCGTCAGGCCGATCTGATGCGCTGTTGCCCGGGTCCGGGCCAGGGCAAATGGCCGGACGGGCTTGTGCGCCTGCTTTCCGGTTTCGATAGCGAGGATTTGTGCCTGGTTGAAGCGGCGTGATATCAGCCGCCATCGTGCCAGCGGCACCGCCACCAGCAAATCGGCGTCTTTAAGGATCTCCTGGCCCGCTTCTACAAGCCAGCGTCCGAATAGGCGGCGCGCGTTGTGGCTGTCGTGGAATTTGAACGCGTGAATGAGTTCGCGCATCAGCCCGTCGAAACGGGCAACGGCACGGGCGCGGTCGAAATCAGGCGGATCGGCGATGGCCGCAGCCGACAGCATCGGTCCTCCGATGTCGAACGGCATCGGCAGTCCCATGCGGTCGCAAAGCGGCGGACGGATGAAGTTGATTTGCCGCCAGCACGCCGGACAGAGCGCATCGTGGGCCGTGATACGGGTTTGGCATGAAAGGCAGAGGGGCGGCAGCACGACATCGAGGGCGGCGCGTCCCACGCGGGCGAGGGGCCGAAGACGCCTGACGCCCCAGGCGCTGGGCGCTTCGGCGCAGTCATCATCGAAAACGGCTTCCGGCACGGCTATGATCCCGTTTGCATTGCGGAAACCTAGCGCAACAGGCTATCGCCAGCGAGCTATTCTTGGAAAAACATGCAATGCCCGGCGCTCCGCAAATTTTTGACCGCAGGCTCATCCGAGCCAGGCGCGACCGCATCGTCGCCTCGGGTTCGGCGCCTGACTTTCTCCTGGAGCGCGTTGCCGATGATTTCGCGGAACGTTTAAGCATTATACGCCGCGAGTTCCCGCGTGCGGCCTGCCTCGGCGCGTTCAGTGGCCTGCTGACGCGACGACTCGAGGCGCTGCCGAACGTTGGTGAGATCATCGACGTCGATCCCTCACCGCAATGTCTGAAGCTCGCAACGGGTCAGCGGATCGCCGCGGAAGAAGAGGCGCTGCCGTTTGCGCCGCGAAGCCTTGATCTGGTGGTTTCCGGGCTATCGCTGCAACTCGTCAACGATCTGCCGGGCGCCCTCATTCAGATCAACCGGGCGCTGAAGCCCGACGGGCTGCTGCTCGCCGCGTTGCTCGCAGGTGAAACGCTGAAAGAATTGCGCGAAGCCTGGCTTCTGGCGGAAGACGAAATGCTCGGCGGAGCTTCCCCTCGCGTCGCGCCCTTTGCCGACGTCCGCGAACTCGGCCGCCTGCTGCAGCGCGCTGGCTTCGCCCTTCCGGTCGCTGATAGCGATCTTGTCCGGGTGACGTACGCCTCCCCACTGGCCCTTATGCGAGAGATCAAGGCGATGGGCGCTAGCAACATGCTCACCGAGCGGCGCCGCATACCGGTGACGCGCGGACTGCTTTTCCGGGCGGCAGAGATTTATCAACGCAAGTTCGGCCAGCCCGACGGCCGCATACCGGCGACATTCGAAATCATCACGTTGACGGGATGGGTGCCGCACGAAAGTCAGCAGAAGCCGCTGTCGCCCGGCTCGGCGCAAGTTCGCCTTGCCGACGTTTTGAAACCTAGGCCAAAAAATCCCGAAGCCAAGGAATGAGCGGCTCGTCCGCGGGTGGCATCCGGTAGCGTGAAAGATGCAGCGCGTGCACCCATTCGATGGTCTGGCCCTCGCGCGGCGCGATCTCTCCGTCCCAGGTTCTGCAAATATAGAGCGGCATCAAGAGATGGAAATCTTCGTAAGCGTGACTGGCGAAGCTGAACGGTGCAAGGCACGTACGGCAAAGTTCGATGCCGAGTTCTTCCTTGATTTCGCGAAATAACGCGCCTTCAGGTGTTTCGCCCGGCTCGACCTTGCCGCCTGGGAATTCCCAGAGACCCGCCATCGGCTTGCCCTCGGGCCGTTTTGCAATCAGCACCCGCTTGTCGACGTCGATCAATGCCACCGCCGCGACGAGGAGCAGCGGCTTCATGCCTGACGCTCGATTGGGTGACGCCTGAGCAGATAGGTCGTCTCTTCGAGCCTGGTGACGCCACGCTTTCTCAGGTTGGCGCAGGCGGCGAGCCCGTCGTGCGCATCGAGCACGGCAACTTTGAACGTCTCGCCAAAAAGGCGCTCGATTTCCTGCCGCGGCACCGAGAATGGCGGACCGGAAATCTCATGCTCGGGATAGTCGAGGGCGACGAGAAAAATAATAGCGTCGCGCGGCAGGATGTGAGCCAGCGTCTCGGCGTAGCGTTTCCGCTCGGCTGCAGGCAGCGCAATCAGCGCCGCGCGGTCGTAAACGGCGACGACGTCGCTCAGCGCCTCGGGTCGCAGATCGAAAAAGTCACCACAATAAAGACTGAATGGTCCCGCGGAGGAAATCTCGAAATCGCCTTCGGACGTTCTCGCGGGCGTCTGCCCGCCTTCCGTAAAGAATTCGCGAACGGCGATGTCCGACAGCTCGACGCCAATGATGCGATGGCCTTGCGTCGCCAGCCAAATCATGTCGCGGCTCTTGCCCGCCATAGGCACGAAAACAGCGCTTTCACGAGGCAGATTGAGCAATGGCCAAAGCTGTTTCAATTGCTCGTAAACATGCGGCTGATGAAATGCGATGTCGCGGTTTTGCCAACGCTGCTCCCAGAAGGCTTTGTCCATGAATGTCTCTGCTCTCAGCTTCGGTAGTCGGCGTTGATCGAGATGTAGGCGTGCGTCAGGTCGCAAGTCCAGACCGTCGCCGCGGCGTTTCCAACCCCAGCATCGATGCGGATCAGAATGTCGCTATTCTTCATGTAGGCCGCCGCGGTCTTTTCGTCATACTCCTCGGCGCGCTCGCCGTTGCGCGCAACGCAATGCGGGCCGAACCAGATCGTGAGCTTGTCGCGGTTTGCGGCTTCGCCCGATTTGCCGACGGCCATGACGACGCGGCCCCAATTTGGATCCTCCCCCGCGATGGCCGTCTTGAGGATCGGCGAGTTGGCGCAGGCGAGCCCGATTTTGCGAGCAGCCGACCACGATTTGGCACCCGCGACCTCGAAAGTCACGAACTTCGAAAGTCCTTCTCCGTCCTTCGCGACCTGGATCGCGAGATCGCGCATCAGATCGTGCAAGGCGTCGGAGAACGCCTGCAGTTTTTTCGATTTCGCCTTGATGACGGGCTTTTGACCGCGCGCAGCGGCCCGTCCCGTCGCAAAAATGAGGCACGTGTCGCTGGTCGACGTGTCGCCGTCGACCGTCATGCAGTTGAACGTCGTTTGCGCATGCTGCGTAATAAGCGCCTGCAGGGCTTCCGCCGAGATCGCCGCATCGGTGAAAATGAAGCACAGCATCGTCGCCATGTCCGGAGCGATCATCCCGGCGCCCTTGCAGAAGCCGTTGATCGTCACCTCGGTATCGCCGATCAGCGCCGTTCTGGTCGCCAACTTCGGATACGTGTCGGTCGTCATGATGGCCCGGGCCGCCTTGTCAAAAGCGTCAGACTCTGCGCGCCCGGCGAGTTCGGTCAACAGGTGCGCAAATTTTCCTGCATCCAGCGGCTCGCCGATAACCCCTGTCGAGGCGACGAACACTTCGTGGGGCTTGCAACCCACCGCTTCCACAGCGCGTTCGACCGTGATGTCGACCGCCTCGCGTCCGCGTTTGCCGGTAAAGGCGTTGGCATTGCCGGAGTTGACGACGATGGCCCGCGCGCTGCCCTTCTTGAGGTGCTTGCGGCAGATGAGAACCGGCGCCGAGGCGGTCTTCGATTGGGTCAAGACGCCGGCGACCGAGGTGCCCTCGTCCAGCACGGCGAGCAGAAGATCGGTCCGCCCCTTGTAGCGAATACCCGCCTCAGCCGTCGCAAAGGCGACGCCGTCGATCGGCGGCAGGCTGACGAGCGCTGCCGGCGCAAACGGCGAAACGCTTGAGACTTCTCCCATGGACAACCTCCGGAATGAGCGCGAGGCTCCCTGAAACAGATCGGGCCGCTATAATCAAGCGGCCCGGCCAACAATCACAAAAGAGATGCCTGAGCTGCGGCTATGCCCCGGGCCCTAGGGCGTAGGCGTCGGCGTGGTTTCCGCTGGCTTGGCGGCGCTGCCCGACGGGGCCGCCTCGAGCGCCTTATTGCGGTCGTCGATCGCCTTTTTGATCTCCGGGTCGACCAATTCGATTTTCGACTTTCCGCGAAGCTCTACCGCGGACTGTTGCGCCTTTTTCAAGAGCAACGATTGGACGATCCGGTCTTTCACGATGTCGAACGCCGGCGGCTGCTTCGTTCGGCGGTCCTCGAGCTTGACGAGATGCCAGCCGAACTGCGTCTTGACCGGATCCGAAACCTCACCCTTCTTCAGCTTGAAGACGATATCTTCAAACTGCGGCACCATTTGCCCGTGTCCGAAGTAGCCGAGGTTGCCGCCATCGTCTTTTGAGCCGGGGTCCTTCGAGTTTTCCTTGGCGAGCTGCACAAAGTCGGCGCCGTTGTTGAGTTTTTCTTTCAGCGCTTTGGCCTGTTCTTCGGTTTCGACCAGGATGTGCCGCGCCGATACTTCTTCCTCAGGCTTCAGGAGTTTGACCTGATCATCGTAGATCTTGCGTGCATCGGCATCGCTGACGGAAGCCTTGATGACCTTCTCGAAGTAAAGTTCACGCAGAGCCCGCCGCTTCAAGTAGTTGAGCCGCGTCTCGAAATCCGCGCCCTGATCCAGTTTCGCGCCTTCGGCGGCTTCGGCGAAGAGCTGGTTGTCGATGAGAAATTCAAGTAGCGACATGCGCTTCTGCGGGGCTGGCATGGTGCCCATATCGGAACCAATCTCGCTCTCCGCGACGCTGAGGTCGCCCTCAGTGATCGGTTTGCCATTGATTGTGGCGACGACCTTATCCTCAGCAAAGGATGGGACTGCCGACGACCCGAACGCCGCGGCCGCGAGTGCCACGGATAGAACGGTAAGGGCGATGCGCTTCATCGGCGATAGACTCCGCTTTTGCGATTGGGGATCGGCCGTCTGCGCTAAAAAAGAGAGCGTGACGACAAATGCCGCACCTAAGCAGGCGGCAAGTGGGCCTCGATAGCCGCCTGGAGCCGGAAATCCAAGTTAATATTTCAACATTGCTGCCGCACCACCGAACTATAGTCGCCAAGCCCCGTGGCGTGGCCCAATACATTGACAGTCGGGGGGGCGAGTTCTTATGTCTGCCCGTGAACGATCGGGGTCTTCGGCCCGTCTCGACCGCGCCACAGCGCCGAGGGAAGGTTTGATGCAGGCGTGGCGGGAACTCCTCGCCGCGCATTTTTTGCTGAATGTTGCCCCCCGGCAATTTCAACCGCAGTCCCAGCCGCGTCAAAGCGTGCGGGTCATGACTTCGAGGACGGATTTCAAACATGCTCTCGTTCGGCGGCTTCGCTTCCAAAATCTTTGGCTCTTCCAACGAAAGGAAGGTCAGGGTCTTCCGCCCGCGCGTTGCGGCGATCAATGCGCTCGAAAGCGAAGTCGAGAATTTGACCGATGACGAGCTGCGCGCCCGCACGGTAGCTTTCCGTCAGCAGTTGAAGGATGGCGCGACGCTCGACGATCTGCTGGTGCCGGCCTTCGCGACGGTTCGCGAAGCCGCCAAGCGCGTACTTGGCCAGCGCCATTTCGATGTGCAGCTGATCGGCGGCATGGTGCTTCACCAGGGCGATATCGCAGAGATGAAAACCGGCGAAGGCAAAACGCTGGTCGCGACGCTGCCCGTCTATCTGAACGCGCTGACGGGCAAGGGCGTCCACGTCGTCACCGTCAACGATTATCTTGCAAAGCGCGACGCGGAATGGATGGGGCAGGTTTATCGCTTCCTCGGCCTCACGGCCGGTTGCGTCGTGCATGACATGAGCGATGAAGAGCGCAAGGCCGCTTACGCGTGCGACGTGACCTACGGCACGAATAACGAACTCGGCTTCGACTATCTTCGCGACAACATGAAAATGAATCTGTCGGAGATGGTCCAGCGCGGACACATCTACGCCATCGTCGACGAAGTCGACTCGATCCTGATCGATGAGGCGCGTACGCCGCTGATTATCTCAGGTCCGCTCGAAGATCGCGCCGAGCTCTATCAGACGATCGACAACTTGATGAAGATTGTGGAGAAGGAAGACTTCGAGCTCGATGAGAAGCAGCGCCAGGTCTCCTTTACGGAAGCCGGCAACGAGAAGATGGAAAATGCGTTGCAGGCGGCCGGGATGCTGCAAGGCACGCTCTATGACATCGATAACGTCACGATCGTCCACCATCTCACTCAAGCGCTCAAAGCCCATAAACTCTTCCAGCGCGACAAAGATTATATCGTCAAGTCCAACGAGGTCGTGATCATCGACGAGTTCACCGGCCGTATGATGCCGGGACGCCGGTATTCGGAAGGTTTGCATCAGGCGCTGGAAGCTAAAGAGCACGTCGAGGTTCAGCCGGAAAACCAGACGCTCGCTTCGATCACGTTCCAGAATTATTTCCGCCTCTACAAGAAGCTTGCCGGAATGACCGGCACCGCCTTGACCGAGGCGAGCGAGTTCATGGACATTTACGGGCTCGAGGTCATCGATATTCCGACCAATGTTCCGGTCTGTCGCATCGACGAAGATGACGAAATTTACCGGACGCAAAAAGAAAAGCTCGCCGCGATCGTACAATCGATCGCCGAAGCGGCCAGCCGCGGCCAGCCGATTCTCGTCGGAACGACATCGATCGAAAAGTCGGAGCAGCTGTCGGCGCTCTTAAAGGACGAGAAGTACCTTCGTAACCTAGCCCGCTCGCTCGACGATCAGGCCGCGGCCATCAAGCCCGGCAAGGACGAGGAACTGCGCAAGCATCTCACCGACATGGCGGCGCTGCTGACCAAGTTCGCTTCGGATGCGAAGGGCAAGCGCGATCCGATCGTGCATAATGTTCTGAACGCCCGCTATCACGAGCAGGAGGCGCCCATCGTCGCCCAGGCAGGCGTCCCGGGCGCGGTCACGATTGCGACCAACATGGCCGGCCGTGGAACCGATATTCAGCTCGGGGGCAACTCCGAATTCCGGTTGCGCGATTGGATCAATGAAGAAACCGCAAAGGGCACACCGCCCGACGAGGCCGCGATCACGAAAAAGCGTGTCGAACTCGTCGCCGACGTTGCCGACAAGAAGCAGAAGGCCATAGATGCCGGCGGCCTCTACGTGCTTGCAACCGAGCGTCACGAGAGCCGGCGCATCGACAATCAGCTCCGCGGCCGTTCGGGCCGCCAGGGCGATCCCGGCCGGTCGAAGTTCTATCTCGCGCTCGATGATGATTTGATGCGCATCTTCGGTTCCGAGCGCATGGACAAGGTTCTGCAGACGCTCGGCCTCAAGGAAGGCGAGGCGATCACCCATCCGTGGATGAACAAGTCGCTCGAGACGGCGCAGAAGAAGGTCGAGGAGCGCAACTTCGACATCCGCAAGCAAATCCTCAAGTATGATGACGTGATGAATGACCAGCGGAAGGTCATTTTCGAGCAGCGGCTCGACATCATGGGCGTCGATGACGTTTCCGAAACTGTGACCGAGCTCCGCAATCAGCTCGTCGATGAATTGGTCACCCGGTTCATTCCGCCGGCCGCCTACGCCGAACAGTGGGACACGAAGGCTCTTGAGGAGCAGACGAACGAAATATTCGGCCTCGAGCTTCCGATCGGAGCCTGGGCCGCCGAGGAAGGCATCGCTGACGAAGAGATCAGAGAGCGCCTCAAGGCCGCCGTCGATGCCAATGCCGAAGCAAAGGCCTCTGAGCTTGGCGCCGATCTCTATCGCCAGATCGAGAAAATGGTTTTGTTGCAGTCGCTCGACCATTTGTGGCGCGAGCACATCGTGACGCTCGAACATTTGCGTCAGGTGATCGGCTTCCGCGCCTACGGGCAGCTCGATCCGCTGAACGAGTACAAGTCGGAAGGCTTCATCCTGTTCGAAAATATGCTGGGGCGCTTGCGCGAGAACGTTACCGGCCAGCTGATGCACGTCGAGCTTGCACCGCCCGAGGAGCAGCCAGCCCTGCAGCCGATGGAGCTGCCGCCGATGGAGGCACGTCACCTCGATCCGGTGACCGGTTACGACGAGTTTGAACCAGATCCCGAGCTGGCGATGGCCGATGCAGCGATTGCAGGCGCACGTGCGCGTCGCAATACGAGGCCCGAGCCCGAGAAGCGTGCGCCTGTTCAAAGCCGCCGCAGCGATACCGCACTCAATCCCGCCGATCCCGCAACTTGGGGGCGCGTATCGCGCAACGCGCTTTGCCCGTGCGGCTCAGGCAAGAAGTACAAGCACTGCCACGGCAAGATGGATTGAGCCGCGCCCAAGGGCGCTGCTGAACGTCTCGGTCGCGAAGTAATACCGGCGTCGCCGCTAATGCGCGCTCGTAGTGACGGCGTCGCCGGTCGTCGCGGCCGCTGAGTCCTCGCCCTTGCCATGACCTGCGATCCGGTCGGATAGCGCCAGCAGGACACTCGAAACCACGAATACGACGTGGATGACGACCATCCACATCAGCTCCCGCTCACGCTCGGGTGTGACGACGCCAAGCGACATGAACTGGCGCAGCAGCTGTACGGCCGAGATCGCGACGATCGACGACAGCATTTTCAGCTTCAGTGCTGAAAAATCGATCGTACCCATCCATTCCGGTCGGTCACCATGATCGGAATGATCCATCTTCGAGACGAAATTTTCGTAGCCCGAAAAAATCACGATGATCAGAAGCGATCCCGTAAGCGTCAGATCGACGAGCGTCAGCAGGCCGAGAATCACGTCGGACTCGCTCGACGCGAAGGCGCCGACTGCCAGATGCAAAAGCTCGGCGCAAAATTTTATCAGCAAGACGAATAACGAAATCGCCAAGCCGAAATAGAATGGCGCCAGCAGCCACCGGGCGCTGAACAGCAAGTTTTCAAGCGTTACTTCGATACGCTTGACGGCGCTTTTCTCAACCATTTGTCCGGGGTCCTCGGTCTAAGGCAATGGGCTCGCCAGCGATCAGCGGATCAGCGGCCAGGAAAACATCGGCGTCGGCGCCGTATCGCTCTCGAGGCTCGTTTGGATTTGCGGAATTGGGGCCGGCGTCTGCGCCACGAGCTTCGGCAGGAACTGAGTTGGGCGCGGAACGGCGCTGAGCCACTGGTCCTGTTCGCGAATGGCCATTAGCGTCGGCTCACATGCTTCGAGCGGACCGGCGAATTCTCCCGTGCTCGTTTCGCGGAAGATATAGCGGCCGCTGCACACGCTGACGGCGGGCGGCCGCTTCGTTCGCTCGAACATGTCGTAGCCCTCTTTGAGATTATTCCAGAAGGGCATCCACGGAGATTTCTCCTGCACGGCCATGTTCAGATCCGTCATGCGAAACGGAAGAATGTGCACCGGTACGATGTTCTCTCCCGCGTCGATGGCCGCCATCGTGAGCTGGTGAATCTCGTCTGAAACCGGATTGGTCATGGCAAAGCAACCGATCGACGAGCAACCGCCGTGGATCAGGATGTTCGAACCCGTCCGCGCCTGCGACTGATCGAGAATATTCGGATAGCCGATGTCGAGCGACACGGGCCACCGCCCGACGTGACGGGCCTGGGCGCGCGTCACCGTATAGAAGCCTTCCGGCGCCTGCTTGTCGCCGTCCCTGAGTTTCGGCCCGATGGAGCCGGACCAGTGACAGATCGGGTAAGTTGCAAACAGGACGAACGCGTTGTCCTTCCGCTTCCAAATCTCGAGTTCGGATTCCGATTTGAAGATGCGGATCAAAATTGGCGATGCCAGCGTCACGCCCTTATCGCGCAGACGCTCCTGCAATACCGCGACGTTTGGTGTCCCCGGCAGCGGCAGCGCTCCGACGGCGGCCGCCCTCTGACGCTCAACCCGATCGGCGGCCACATCCTTGAGTTCGATGGAAAGCGCATATGCGTTCTCGGCGCAGGCGACACCGAGTGTCATCGCCGCGAGAAATGCCAAACGGAAGACGCTCTGGAATGCCATGAATGCTCTGCGACCGAGTAGCCCCGTTCCTTACGCGGTGGCGCACATTATTGCCCGTAACGCGACAATTCGAAGTGTCTTTTCGCCAACACCCGGCAAGATTAAACCTGTGTATCCTCAACTCTTGGCATTGACGGCGGGGCAGCGGTTTTCGATCGGGTTGTCGCCCGTCGTGCCTTTGTCGCCGGGCTCGAAGCGATAGCGGGTCTGACAGACCGTGACTTTGGGCGGCAGCAGACTTTTTTCAAAGAGATCGTTGCCCGCTTTGAGGGTCTTCCAGAAGGTGGCATACGGATTGTTTGCGTAGTCCGCCAACCGTTCATCTGACATCCGGAACGGATAGACTTGCACCTGAAAACGCTTTTGCCCCCCCGCCAGCGACGTGGTGACCAAACGCCAGATTTCATCGATCTGGGCGTTCGTCATCGCAAAGCAGCCGACCGACGCGCAGCCGCCGTGAACCATGATCAGCGAGCCGGTGCGGCCGTTAGCCTGGTCAAAGGCATTCGGAAACCCAAGGTTGAACGAGCGATGCCAGGCGCTATTCGGATTGAGCGCTGAAGCATCGACCGTGTAGAAGCCCTCCGGCGCTTGCAGGTCGCCTTGCTGCAGCTTGGGGCCAAGCCGGCCGGACCAGCGGCAAATGGGATAAATCGCGAAGCGATGAAACACGCCATCGCGCTGCATCCACAATTCCAGTTCGAATTCTCTTTTGAATATTCTGATTAGAACCGGAGAGCCCTCCCTCACGCCGTTTTCGGCGAGACGTTGCGACAAGCGCGTCAAATCTGGCTGACCGGGCATGTCCAGACCGAACTGCGCTCTGAAGAGCCGCTGGCTCCGTTCGTACCGGATGAGGGCTTTGTCACCGCCCGGCAAACGCGGCAACCAGATCGGTGCGAATGCCAGCGCCAGCCCTGCAATCGCGATCGAACAGACGGCGAAGATCAGGAAAATCTTGCCGGCATGCGATCGTCTCGGTTCCGATGTCTTCGGCTGACTCACATCACGCTCATGCATAGGAGGCGGCGCGCTAAAGGATCAATTCGCGTTGGCGACTGGCGACGATACTGCCATCGAACTCGCATTCGCCTGAGCCTTTTCTTGCTGCTTGGCAGCGTTGATATCGGCGAGCGTCGGCTCGGCATCCGGGTTCGTTATGCCCTTGAGCTTGTTGCCATTGGCGACATCCATCTCAGCCGGTTCGGGCAATGGCGTAAACGCTGTGACAACCGGCCGATCGAAAGCCGGGCACTGACCGGCGGGATCAGGACGGCTGCGCGGAATCAGTCCCACGACATAGCGGCGTTCGCAAATCGTGATGTTAGGCGGTATCCGGTATTGCTCGAAGTAATCATAGCCCTGCTTCAGGGTCTTCCAATAGCCATACCATTTGTGCGACTTCATTTGCGCCATGCGCGCGTCAGTCATCCGAAACGGGAACGCCTGAAGCTGGAAGCTGGTTTGTCCGGCCTTCAATGCCTCCCGCGTCAATCCATAGATCTCTTCCATAAGCGCGTCGGTCATGGCGTAGCACCCGGCGGACCGGCAGTTGCCGTGCACCATCACCGAATCGCCCGTGCGCCCCCAAGACCTGTCGTAGGCATTCGGGTAGCCGAGATTGAACGACAGGTAATACTTCGAGTTCGGGTTCATCAGCGTCGGCGTGATCGTGTAGAAGCCTTCGGGCGCCTGTTTGTCGCCCTTACTTTCCTTCGGGCCGATTTCGCCGGACCAATTGCAGATCGGGTACGTCTTGAAATGGTAGAAACGGCCGTCGTCGCGCTGCTTCCAAACCTCGAGTTCGGATTCTTCCTTGAAAACGCGCACGAACACGGGCGCGCCGGGCTGCATGCCTTTCTTAGCAAGCAGCGACAAGGCATCCTTCGATAGCGGAACTTCCGCCGGCGGCGGTATAACGGGCGCGCTTGAACAGGCCGCGACCGCGACCACGGCAATTAGAGCCGCGAGCCGAACAACAGCTCTCGACGTTATCGAGACGTTGGTCTGCAGCAATGCGCTTTCCCCGGCTTCGAGTTCCCCGTTCCGCGGGCTGGCGGACTATTAAATACAATAAACTCAAACGACTACTGCGATCGCGCGGAGTCTATGTCAACTCAAGTATCGTGTCGAAATACGGCACGGCGGCGGCCATTTGGTGAGCGGCCCGCCGGAGATCAGTGCCCGATCGACAGGAAACGCTCGTGCCGTTGTTTGCGGATCTCCTCCGGCGATTTGCCGTCGAATTCCGAAAGCATCCGGGCGATGGCGTTTCCGGTTGCGATAATCACCGATTCGCGGTCGCGATGCGCGCCGCCTGTCGGTTCCTTGATAATCGCATCGATGACGCCGAGCTGGTCGAGGTCCTGGGCCGTGATCTTCATGTTGGTCGCGGCTTCTTCCTTTTTGTTGCTGTCGCGCCAGATAATCGAGGCCGCGCCTTCGGGCGAGATCACCGAGTAGATGGCGTGTTCGAGCATAAGGATGCGGTTTGCCGTCGCGATCGCGATCGCGCCGCCCGAGCCGCCCTCACCGACGATGACGGCAACCATTGGAACGCCGAGCTTCAGGCAGCATTCGGTCGAACGCGCGATTGCTTCGGCCTGCCCACGCTCTTCCGCCCCGATGCCCGGATAGGCGCCAGGCGTATCGACGAAAGTGATGATCGGCAGATCGAATCTGTCAGCAAGCTCCATCAGCCGCACGGCTTTGCGATAGCCTTCGGGGCGGGCCATTCCAAAGTTGTGCTTGATGCGCTGCTCGGTATCGGAGCCCTTCTCGTGGCCGAGCACGACGACCGATCTATTGCGAAATTTTCCGATGCCGCCGACGATCGCCTCGTCCTCGGCGAAATAGCGATCACCTGCGAGCGGCGTGAAATCCTCTATGAGGCCGCCGATGAATTCGAGCGCATGTGGACGTTCCGGGTGGCGCGCTACGAGCGTCTTTTGCCATGGCGTCAGCTTGTTGTAGGTGTCAACGAGGGCGGCCTTCGCCTTTTGTTCGAGCCTCGCGATCTCGTCGGCGATCTGTGGTCCTTTGCCATCGTTTTGCATCGCCTTGAGCTCGGAAACTTTGTTCTCGAGCTCTAAAATTGGTTTCTCGAAATCGAGATAAGTACGCAGGGCGGACGTGGCGTTCACGGAACAGGAGCCTTTTTGATCGTCAACTTAGGCGTGCGGCGCTAGAGCCGGCACCCGATCCGCGACATTCGCCTTGAGGCCCGCCGGGTGTCAAGGTGACGGGATGCGCTGGTCTACTGCCAAAACGCTAAATTTATTAATTATTTCCGGCTGCTAGCCTGTTCACAATCGGCGCAACCGCAAACATGAAAGTGGCGGCGACGGCGACAAGGGCCGCTTGTGCAAGGAATGAAAGCACCAGCATGTCGGGATCGGTTGCCGTGAAGGCGCCGCCGATATCGCCCGCCAGCTTGTTGCCGAAGGCTGCCGCCAGGAACCAAAGGCCGAGCACGAAGCCGGTCATTCTCTTCGGCGCGATCCGCGTCATCGTCGACAGACCGACCGGGCTCAGCATCAATTCGCCGACCGTGAACAGCAGGTAGAGACCGATCAGCCAGAGAGGCGACACGCGTCCATCCGATGCGAAGCCGGCGGCAGGGACCATAAGAAGAAACCCAGCCGCGAGAAAAACCAGACCGAGCGCGAATTTGATGGGCGAGGATGGCTGACGATGCCCGAGTCTCAGCCACAGCGCCGCCACGAAGGGCGTCAGCAGGATGACGAAGACCGGATTAGCGGATTGGAACCAGGACGATGGAAACGAAAGTCCAAGAACCTGATTTTCCGTCAGCGTATCGGCGAACAGCGATAGCGTCGTCCCGGCCTGCTCGAAAACCGCCCAGAAGATCATTGCC
>Ga0207678_10001344_pt1 | contig 22649 bp, 19 predicted proteins | sample KBSC63metaG_FD_184319 | JGI IMG/M metagenome (GOLD analysis project Ga0207678, IMG submission 184319) | Corn rhizosphere microbial communities from Kellogg Biological Station, Michigan, USA - KBS C6-3 metaG (SPAdes) (version 2) | ecosystem: Host-associated > Plants > Roots > Rhizosphere > Soil ... | reverse complement strand
CGACGAAGCTGGGGTTCCCGTGCCGCAACGGGGGGCAGCCACAAGGCCGCGATGTGCGTTAGTAACGTGAAGATCCGGTGCGTGACGTGTGGCCGGTGCCGGCGATGCGCCGCGCTCTCCGGCATCCGACTGGATGCGGTCGACTGACCTGCATCAACACCGGAGCGGTGGTCAGCAGCCTTCTCGCGAGAAAGGCGGGCAATACCCATGGAGAACGCTGTGAATGCATCCACCGCCGGGAGCGGCGGGCAGATCGTGGTCGCCGGCGCGGGCTACGCCGGGCTGCACGTCACCTTGCGCCTGACGGCCAAGCTGCGCGACCACCCGGAGGTGGAGCTGATCCTGGTCGACCGGAACGACTACCACCAGGCCATTACCGAGCTGCCCCGGGTCGCCAGCGGCACCCGCGCCGCCGACGCGGTACGCATCCCGCTCCAGGAGGTACTGGCCACGCGGGTCCGCTTCGTCCAGACCGAGATCAACGGCTTCGACCTGGCCGGCCGGCGGCTCCTCACCGCCGCGGGGCCAATCGACTGGAGGCGGCTGGTGCTCGCGCTCGGCAGCCGGCCCAATGACTTCGCCATCCCCGGCCTGGCCCAGCGCACGCTATCGCTGTATTCGGCTGACGACGCCGAACGAGTGTGGGACGCGGTCAGCAAAGCGCTGACGGCTGCCGCGGCAGCCGCCGACCCCGGGCAGCAGCGCCGCCTGGCGACCGTGGTGGTCGGCGGCGGCGGCGCCACCGGAGTCGAACTGGCCGGCGAGCTGGCCGAGATCCTTCCCCAGGTAGCCGGCGCACACGGCCTGGCGGCCGACCGGCCCGCCGTGCAGCTTGTCGAGGCGGGCCCCGCCATCCTGGCCGGCTCCTCACCACAGCTGATCGACAAGGCCGCCAGAATCCTTTCCGACCTTGGGGTCCAGGTCCGCACCGGCGCGACGATCGCCGCCGCAACCGCCGACGGCTTCCGGCTCACGGACGGCCAGCTGGTCGAGGGCGGCGTGTTCGTCTGGGCGGGCGGGTTGAAGGCACCCGGGCTGGTGGCCGATTCGGAGTTGCCGACCGGTCACAACGGCCGCGTTAAGGTCGACCGGTACCTGCGCGTGCTGGACCAACCGGAGATCTATGTCGCCGGTGACCTCGCCTCGGTGACCGATCCGCGTACCGGGCACGCGCTGCCCCCGCTGGCGCAGGTGGCGCTGGAAGAAGGCGAGACGGTGGCCCGCAACCTGGACGCGGAGCTGGAGGATAAGCCGCTGGAGGCATTCACCTTCCGCGACAAGGGGTTCGTCGTCTCGGTCGGAACCCGCCGCGGGGTCGCCGACATCGCCGGCATCACCACCGGCGGACGGCTGGCCCACGGGCTCAAAGACGCCATCGAGTGGGAGTACCGCCAGTCCGTCAAGCACCTGCGCGGCTGGGACCCCGTATGACCGCTGGGCGTTCGGCCGTGAGCGCCATGGTGTAGCAGACGGCGGTGCCGTCCAGGGCGACGGTGCCGTCGCCGCGGGTCACGGTGGTGCGCAGCTTGGTAACCGGCTTGTCGGCCCTGGCTTCGATGACCTCCACCCGGCCGGTGATGACATCGCCGGGGCGGACCGGCGCCTTGAAGTCCCAGTTCACGTTCAGGAAGACGGTCCCCGGGCCGGGGAGCCGCTCGGCCACCACCGCGTTGAGGATGGCGCTGGTTATCCCGCCCTGGACGACGATCTCGCCGAACCGTGACGCCCTCGCGGCCGCGAGGTCGTAGTGCAGGGGGTTACGGTCCCCGCTGATATCGGTGAACCGGTCGATGTCGTCCGGGCCGATCGTCCGGGACAGCTCGGCGGTCGTGCCGATCGCGGGCGGGCCGCTGGGCCAGCAGGAGGTCATGACAGGGTCCTTTCCGTACAGGTAGATGCCAGGCCGTTCGGTCTCATATCGCGGGTCAGGGCGGTCAGGGCGGGCAGCGCGGTCATGGGCCCGGCCGCGAGGGCCAGGAAGGCGTAACGCCAGCCGGTGACGGCGGCGGCCAGCGGAATCACCTGGATCGTGACGATGGTCAGCAGGAATCCGATGGCCGTCTGGGTGGTCAGCGCGGTGCCGACGTAGCGCCGGTCGGCCACTTCGCTGAGCATGGTGGAGAACACACCGGAGTCGGCGATGACCGCGGCGCCCCACACCGTGGTGAAGGCGAGCAGCCACGGGCGGCTCGCGGTGAAGAACAGCGGCGAGAGCAGGCAGCACGCGCCGCTGACCGCCAGCGCCGCGGCGGCGGTGGCGGCGCGGCCGATACGGTCGGCGGCCCAGCCGCCGAGCAGGCAGCCCGCCAGCCCGGCGACGCCGATCGCCAGGAAGGCGTCGATGCCGGAGGCGCCTTCACGGCCGGTCGTGGTGGTCCCGCTTGCGATGAGGAAGGCAGGCAGCCAGGTCCACAGCGCGTACAGCTCCCACATGTGCCCGAAGTAGGCCAAGCTGACCAGGCGGGGACCGCGGTCGGAGAACATCGCCAGCGCATAGCGGCTGCGACCGGTCCCGCGCCCGGCGGGGAACTGCGGGCCGGGCCTGACCAGGGCGCCGGCCACGATCGCGGCGCAGAACGCGGTGGCCGCCGCGGCCGTGAGGACGGCGCGCCAGTTCAGCCCGCCGAGGCCGTCGATCAGGTGCGGCAAGGCCGACCCGAGCGCCAGGCAGCCGATGAGCACCCCCATGGCCAGGGCCCGGCCGGCCGGGGGCGACCAGGACGCCATCAGCTTCATGCACACCGGGTAGACGCCCGCCAGGAAGGCCCCGGTCGCGAAGCGCAGCGGCACCGCGGTCAGCAGGCCGTCCGCGAACAACGCCATGAGCAGGGTGCAGCCGGCCGCGGCGGCCGCGCAGCCGGCCACGAGCAGGTGCGGCCGGATCCGGTCGGCCAGGCCGAGAACGGCCGAACCGACCGCCCCGAGCACGAACCCGGCCTGCACCGGCGCCGTCATCCAGGCGGCGGCGCCGTCGCTCAGGTGCCACTGGCCGGCCAGCGCCGGAACCACCGCCGAAGCGGAGAACCACACGGCCATGGCCAGCACCAGCACCAGGGCGATGAGCCCGCGCTGCACCAGCGGATTCCGCACGTGACCGCTCCCGCCTAGGCTGAGGCCAGTTCGAGGCGCCGACCGGGATCGCCGGCGCTCATCGCCGCCGCCTCTTCCGCCATGGCCTCGCCGAGCTCGAGCAGGTGGCCGGCGATCTCCTCAGCGGTCCAGTCGAAGGAGGCGATGCGCCCGGTCACGCGGAACAGGCGTAGCGAAAGCTCATCGCGTTCGGCCTGGTAGCGGCCGACGGCGTCGGGACCTCCGGCGGCGACCGCGCGGGCCAGGATCTCGGCGTCACGCAGGGCGTCGGTGATGCCGTGGGCGGTGATCGGGTCCTTGAAGTAGCCGGCGTCACCGACCAGGGCCCACCCGGGGCCCGCCGCCTCACGGAGGTAACCGGTCAGGCCGGGGAACACCCGCGGCGGGCCGGCCGGGCCGCGCTGATCGAGCCGTTCGGCCAGTCCGGGCGCGGCCTGGGCCAGGATGCGCCGCCAGGCCGCGTAGGTGCCGAGGTCGGGTTCGTCCCGCAGCCGTTCGGCGCTGGTGGCGGCGAAGACGCAGGCTTGCCCGTCGTTGGTGGGGATGACTCCGGCCGCGGCCCCGTCCCGGAAATACCAGTGGAAGTCATCGGGCGCGTCGTCACGGACGTACCGGTAGATAAGGACGCTCGAGGCCGGCGCGACGTGGACGGCCCGGGCGCCGACGCACCACGCGACGGTGGAGCGGCGGCCGTCGGCACCGATGACCAGGTCGGCGCTGGCCTCCAGGCGGGCCCCGCCGGCCCGGCCGGTGATCCCGGTCACCCGCCCGGCCCGGTCACGCCGCAGGTCACTGACCGAGGCGCCGAACCGCACGTCCGCGCCGGCGCTCCGCGCGGCATCGGCCAGGATCGCGTCCAGAACCCGGCGGCGCGGGGCATACAGCGCCTGGACACCATGCTTGGGCTTGACCGGGATGGTCGTCACGGCATCGGCGAGATGGAAGGTAGTCGACCGAACGGGCGGGGTTCCCGCCCCGGCCACGGCGGGGAGCAGTCCCCACCGGTGCAGTTGCAGGACCGCGCCCCGCATGAGCGCGTGGGTCGACAGGGTGTCCGTGCCGTAGCGGGACTTGTCCAGCACTAGCACCCGGGCTCCCTGCCGGGCCAGCAGCAGCGCGGTCGCGGCGCCGGCGCAGCGGGCCCCGGCGATGATCACGTCGTAGTGCTGGGTGTTCGTCGTTGACATTGACTGCTCCGTAACATCAGGCGCTCTGGGCGCGGGCGGCCATCCGCCGCATCATCACGTGGGCGGCCACGAACCGGGCGTCGGCCGCGACGCCGTCGATGAAGGTGGAATTGCGGCGGTACAGGAACTTCAGGCCCAGCACGTACAGGCCGGGGACGCTGGTCACGCCGCGGTGGTGGGCGATCTCGCCGTGCCGGTCCAGGACGGGAACCCGCAGCCAGGGGTAGGCCGGCTGGTAGCCGGTCGCCCAGATCACGGTGCCGATGCCGGCCCGGCGCAGGTCGAGCTCGACCGGGCCGGCGGGTGCCGTGAACGGCGCGGGCGCATCGGCCGGCCCGGCGCCCTCGCCGCCCCTGTGGGCGAGGTAGCCGTCGATGGTGCGCAGCAGGCGCTCCATCCGGGCCTGAGCTCCCGCGATCGTGGCGGGCAGGTCGTCGGCGAAGCGCAGCCGCCGGCCGTCCGCCGCGACCAGCCGGCCGGCCAGCCGCACCCCGCGCGCCGCCAGCGCATCCAGGCCGACCGGGTGGTCAGCGCGGCCGGATAGCTGCAGGGACGGCGCCCGGCGGGCCACTCGCGCGTCGTGCACCTGATCGATGGTCTGGCCCAGGACCCCGGCCCGCTCCATCCACCACAGGAGGTCGCGGTCCCGGTAGCGGCGCGGCAGCCGGGCATGCCGGCCCACCGAGATGACCACCGGCCGTCCCGCGCGGCGCAGTTCGTCCGCGATCTGGACGCCTGACGCCGAGGCGCCGACCACCAGCACGCCGCCGCCGGGGACCTGACCGGGTCCGGAGTAACGGGCGGCGGTCAGCTGGTGGATCCCCGGGTCGATCCCGCTAGCGGCCGACGGCACGTAGGCCCGGTTCTCGGTCCCGGTGGCCACGATCACGTTGCGCGCGAGCCAGGTTCGATGGTCGGTGACGACGCGCAGACCGCCGGCGGCCGCCTCGACGGACTCGACCGTCGTGTTCTCGTGCACCGGGGCCGCGAACGAGCCGGCGTAGTCCTCCAGGTAGCCGACCAGCTCCGGTGCGGCCATGTAGCCGTCTGGGTCGGGGCCGGGGTAGGACCAGGCGGGGAGCCGGCTCATCCAGTTGGGGGTGAGCAGTCGCAGCGAATCCCAGCGGGCGCTGCGCCACCGTTCGGCGATCCGCCCCCGCTCCACCACGACATGGTCGGCGCCCTGGGCGGTCAGGCAGCGGCTGACCGCCAGCCCGGCCTGGCCGGCCCCCACCACCAGGGTCTCCACCGCGTGCATGGTCCTGTCCCCCCTTTGCCGGTCCCGGGTCAGGCGGCCGCGACGTCGACGCTGATCGGCACGCCGTGGGTCAGCACGTCGTACACGGCGGACCGGGCCACGGCCTGCTGCACCAGCTGGCGCAGCGCCTCGGGCGACGCGTCGCCGCGCACCCGGAAGCTGACCCGGATCTGGCTGAAGCCGTTGCGGACCTCGTCCGACAGGCCGAGGATCCCGCGCAGGTCGATGTCGCCCTCTACCCGGGACTCGACCGATTCCAGGTTGATCTTGCGGACCGCGGCGATGTTGCCCAGGCCCGAGGTCAGGCACGAGGCCAGCGCGGCGAGCAGGAGCTCGGCCGGCGTCGGCGCGGCGTCCCCGCCCACCAGCACCGCGGGGTGGTCCGCCTCGATGGCGAACGTGCTGTCGTGCTGCTGCTCGGCGCCTACGCCGTAGAACGTGCTGATCTCGTTCCTGTTGTGCGTGCCCGAGATCCAGCGGTTGGTCACGCCGAAGCGGAAGCTGGCCGCCTCGGGGTGCGCCTTGACGGCATCGAGCGTGGCGAACAGCTTGGCCACATCGACGCCGTTGCGCTGGGTCTGGGCTGCGACAGTAGTCATTGTTTGCTCCTTCTGAGCATCACCGAATGGACTCGTTCAGCCTCGGCGAGACAGGCCTGCGCGGCCATCGGTCAAGTGCCCGAATCGCATGCGTCTTGCGCCTTATTTCCGGACACAGGCGATACTTAGGTGGGGGGTGGTGCGTCGTGAGGGCTCGCGGGAGCATCCAGTCGCCGGTCCTGGTCGGCCGGGACTCTTTCCTCGCCCTGATCGAGGACCGGCTCGCCGCCGCCGCGGCGGGCGAAGGCCGGCTGCTGTTCGTCGCGGGTGAGGCAGGCATCGGCAAGACGCGCCTGCTCGGCGCCGTCGCACGGCAGGCCGGCGCCGACGGCTTCGCCGTCGTCAGGGCGGCGGCGTTCCCCGATGACGTGCAGTCACTGGCCGGCCTGCTGCTGGACCTGGCCGGCAACCTGCTGCCCGCCCGCGAGCCGGCGCTGTCCGAGCTGGGGCGGAACCTGACGTCGCGGGTGCGGGCGATCTCCGCTGCCGCGGGCGACGCGCACCACCGGCGCCGCGTGCTGGTGCAGGACCTGGCCGACCTGCTGGTGACCGCCGACCCGGGCACTCCGGTCCTGATCATTCTCGAGGACCTGCACTGGGCCGATGAGCTCAGCCTGGACGTGCTCGGTCATCTGGCCAGCCGGCTCGCGACCAGGCCGCTGCTGGTCACGGGCGCCTACCGCAGCGATGAGCTGTATCCCCGGCTGCCAATGCGCGACCTGCGGGCCCGGCTGCTGGGCCAGCGCCTGACCGAGGAGATCCGGCTGCCGAGGCTGGGGCTGGCCCAGACGGCGGCGATGACCAGCGCGCTGCTCGGCCGGCCGGCTCCAGCCCAGATGGTGCAGGCGATCCACGAGCGCAGCGACGGGATCCCGCTGCATGTCGAGGAACTCCTCGCCGCCGTCGACGAGGACACCCTGACTCCGCAGTCAGGCGCGGCGATTCAGGCCGCCACGGTTCCGGACACGCTGGGCGACGCGGTGCTGAGCCGCGTCCGGCACCTGGCTGCGAACATCCGCGACGTGGCGTCGGCGGCCGCCGTCATCGGGCGCTCCTTCGACTTCGACCTGCTGACCGTGGTCACCGGCCGCGACCCGGACGAGGTGGCCGGTGCCCTGCGTAAGCTGCAGGACGCCTATCTCGTCCTCCCCGGCGCCGACGAGGTCACCTTCGATTTCCGGCACGCCCTGATCCGCGACACCCTGTACGCCGACGCGGACCTGCCCACCCGGCGCCGCCTGCACGAACGGGTGGCGCGGGCCGCGGTGGACCGCGGGTACCGCGGCGCGTTCATCTCGGCGCACTTCGAGCAGGCACAGTGTCACGAACTCGCGCACGAGTACGCGGTCGCCGCCGCGGGTGAGGCGGCGTCGGTTTCCGCCCACGGCGAGGCCCTCGAACTGTACCGGCGGGCGGTGCGCAACCTGCCCGGCGAGCTTCCGGCGCCCGAACGGACCGGGCTGTTCGCCGCGCTCGGCGACGAGGCCGCGGCCACCGACGACAACACGGCCGCCGCCGAGGCCTACCGGACGGCGCATGAACTGATGGCCAGCGCTGGTGACGCGCTCGTGGCGGCGGCTCTGGTACCGCGCATGGTCGCGGTCGCGCACCTGCTCGGCGAGAACCTGCCTGCCCGGGTCGGCCTGCTGCAGGTGGCCCTGGACAGCCTGGACGGCGTGTCGGGCGCGGATCGCGAGCGCGCGCGGCTCGGTTCGGCCATGGCCGCCGCCTACCTGGTGGATGACCGCCTCGACGAGGCCATCGCCTACGGGGAAGCCAGCCGCGCCGAAAGCCAGCGGCTCGGTGACGAGGAGGCCGCCCTCAACACCGCCGCGACGCTCGGCTCGGTGCTGGTCTTCGCCGGCCGGATGGAGGAAGGCTGGCGGCTGCTCGAGGACGCGATCGCCCGCGCGACCAGCGCCCAGCAGGAGGCGGAGGCGGCCCGCGGATACCGGATGATCGGGTCGTCCGCGTCGGCGCTGGTGGAGTACGACCTGGCCGAGCGCTGGCTTCCGGAGGGTATCGGCTACGCCGAAAAGGTTGAGCTGTGGAATCACCGGCACTACATGGCTTCGCACCTCGCGCACGTTCAGTGGGCCACCGGCCAGTGGCAGGCGGCCGCCCGGACCGCGCAGCAGGCCCTGGCCGACGGGCGCGGCGGCATCACCACCCAGATCACCGCGCAGTTCGTCCTGGGCTACCTGGCGCTGGGGCGCGGCGACTGGACCGTTGCCGCCGACCTGCTGGGCGAGGCCTTCGGTCAGGGTGACCGGATGGCCGAACTGCAGCGGCTCTCGCCGCCGCTGTGGGGCCTGGCCGAAGCGGCCAGGTGCCAGGGTGATTACGACACCGCGCTCAGGCACTGCGAGCGTGGCTACCAGGCTTCAGCCGACGTCACCGACGCCAGCTACCTCTACCCGTACCTGCTCACCGGCGTACGGGCCCACCTGGCCCGCGGCGACGCCGACGCCGCGCAGGCCTGGTCGGACCAGGTCAGCGCGGTGCTCACCGTCCGCGCCATCCCGGGCACCCTGCCTGCGATCGGCCACGCCCGGGGACTGCTCCTGCTCGCCCGGGGCGAGGTCGCGGCGGCGTATCAGGAACTACAGGCAGCCTGCGAGTCGTGGCAGGTCCTGCGGCGGTTCTGGGAAGGCACGTGGGCCCGGCTCGACCTCGCGGAGGCGGCCGCCCGGGCGCGCCGCCGCGGCGAGGCAGCCGTGCTCACCGACGAGGTCCGCGCCATCGCCGCCGCGTCCGGCGCCGCCGTTCTCGCCGCGGCCGCCGATCGGCTCAGCGGATCATTTGACCAGGCCAAGCCGGCCGAGCCGTGGTATCCGCTGAGCGAGCGCGAGTTCGAGGTCGCCCGGCTCGTCGCGGCAGGTCTCACCAACCCGCAGATCGCCGAACAACTCGTGCTCGCGCCCAAGACGATCTCGGCCCACGTGACCCACATCCTGAACAAGCTCGGCGCCGCGCGCCGCGCGGAGATCGGCGCGTGGTGCGCGACCGTGCGGCAGGATACCCCACGGTAGACGCTAGACGGCTGTGCCGCTTCTGGTTCACGATGCTCCCCTGGTGAGGGCGGTCTCGAGGGTGCGGCGGTGGCGGATCATCCAGGCTGCGGAGCGGGCACGCCAGGCCATCGCCCATGGCGCGACCGGGTGTGCGGTCGTCTCCGGGGTGACGGCGGCGTCGTCGGCTTCCCAGGCCGTGTCGCAGATGGCGAACTCGATGATCTGGTTCAGGAAGCCGCGCCGCTGGCGGGCGGTCAGGCCGTAGGCGTCGACGATGGCGGCGAGCTGGCGGGCCCGGTCCGCGAGGGGCGGCAGGTGCTCGAGCCGGGCGACGAGGTCGTCATGGAGCTTGGCGTTGAGCCAGGCCAGCTGGGCCAGTTCCACCAGCGGGTCAACCGGTCCGGCCGTCTCCCAGTCGATGAGGGCGACCGGCAGCCCCTCCCGGGCGACGATGTTCCAGGGGGCGACATCACAGTGGCCGAATACCTTGACCGCGTTGCCCAGGTCCCGGCCGTGCCAGGGGAACCACACCGCGTCCGGGGGCGGACGGAACGAACCGGTGGCCTGGTGCAGGTCGCGCAGCATGCGGCCGACCGCGGCGGCACCGTCCAGGCTCCAGGGGCCCGGCTGGGTGAACTCACCCTCGATGAACGTCAGCATCTCGCGGCCGTCGGTGTCCAGGCCCGAGCCGACCAGGCGCGGGGCGGCCGCGAAACCGGCCTCCTCGAGGTGGCGCAGCAGCGCGTGCACCGCGGGGGTCCACGGCCCGGCGTCACGGATCACCACGTTGCCCCGGCGGTGGACCACCGACCGGCCGCCGCCTGACAGGGGAATCAGATCTGCCTCCCGAATCTGGTAGCACTCTGCTATCAATACTAACTCAACGTATTGACCATGGACATATGCCGTCCGACGGCACAGTTTCCGCCGGCACAGTGTCTGCCGGCACGGCCAGCTGGAACGCCATGAACCCCCGGATCCAGGGCGTTCTAGCGCCGTGAAAACCCGGATCCAGCGCGTCCGCCGGGCTCAGGCGGCCACGTTTGGCGTGCTAGCTGGGGGTAGGGAGTCGAAAACGAGACGAATGCGATGCCATGACGAGAACACACGGAGAAGCAGTCGCTGACACCGAGAACCTCAGGGAATTGCACGGCGCGCTACTCAGCACCCAGAGCGTCGAGCAGTTCCTGCACGAGATGGCGGTGATGGCGGCTCGCCTGGCCGGCGGCCTGTCGTGCGGGATGACGATGCAGCCCAGCGGGAGGCCGGTCACGGTGGCGTGCAGCGACCAGGTCGCGGCGCGGGTGGACGAGGTGCAGTACGAACTCGACGACGGGCCATGCCTGCACGCCATGCGCGACGGCAGCGTGGTGCGCATCGAGGACACTACGGAGAAGGCGCGCTGGCCCGAGTTCGAGGCCGAGGCGGCCTCGCACGGGATCCGGTCGTGCCTGGCCCTGCCGCTGAACGCAGACGGCAAGCCGGTCGGCGCCCTCAACCTGTATTCGCGCCAGGCCTCGGCCTTCGGTACCGCCGAGGCGCGCCGGGCGGAGAATTTCGCGGAGAATGCCTCCGGCGCGCTCTCGCTGGCCATGAGGCTGGCCTCGCACGCCGCGCTCATCGAGCAGTTGCGGTCCTCCCTTACTTCGCGAACGGTCATTGATCAGGCGCTCGGGATAATCATGGCCAGGGAGCAGTGCAATCAGGCCCGCGCGTTCGCGATCCTGCGGTCCGCCTCGCAGAACAGCAACGTGAAGCTCCGGGATATCGCCGGTGCGGTGGTGACTAGCGTGACCGGCGAGCCGCCGCAGCCGGCGCCGCCGTTCGAGGAAGGCCGGGCCTAAGCGCCGCCGTCGGTATCGGCCTTGGCCGTGGCACCGTCCGGCCAGGCCGGGTCCGCCTGACCCTTCGGCCCGGCCAGCGACGCGGCGACGCTCGGGTATACGTCCACCAGGCGGTCGACCCCGGTTATCGAGAGCACCCGCTGGACAGCCGGCGTGCTGACCACGAGCCGTATCGCCGCCCCGCTCGTGGTGGCGTGCCTGAAGACGCGCACCAGGGCGCTCACGCCGGACGAATCGCAGAAAACCGTTTTGCTCATGTCCGCGACTAGCATCGCCGCGCCCTGGTTGAGCACGGCGAGGAGTTCCTCGCGGGTTGCGTCGGCATTGGTCACGTCAATCTCCGCTGGCAGCGTGACCACGGACACCTGACCGATCCAGAGCACCGGATAGCGCTCACCAGACACGTACCACCACCATCTATCCGTACGAAAGTGAGTAGGCCGCGTCTCTGGACCTAGAAGAGCGGCTGACCCCGGGCCTCGCCGCGCAGCGAACATTATTACGTCGGCGCGGCCAGGGCGCAAGGCTAGCGCGCCGGGCACATATCGCAGTTCCGACTGGCCAGAACAGGTGCCGGCCGGAGTGCGTGAAGGTGCGCCCGTTCGGCTCACATAACGGCACGTGGTGACGCCGTGAACCTACGCGCGGGGCCCGGCCGGTCCTCGTCGTGGTCGTCATCACAGCAGCGACGTCAGCGTCGCCCTAGCCCCGCGCTGGTGCAATGAGACCAGCGTGGAGGTGTAGGCGGTGGCGAACCGCTCCCGGTCGGCCAGGTCGCCGAACAGGTCCCGGTTGGCGACGAACGCCAGCGGGTCCTCGCGCTGCCGCCGGGCCCGCGTCATGAGACTGTCCCGGAGCCGGTCGACCACCTCGATGGGCTCGCCCGCCTCGTCGACGCCCTCCGCGTACCGGGCCCAGCTCGCCACCACGGCGGCGGAGTGCCTGATCTCGCCACCGGTCGCGAGTTGCTGGCGAACCACCGGCAGCAGCCACTTCGGGATCCGGTCTGAGCTTTCCGCGCACAGCCGCGCGATGGTGTCGCGGACCTGCGGGTTGGAGAAGCGCTCGATCAACGTGTGCTGGTACTCCGTCAGATCCACCCCGGGCACCGGCGGCAGGGTGGGGGTGGCCTCCTCGTTCATGTAGCCGAGCAGGAAGGCCTGGAACAAGGGGTCCTGGGCGGCCTCGTGCACCAGCCGGTATCCGCACAGGTAGGCGAAGTAGGCCAGGGCCTGGTGGCTGCCGTTGAGCAGCCGCAGCTTCATGAGCTCGTAGGACTCGACATGATCGACGACCTGGACCCCGGCATCGGCGTAGGGCGGCCGCCCGGATCCGAAGGCGTCCTCGAGCACCCACTGGGTGTAGGGCTCGCAGACGACTGGCCACTGGTCCTCGATGCCGAACCGGTCCTGGACCTCGGCTCGGTCGGCGTCGGTGGTCACCGGGGTGATGCGGTCCACCATGGAGTTGGGGAAGCAGACCTCGCCCTCGACCCAGTCGGCCAGGTCGGGGTCACGGAGCCGGGCGAAGGCGGTGAACGCGCGACGGGCCCGGTAGCCGTTGTCTTGCAGGTTGTCGCAGGACATGACCGTGAACGGGGCCTGGCCGCGCTTCCTGCGGCGGCTCAGCGCCTCAATGACCAGGCCGAACGTGGTCCGCGGGACCGCACCGGGCTCCAGGTCGGCGAGCACCTCCGGGTTGGCCGTGTCGAACTCGCCGGTGGTGTCGTTGACGTTGTACCCACCCTCGGTGATGGTCAGCGAGATGATGCGGGTCGCGGGCGCCGCCATCTTCTCGATGACCGCCTCCGGGTCGTCCGGGGCGAACAGGTACTGCACGATCGACCCGATGATCCGCGGTTCCCAGGTCCCGTCGCCGTGCTTGAGGACCAACGTGTACAGGCCGTCCTGTGCGTCCAGGACCTGCTTCATCCGCTGGTCCGCTGGCATGACCCCGACGCCGCAGATGCCCCAGTCGAGCGCGGCGCCCTGGTTCATCAGGCGGTCGTGGTACATCGCCTGGTGCGCGCGATGGAAACCGCCCACTCCGACGTGGACGACACCCGGCGTGACCAGGCTGCGATCGTAGGCCGGCACCGCCACCCGGTCACTCCAGTACTTCAGCGTCCTGGCGTTGAGCGGCTGCGGTTTAGCCCACAAGGCGAGCGCCCGTCTCGGGGTGGAAGGCGAACACGTCATCCGGCTGGACGTTGAAGGTGACCTGTTGTCCCGGGGCCGGCGGCTTGCGCCCCTCGGTCCGCGCCACCACCAGGTTGTGGTCCTCGGCCAGCCGCACATGCAGCAAGGCATCGGCGCCGAGTTCTTCCACCAGCATCACGTCGCCGGCCACCGGCCCGGAACCGTTCGCCAGGTGCAGGTGCTCGGGCCGGATGCCGAGGACGATCTCGCGCAGGCCGGCCTGGCTGGCCGCCGTGCGCACCGCGGTCGGGAGCGGCAGCGTGGTCCCGGCCAGCCGGGCGCCGCCCTCGGTGAGCGGTACCGTCTGCAGGTTCATCGCGGGGGAGCCGATGAACCCGGCGACGAACTGGTTGACCGGGTTGTCGTACAACTGGCGCGGCGTGTCGCATTGCTGCAGGTGCCCGCCGGCCAGTACCGCCACCCGGTTACCCATGGTCATCGCTTCCACCTGGTCGTGGGTGACGTAGACGGTGGTGATGCCGAGGCGGCGCTGCAGTTCGGCGATCTGGCTGCGGGTCTGCACGCGCAGCTTGGCGTCCAGGTTGGACAGCGGCTCGTCCATCAGGAAGACCTGGGGCTCGCGCACGATGGCCCGGCCCATGGCCACCCGCTGCCGCTGCCCGCCGGACAGTGCCTTGGGCTTGCGTTCCAGGAGCTTGTCGTCCAGGTCGAGCAGGCGGGCGGCCTCGCGGACCCTGCGGGCCCGCTCGTCCTTGTGAACGCCCTGCATCTTCAGCGCGAAGCCCATGTTCTCGGCGACGGTCTTACTCGGGTACAAGGCGTAGTTCTGGAACACCATCGCGATGTCCCGGTCCTTGGGCGGCACGAAGGTGACGTCCTTCTCGCCGATCTCGACCCGCCCGCCGTCCAGGGGCTCGAGGCCGGCCAGCATGCGCAGCGCGGTGGTCTTCCCGGATCCGGATGGGCCGACCAGGACCATGAACTCGCCGTCCTTGACGTCCAGGTCGAGGGCGTCGACCGCGGGCGGCGCGCCCTTTGCGTACACGCGGGATGCCGACACGAACTTCACATTGGCCATCGGGGACCTCCGCCCGGTGTGGCGCCGGAATTGACGTGTTTCACTTGATGGCTCCCATGGACAGGCCGCGGACCAGCGACCGCTGAGCGATCCAGCCCACGAGGATCACTGGGACCGAGGCCACCGTGGCCGCCGCCGACAGGTGCGCGAGGTACAGCCCCTCCTGGGGGACGGAGCTGATCAGGAACATCGGCATGGTCGCGGCGTTGGTGACGGTCAGGTTGAGCGCGAGGAACAGCTCGTTCCAGGCGAAGATCACGCAGATCAGCGCGGTCGAGACCAGCCCGGGCGAGATGACCGGCAGGATCACCTCGCCGATCTCCCGGATCCGGCCCGCGCCGTCCAGTTCGGCCGCCTCGAGCATTTCCTTGGGCACCTCGAGCATGAACGAGCGGATCAGCCAGATGGCCAGCGGCAGGTTCATCGCGGTGTAGAGGATGATCAGCACCCAGATGCTGTCCAGCAGGTGCGTCTTCAGCGCGATCACGTACAGCGGGCCGATCGCGGCCACGATCGGCAGCATCTTGGTGGAGATGAAGAAGAACAGGCCGTCGCGCCAGTGCGGGACCGGGTGCACGGACAGGGCGTACGCGGCGGGGACGCCCAGCAGCAGAACCAGGACCGTGGAGACCGTCGTCGCGATCAGCGAGTGGGTCACGTACGGGCCCCAGCCCGAGAAGACCAGGCGGAACTGCGCCAGGGTGGGGGAGAAGACGAACTTGGGCGGCCAGGTCTGCGCGGCGGACTCCGGCTTGAACGCGGTCAGCACCATCCACAGCACCGGCAGGAAGAAGGCGATGCCCACGACCCAGGCCAGGACCCCCCAGCCCACCTGCCCGCTCATCCGGCGGACCCGCAGCCCCGCGGGTTCCCGGTCCCGCACCGGCACGGCAGTCGCGGTCGCGGTCGCGGTCATCTCATGCCTCCTCGAACTGGAAGACCCGGGCGAACATCCGCAACGCGAACGTGGCCACGATGATGGTGAGGATGACGGTGACCACCCCGGTCGCGGCCGCCCCGCCGATGTCGAAGGCGTTGTTCACCTGCTGGTACAGGTAGTAAGGCAAGTTGGTCGTGGAGGTCCCCGGGCCGCCCTGGGTCATGGCCTTCACCGCGTCGAATGTGTTGACCAGGTAGATCGAGCCGAGCAGGACGCCCAGCTCGATGTACGGCCGCAGATGCGGGAACGTGAGCTCGCGGAACGTGGCGAAGGCCCCGGCACCGTCAACTTTCGCCGCCTCCAGCGTGTCCGACGGCTGGCTCTGCAGGCCGGCCAGCACGATCAGCATCATGAACGGCGTCCACTGCCAGATCATGACCAGGATCACCGAGCCGAGCGCGTGCGTGGACAGCCAGGCCACGTGGTGGACGCCGAACGGCTGGAGCAGGTAGTTCACCAGCCCGAACTGCGGATCAAGCATCGGGCCCGCCCACACCAGCGCCGCGGCCACGGGCATGACCAGGAACGGGGTGATCATCAGCGTCCGGACGACGCTGCGGCCGAGGAACTTGCGGTCCAGCAGTACCGCGAAGAACACCCCGAGGATCATGGCGACGATCACGGCGGTGACGGTCATCACGACCGAACGCACGAGCGAGCCGCGGAAGGCCGGGTTGGTGAACACCGTCTTGTAGTTGGCTAGCCCGTTGAAGTGGGCGGGCGCCGGGGTGTTCCAGAAGTAGCTCTGGAAGCTGTACCACAGCGTCACCAGGAACGGGATCTGGGTCACGACGATCGTGTAGATGAGCGCGGGCAGCAGCGGCAGGCGAAGCTGCCAGCGCTCACGGCGGCTGACCGCGCGCGGCTTGACCTCGACCTCGGGAGGCGGCGCCAGGTCTTCAAGTAGTGTCACGGAAACGCCCTTCTTCCGATGTGCCACGACTGGACGGGCCCGGTGAGCCGGGCCCCGCCGACGGGCCCGGCTCACCGGGCGTGCTAACCGGAGCCGGACAACTGCGCCGGGGTGTACTGCGACGCGGCGGACTGACCAGCCTGCAGCGCCTGGCTCACGCTCTCCGTGCCGGCGATCGCCCCGGCGACCTGCTGGCCGACCGTCAGGCCCAGGCTCTCGAACTGCGGGATGACCACGTACTGGATGCCGGTGTACGGGACCGGGTTCAGGGTCGGGTGCTCCGGGTCGGTCGAGTTGATCGATTCCAGCGTGATGTCCGCGAACGGCGCAGCGGCCTTCTTGTAGTCGGGGTTGCTGTACAGCGAGGTCCGGGTACCCGGCGGGACCGCGGACCAGCCGTACTTCTGCGCGACCAGCGAGTCGTACTGCTTGGAGGTAGCCCAGGACACGAACTTCCACGCTGCACCGGAGTCCGACGCGCCCTGCGGGATGCCCAGCGCCCAGGTCCACAGCCAGCCCGAGGACTTGGTCTTGTTCACCGGAGCCAGGGCGTACCCGGTCTGCTTGTAGACATCCGGGTATGTGGTCGCGATGGAGGTCGCCGCCACCGTCGCGTCGTACCACATCGCGCACTTGCCCTGCCCGTACAGCGTCAGCAGCTGGTTGAAGCTGTCGTTCGCCGCGCCGGGCTCGCCGTACTTGCGGACCAAGTTGACGTAGAAGTTCGTCGCTTCCACGAAGGGCGGCGAGGTGAGCTGGGGCTTCCAGTTCATGTCGAACCACTGGCCGCCGAACGTGTTGACCACCGTGTCCAGCGCCGCCATGTTGTCGCCCCAGCCGGCCAAGCCGCGCAGGCAGATCCCAGACACCTTGCCGGGCTGGTTGAGCTTGGCCGCGAAGCTCTCGACCTGCGCCCAGGTCGGATTGTGCGGCATGGTGAGCCCGGCCTGCTGGAACAGGGTCTTGTTGTAGAACATCATCGACGACTCGCCGTAGAACGGCACCGCGTACAGGTCGCCCTTGTACGACAGGGCCTTGCCGATGGGCGGGAGCAGGTCGGCGGCGTCGTAGCCGGGGTCGCTGGCGATGTACTGCTTGGACAGGTTGGTCAGCCAGCCGTTCTTCGCGAACAGCGGCGTCTCGTACGGGCCGATCATGACCACGTTGAACGCGTTGCTGTGCGTGCTCACGTTCTTCTCGATCGCGGCCCGCAGGTCACCTTCGGTGTAGGTGGCGAACTTGACCTTGATCCCCGGGTACTGCTTCTCGAAATTCGACGTCGTCAGCGGGATCATCTGACCGGTGATCAGCGGGTTGGACACCACCGCCACAGTCACCGTGCCGGAATTGCTGTTGCTGCTTGAACTGCCATTTGAGCCGCCGCTCGAACACGCGGCCAGCGCCGCCAGAGCGGCTACGCAGCCCACGGCCCCGAGCGCGCGGAGCCTGACTGGGGGATAGCGCATATGCGAACCTCCGCAACCATGAGGATGTTGTGACGGGGCGGGACCGGTCAGGATCCCTGGCGGGCCTCCTACGCTGCCGTGACTGCACGCCTGCGCGTGCTCATCTGAGCAGTTCGGCGCTCAGATGAACCATTGAACTCACAGTGATCTCGTTGCTAGGCAAAGTCAAGAAAAGCTGCGAATATGAGATCTGGACGCTCAAATGAGCAGTCAGATCGGCAAGGCTGGAGGAGTGCATGGCCGGTTTGTCGGCGGATCGGCCGTCCGAGGTTGTCCTGGCCGCCCGGGTGGCGCGCCAGTTCTACCTCGAGGGCGTCTCCAAGGTCGACATCGCCGACCAGCTCGGCATCAGCCGGTTCCGGGTGGCCCGGCTGCTCGACTCCGCCCGCGAGGCCGGGATGGTACGTATCGAGATCGGCCTGCCCGGGGGCAACCTGGACGCGGGCCTGTCAGCGGAGCTGTGCTCGGCATTCGGGCTCAAGCACGCGTTCGTGTTCAACTTCCCCGACGAGGACGAGGAGGCGCTGCGGCACCGGCTGGGCGAAGCCGCGGGCCAGGCGCTGATGGACCTCATCACGCCCGGCGACGTCCTCGGCATGTCGTGGTCGCGCACGCTCAGCGGGCTCGCGGCCTCACTCACCCAGCTCCCGCCGTGCCCGATCGTCCAGCTCACCGGGGCGGTGCCGCCCCCCGACGGCCGGGACCTGCTCGACCTGGTCCGCGGCGTGGCCCGGGTGGGCGGCGGCCCGGCCCACGTCTTCTACGCCCCCATGATCCTGGACGACGCGCAGACGGCCGCGGCGATCCGCCGCCAGGGCGACATCGCCGATGCCTTCGCCCTGCTGCCCTCGGTTACCGTCGCGGTGGTGGCCCTGGGCGCCTGGGCGCCCGGGCTGTCGACCATCTATGACGCGATTACCCCCGACGAGCGCGACGCACTGGCCGCGCTCGGGGTACGCGCCGAGCTCGCCGGGGTATTCGTCGGCGCCGACGGCAGGCCCGTGCCGACGCCGCTCGACAGCCGCATGATCGTCACGCCCGGCCCGGTGCTGGAGCGGATCCCGTTCGTCCTTTCGGTCGCCTACGGCGTCGCCAAAAGCCCCGCGGTATGCGCCGCGATCCGAGGGAGGCTTGTCCATGGCCTTGTCACCCACGCGAGTCTCGCGAGAGCCATGCTCTCTGCTTACTCCCGGGGGGACGACCCCCCCGGAGACCCCCCCGATCACGGGAGGGCTGCCCGCCCCCCCGTACCCCCCCGGCCCCCCTGGGGGGGCTTACAGCCCCCATGCGCTGGTGGGCGGGACCGCTAACCGCGGCCTGGTCATCCGGGTGGGTGACACCGTCGTGCGGCCGGTTGCGCCCTGCCGGCGTGCGACCCACGCCCTGCTCGGCCACCTGGCCGAGGTCGGCTTCGACGGCGCCCCCCGCGTCCTGACCGCCGGGCCGTTCACCGAGACGCTCACCTACATCGACGGCCACGCCGCGGTCCCGCCGCTGGCCGAGGACACGCTCACCGACTCGGCCCTGGTGAGCATCGCCGACCTGGTGCGCCGCTATCACCTGGCCGCGGCGTCCTTCGACCCGTCGGGGTACCAGTGGCCGCGGCCGATCCCGGCCCGGTTCCGCACCGGCCTGGTCAGCCACAACGACGTTCACCCGGCCAACCTGGTGTTCCGCGACGGCCGGGCGGTCGCGCTGATCGACTTCGACCTGGCCGGGCCCGGCAGCGCGATCTGGGACTTCACCGCGGCCGCGCGCTACTGGGCGCCGCTGCAGGACGAGCGAGACATCACCGACAGCCGGCGGGGCCGCGCGCTCGAGCGGTTCCGGATCCTCCTGCACGCCAGCGGGCTGCGCCGCGCCGACCGCCGTCGCGTGGCCGAGGCGGTCGTGGCCAGCCACGACTGGACGTACGCGATCGTCACCGAGGCGGCCGCGGCCGGCCACCAGGGTTTCGCCGACCACTGGCGCATGGTGGCCGAGCAGGCCACCCGGGCCCGGTCCTGGTGCCAGCGGTACCAGCGTGACCTGGTTGCCGCCGCACGATGACCCGGCCGGGAACCGTAGAGTGCACCGCATGATTACCGTGGCGCACGAGGCGCTGATCGACCTGATCGTCGACGCGGACGGTCACGTCGATCCCCGGCTGGGCGGCGCCGGGTTCAACGTCACCCGCGCGGTGGCCAGGCTCGGGCGGCCGGTGGCCTACCTCGGCCGGCTTTCCGGCGACCGGTTCGGGCAGCTGCTACGGGCCAACCTGGACCAGCACGGGGTGAAGATCGCGGTCGAGGCCCCGTCCGCGGCGCCGACCACGCTGGCGATGGTGGACCTCGACCCGGCCGGCGTGCCTAGTTACCACTTCTACCTGGACGGCACCTCGGCGGCCGCGGTCGGGTCGGGCGACGCCGTGCTGCCCGAAGGCACCACGGCCCTGCACGCCGGCAGCCTCTGTCTGGTCATGGAACCGGTCGGGACCAGCACCGAGCACATGATGGTCAACGCGCCCGACAGCGTCACGGTCATGCTGGACCCGAACTGCCGCCCGACGGCCATCACCTCCCGGCAGGACTACCTGGACCGGCTGATGCGCATCGCCCGCCGGGCGGACCTCGTCAAGGTGAGCACCGAGGATCTCGCCTACATGTTCCCCGGCCAGGACGCCGGGGATGCCACCGCCGAACTGGTGGCCCAGGGGCCCGCCTGCGTGCTCGTCACCGACGGCGCGGCGCCGGTGCTGGCCTTCGCCGGCGGCCGGCGGATCCGGGTCGACGTCCCGGCCGCCCCGGTGGTGGACACGGTGGGCGCCGGGGACGCCTTCGGCGGCGCCTTCCTCACCTGGTGGCTCGGCAACGGCCTGGGCCGCTCCGACCTGGGCGACCCGGAACCGGTGCGCCAGGCGACCCAGGCCGCCGTCCACGCCGCGGTGGTGACCACCACGCGCCGCGGCGCCGAACCCCCGTGGGCCTACGAGCTGGCCGGACACGACGGCTGGCGGTGGCTGCCCCCCGGCGACCCGCCTGGTTGACTGGGCCGGTGACCATCCCGACTGTCCTCAGCTTCATCCTGGGCGCGACGGTCGACGTCGCGCTGCTTGCCTACGGCGCCCGCCGGCTGCTGGCCGAGCGCCGGTTCTCGCTGTCACGGACGATCGTCGCGGGCCTGGCCGGCCAGGCCCTGACCAGCGCGATCTTCACCGCCATGGCCAGCGGGTGGCACCTCGGAGCCCATGGGCCCTCACCCGCTTACGGCGTGGTGCTCGGCTTCGCCGCGCTCAGCTGGGCCTGCGGCCTGCTGCTGGCGATGGCGATCCTCGTCACCTGGCAGGCCTTCATCCCGGCCGGGACCGTACCGCCGCCGGCCAGCTGGCCGCGCAGCCTGCGCTCGCGCGCGGCCCGCAGCCGCCGCTACTGGCAGATCGTGCGTATCTTCACCCGCTGCGGGGTCCGGCCGCTGGGCCGGGCACCCCAGGGGGCCAGGTCGGTCGCGCTGGCCCGGTCGCTGACCGAGGCGCTGGACCAAAGCGGCGTGGTGTTCGTGAAGTTCGGCCAGGCCCTGTCCACCCGCCGGGACTTGCTGCCGCCGGAGTTCATCAGCGAGCTCGGCCGGCTGCAGGACCGGGTCAGCCCGCTGCCCTGGGCCCAGATCGAGCGGGTGCTCGGCGAGGAACTCGGCGGCACCGGCGTGTTCACCGAGATCGACACCGATCCGCTGGCCTCGGCCTCCATCGCCCAGGTGCACGCGGCCACGCTGCACACCGGCGAGCGGGTGGTGGTCAAGGTTCTCCGCCCCGGCGTGACCAGCCTGGTCGAACGCGACCTGGACATCATCGCCCGGCTGGCCCGCCGCGCCGAGGTGCGGATGGGGTGGGCCCGGGCGATCGGAGTGGCGAAACTGGCCGAGGGCTTCGCCGCCGCGCTGCGCGAGGAACTGGACTTCCGCGTCGAGGCGGGGAACCTCGCCGCCGTTGGCGCGGCCGCCAACTCGGACGGGATCGTGATCCCGCGCGCCTACCACGACCTGAGCACCCGGCGGGTGCTCGTCATGGAGCTGCTCGACGGGCAGGCGCTGAGCAAGGCCACGCCGGCCGACTGCGACCGCGAGCGGCTGGCCCGTGAGCTGCTCGACAGCCTGCTGCGGCAGATCGTCGTCGAGGGCGTCTTCCACGCCGACCCGCATCCGGGCAACATCTTGCTACTCACCGACGGACGGCTGGCGCTGATCGACTTCGGCTCGGTCGGGCGCCTGGACTCGGGGCTGCGCGCCGCCCTGCAGCGGCTGATGCTGGCCATCGACCGGCGTGACCCGGTAGCGATGACCGACGCCCTGCTCGAGGTGACCGCCCGTCCCGACGATCTGGACGAGCAGGCGCTGGAACGGTCGGTCGGCGCACTGCTCGTCCGGCACCTTGCCTCCGGGCGCGCGCCCGACGCCACCATGTTCGCCGACCTGTTCCGCCTGGTGACCCGGCACGAGCTGGCCGTCCCGCCGGAGTTCCTGGCCACCTTCCGGGCGCTGTCCACGCTGGAGGGCGGCCTCACCCTGCTCGCCCCGGGGTTCGACATCGTCGCGGAGGCCGAACGGTTCGGCCAGGCGCAGCTGGCCGGGCGCCTGGAGCCGGCCTCGCTGAAGGACGCGGCGGCCGACGAGGTCGTCGCGCTGCTGCCGATGCTGCGCCGGCTGCCCCGCCGGGTGGACCGGATCGCGGCCGCGGTCGAGGGCGGCCGGCTCAGCGCGAACATCAGGGTCCTGGCCGACGAGCGGGACCGCAAGGTCATCACCGGGTGGGTCCAGCTGGGCGTGCTGGCCGTGCTCGCGGCCACCGCCGGGGGTATGGCCGTGGCGTTGCTGGCGCTGAAGGGCGGCCCGGCCATGACCGAGACGATCAGCCTGTACCAGTTCCTCGGCTACTGCCTGCTGGTCATCTGCGCGCTGCTGGCGCTGCGCGTGCTGGCCGCGGTGTTCCGGACCGGGCCCTAACGCCGCAGCAGGATGCCCTGGATGAACGCGGCCTGGCCGACGTGCTGCGCGCAGTCGTCGATCACGCTGACCAGCCGCACGCCCAGCGTCACCGGCGGGTCCCAGGCCTCGTCCACGATCCGGT
>Ga0207678_10001343_pt1 | contig 22651 bp, 19 predicted proteins | sample KBSC63metaG_FD_184319 | JGI IMG/M metagenome (GOLD analysis project Ga0207678, IMG submission 184319) | Corn rhizosphere microbial communities from Kellogg Biological Station, Michigan, USA - KBS C6-3 metaG (SPAdes) (version 2) | ecosystem: Host-associated > Plants > Roots > Rhizosphere > Soil ... | reverse complement strand
ACATAACAAACAACATCTTTCCCTTCCAGACTTGGCGCCTTAGTTCCACCCAACCAGCTAGAATTAACACAGACGGAAAAGAAGGCCCCGGGAATCAAACCGGGGCCTTTCTCTTTGAAATGAAGACTTTACCGCGTTCAGCTTCTAAGGAGCCATTAGAATGAAGACTTTACCAGGAGCCACCCGAGGAAGTCCCACACTAAAATATTTAGATAGAATACTTTAGGACTTATTGGGGGGGGGGAGGGGGGACCCGCTATGCCGGCAGCCGCAACTCAGCCCGGCACCCGCACTGCCCATCCGTGCGGTTCGCCAGCTCCACCGCACCCCGGTGCGCCTGCGCGATCTGCTGGGCCAGCACCAGTCCAATCCCGGTCCCGCTCGGCTTGGTCGTATAGAACGGCACAAAAAGATTCCCCTTGTTGGTCAGCCCCGGCCCGTTGTCGAGCACCGCGATCACCACCTCACCCGCCGCGCGCCCCCACTCAATCTCCACCCGGGGAGAGCCATCGTTCGCCACATCCGGACTCAGCGCCGCCTCCGCCGCATTGCGAACAAGATTAATCAGCGCCTGCTGCATCTGGTCGGCGTCCACCTGCACCGTCACATCCGCAACCTGCGCCACCCGAACCCGAACCCGCGTCTCCAGCCGCGCCACCCGCTCCACCAGCGCCGCCAGCGACTCCGCCTTCAACTTCGGAGCAGGCAGACCCATCAACTGCCGATACGCCTGCAGGAACCGGTTCAGCGACTCGGCCCGGCTCTCGATCACCTCCAGCCCCAGCTCAAAATCGCCGCCCTCGTCCCGCACGTTCAACGCAGCCAATCTACCGCGCAAGCTCCCAGCAATCGACTTGATCGGAGTCAGCGAATTGTTAATCTCATGTCCCAGCACCCGGATTAGCCGCTCCCACGCCTGCCGCTCCTCCTCCCGCAACGCCGCGCTCACGTCCGACAGCACCAGCAACCGATGCGGAACTCCCCGCAGCCGAAAGCTCGTCCGCTTCACCATCCACCGCCCCGGCTGCCCCAGCGACACCACCCCATCGTCCCCCATCTCCAGCAGCGCCTCCAGCCTTAAATCCGCCGCCGAGCGGCCCAGCGCCGTCTGCCCACGCAGACCGAACGCCCGCTCACCCGCCGCATTCAGCAACTTCAACCGTCCCTCAGGATCGAACGCCAGCACAGGAGACTGCATCGAGCTCATCACCCGCTCCACCAGAGCCATCGCCTCCAGCGCCCCCGCCCTCTGGCCCTGCAACATCGCCGCCAGCGCATTCACCTCCAACGCCAGGTCGCCCATCGCATCGTTCCGCCGTGCCCCACGAGCGCGAAACGAAAAGTCATCCTCGCGCAGCGCCGCCACCACATTCGCCAGCGTCTGCAACGGTCGAACAATCTCCTCCGTCAGCATCGAGACCGCAAACGCCCACACCGCCGCAAACACCAGCAGAGCAATCGCCTGCATCGACGCATCCACCGCATGTTGCCACAACAGCACCCAGCACGCCGCCAGCGCAGGCAGCCCCAGCAAATAGAGCCACAGCCGGAGCCGCCGCTCAAAGCTCAGCCGCCTTCCCGATCGGCTCAGCGGAACGCGCCTCACCCGCTGCACCGAACCGTTCCCACTCTCCGGCAATTCGTCAGAGACCATACTTCTCAATGCGCCGATAAAGCGCTCCCCGACTCAAACCCAGCGCGTCCGCCGCATGGCTCACGTTGCCATTCGCCCGCGTCATCGCCTTCCGGATCAGGATCGCCTCGACGGACTCCAGACTCATCTCATCCAGGCTCTGCGCCGCGCTCCGCTGCGCGTTCAACCCCAGATCAGCCGCCTCGATCCGCTCTCCCCGAGCCATCAACACCGCCCGCTCGACCGTATGATCCAGCTCCCGCACATTTCCCGGCCATCCGTAGTGCAGCATCGCCTGCAGCGCGCTCGCCTCCATCCCCTGAATCGGCCTGCGATAGCGCGCCGCATACCGCGCCAGAAAGTGCCCCGCCAGCGCCGGAATATCCTCACGCCGCTCCCGCAGCGGAGGCAGGCAAATCTCTACCGTATTCAGCCGGAACAACAGGTCTTCGCGGAACCGTCCCGCCGCGCACTCCGTCCGCAGATCCGCATTCGTCGCCGACAGCATCCGCACATCGACCCTCTGCGTCTTCGACGAGCCTACCCGCTCCAACTCGCCCGTCTCCAGCACCCGCAGCAGCTTCGCCTGCTGCCTCACGGGAATATTGGCAATCTCATCCAGGAACAGCGTCCCGCCATTCGCCAGTTCGAACCGCCCAATCCGATCCGCGCGCGCATCCGTAAACGCGCCCTTCACATGCCCAAACAACTCACTCTCGAACGTCCCCTCAGGCAGCGCGCCCGTATTCACCGCCACCAGCGAGCGCTCAGCCCGCGACGACAGCCGATGCAGCGTCTGCGCCACCACCTCTTTGCCCGTCCCATGCTCTCCGGTAATCAGCACGTTCGCATCCGAAGGCCCAACCCGCGCCATCGTCTCCAGCACCGTCCGCATCGACGCCGCCGACGCAATGAAGTCCGGAGCACCCGGAGCCCGCAGAATCCGGTTCTCCGCCTCCAGCCACTGTGCTCGCTTCTGGCTGCGATGCAACTCCATCTGGGTCCGCAGAATGCTCAGCAACCGCGCGTTCTCCCACGGCTTCTGGATGAAGTCTCCCGCCCCGCGCCGCATCGCCTCCACCGCCAGGTCGATGTTGCCCCACGCCGTCATCACCACCACGGGCAACTGCGCATCCATCTCCTTCACCCGCGCCACCAGATCCAGTCCTTCCTGACCGGACGTCGTATCCCGCGTATAGTTCAGGTCGATCAGCACCCCATCGAAGCTCTCGTGCGCCAGCGCCTCCAGCACCAGCGCGGGAGTCCGCACCATCTCCAGTTGGTATCCCTCCGGCCGCAGCAGCAGCCGCAACGCCTCCAGGATATGCGGCTGGTCATCGGCAATCAGAAGCCGACAAGGCGTCTCCGTCCCCGTGGCCCCATCCGCGCGCTTCTCTATACCTTCCGCCACCATATCAACCTGCTTCCTTACTGTCCGCCCGGAGCGATTCCCGTCTTCGCCGATTCTATCGAAATCGCATTTGCCTCTAGCGTAGACCCCACCGCACGATCCAGTTCAATCCGTGCCTTCTGATAAGCCGTCATCGCCGCAACCAGCGTAGATTCCGCCGCCGCCAGGTCGCGTCGCGCCGTCAAAGTCTGGTAGTTCGACCCGGCGCCCAGTTCCTGCTCCTTCGAGGTAATGTCAAACGTCTTCTGTGCCAGATCGCGCCCCTTCCGCGCCGACTCCACTCGCGCCTCGCTCTGCGTCAACGCATACTGTGCATTCCGTACCTCGATGCGGATCTGCTTCTTCAACTGCTGCATGCGCAACTCCGCCTGCCGCGTCTCCAACTCCGAGCGGTACTGGTCCGACTTCGCCACGCGGTTGCGAATCGGAATATTCACTGACAGCCCAACGTAGTAATCCGGAGCGGTGTTGTTGAACGCATTCCTGACCGCGCCACCAAAGTCCTCCGGCGCAGTCGAAGGAATGTGGGACAACGGGTTCTGCAATCCAGCCAATCCCGTGCCGCCATAAAACGCCGTCAGTGCAACCGAAGGCAGCAGCGCATTCCGCGCAGCTCTCCGGCTGATCTGCCGGTTCTCCAGATCGACATCCGACTCATACAGCTCAATCCGGTCCCGCAACGCCCGCGCAATCATATCCTCCGTCTGCCCCTGGGCGACAGTATCCTTCATCGTGCTCTCATCCGTAGGACGCACCGGCATCGCCTCCAGGATCGGATCGTCCAGGTTCTTCGTCAGCGCGTTCTTAATCAACAACTCCTGAAACTGTAGCGTCGTCTTCGCAATCGTCAGGTCCTGCTCGCGGCTTGCCACCTCGGCCTCATCCTTCATCACGTCCATCGCCGGAATCGCCTGCAGCGCCAACTGCTTCTTCCCGCTATCCAGCGTCTGCTGCGCGAAGTCCAACGACCGCTGCTTCACCCCTTCGTCTTCATAGGCCGCAACTAGGTCCCAATACATATTCTCAATCTGCGTCACCGTCGTAACGACCTGCAACTTAAAAGCAGCATCCGAGATCTTCTGATTGTTCTTCGCGATCCGCAGATAGCGCAGATTCGGTCCGAACCCAAATCCAGCCAGCAACTGCTGCTGCATCTCCACGCGGTAGTACGAGTTCAACGTCGGATTCAAAATACTGTTTGGACTGTTCGTCGCTCCACGGTTGTTATCCAATATCGCCGAGAACGAGGTCCCCGTCGGAAAAGCCTGCGAATAGCCGACGTTTCCGACCGTCGTATTCTGCTGCAGCGTCTGCGTCCCGTAGATCGACGTATTCGACAACGGCTGCGTGAAGTGCTCGTTGTTCAGCGTGCCGAAGATCATAGGATCGTAAGAGGAGACGTTCGTCCCAGCACCCAGCGTCGACGAAACCAATCCCGAAGCGCCCGAGCCTGCGCCACCCGCACCGCCTGACGTTCCGCCTGCGCCCGCACCGCTCGATCCCGACCCAAATCCTCCGACGCCACCCCCCGGAGTATTCTGCACCACCCCCGTATTGACCCCGCGAAAGGAACCGCCCGCCTGCGTCCGCAGAATGTCCGCAGCCGCGATAGGAAGGTTGTAGCGCGCAATCGCAATATCCAGATTGTTCTCCAACGCCAGAGAAATCGCATCTTTCAGCGATAGATCCAAAACACCATCTTTAATCAAAGTCTCAATCCGGATCGAATTCGAAAGATTCGGCTCCGGCACCAGCGTGGCCCGATACGGCCCAATCGGGCTGTACGAATGCGGAATATCCAATCGCAGAGCTGGCCGTGCCTCTGTCGGGGCAGCCGGAGCCTGGGCAACCGTCGCCTGCTGCACCTGTGCCAGTAACGGAGCCGCAGCTAGCACCCACACACCGCACCATCGAACCATTGAAGCCCTCGCCGTCACGCCTTCACCTCCGCGCCCGCGACAAGCCCCGCCGTATCTCGATACAGCCACCCATCCCGCAACTCGATCGTCCGCGAGCCATACTCCGCGTTCGCCTCGGAGTGCGTCACCTGCACCACCGTCGTACCCTCTTCATTCAACATCCGGAACATCTCCATAATCTCCTTCGCCTGCGCCGAGTGCAGATTTCCCGTAGGCTCATCGGCCAGCAGCAACGCCGGCTTGTGGATCACCGCTCGCGCAATCCCCACCAACTGCTGCTGTCCACCCGAGAGCTGGTTAGGAAACAAATCCTTCTTCCCCACAATGTTGAAGCGGTCCAGCGTGTCCGCGACCAGCGCCTGCCGTTCTGCCTTCGGAATGTCCTTGTACGAGAGCGGCAGATCGATATTCTCCGCCACCGTCAAATCGTCCAACAGGTGGTAGCTCTGAAACACCATGCCAATCCGTCGCCGCGCCAAATCCGACCTCTGCCTGCGATTCATCGCATGGACGGCATCGCCGTCAAAATAAAACTCGCCCTTCCACTGATCGTCCAGCATCGCCAGCACATTCAGCAGCGAAGACTTGCCCGCCCCTGAAGGACCCATCACAGTTACAAATTCTCCTTCGCGAATCGACAGCTTGATCCGGCGCAGCACCCACGTCTCCGTGTGCCCCGCTCTATAACTGCGCTCCAACTGGTCCAGCTCAATCATCGTCCCAACTCCATCCTCAAACTTCCATCGACTTACTCTATTGACTTACTCTGTCCGCAAGGCCTTCACCGGATCAGTCGATGCCGCACGTCGCGCTGGAATCAATCCTGCCGCGAACGCCGACACCGCCAGCACCACCACCGCACCAACAAGCACCGATACATCCAGGCCGCCTTCGCCATACAGTTGAGTCTTCAGAAACCGCACGCACAGCAGAGCCACAGGAACCCCGATCGCGAGCCCAATCCCCGCCTGCAACATCGCCTCGCGCAGAACCATCCTCACGACGCTCCATCGCCCTGCACCCAGCGCCATGCGTATCCCGATCTCCGGTGTCCGTCTTGCAACGGTATATGCGGTTACGCCGTACAGTCCCACGGAGGCCAACACCAACGCCAGGAAGCCAAACAACAGCGTCAACCATGCAATCAGACGTTCCTGGTTGAATTGCCCATTCACCTGATCGGCGAACGTGCTGTACCTCACAATCGTCAGGTTGGGACCGATATTCGCAAGTGTTCGCCGCACCTGCGCCTCCAGTCCTTCCACGGATCCCTTCGTCTGCAGCGTAATCGCAGATGCATAGAGCGATCGGATCTCCACGCCATCTGAGATGGGCGCATGCTGCAGCAACGGACGGAAGTACATCGGCCGCGTGTCATTTCTAGGGTCCACATATTTCACATCCGAGACCACGCCGACAATTTCAATCTCATTAGAGCTCTTTACCCCATGCAGCCCGAAGTGCATCCCAATCGGCTCCTCTCCTTTTGGGAAGAACCTCTTCACAAAAGCTTGGTTTACCACCGCCACCAAGGGAGAAGTCGCCGTGTCCTGCGCTGTAATTCCTCGACCTCGCAAAACACGCTGTCCAATCGTCTGAAAGAAATCCGGGCTCACCCGATCCCACGAAGCTCCAATCCGATCATGAGGTCCCGGTGCCGGACGTCCCTGCACCTGCACACCTTCGCCCCAGTTGTTCCCTTCAAGCGGCGTATAGAGCGACAGCCCCATCCGCTCGACTCCCGGCAGGGAACCCAGTCTCTGTTGCAACTGTTCATACAACGCCTGTAACTGATCCGGCTTATAGCCCGCATCCTGAGGATTGATGTGGATCACCACCCGGTTCTCCGTCTGCATACCAAAGTCCTGGTGCTCAAGTTTGTTCAGGCTCCTCGTCAATAATCCCGCACCCACCAGCAACACGAGTGACAACGCCGCCTGCACCACCACCAATGATCGCTGCAGCAGTGAAGAGCCATCCCGCGTCGAGCGGTTCGCCCCCCGCAGCGCCTCTGCCGGCTCTGAATGCGATGTAATCCACGCCGGCGCAATCCCGAAGACAAGTCCCGTGATCAGCGACAGTGCAAACGCAAACCCCAGCACCAACGCGGAAGGATCCGCATGGATCGGCAGGTTTGGCGAATCGGGAAACGCCAGCGCCAGCAGGATCCGTGTTCCCCCATAGGCCACCGCCAGCCCGGCCAGCCCGCCGATACAGGCCAGCACAATACTCTCGGTCAGCATCTGCCGTATGATCCTCTTTCTCGCAGCGCCCAACGCCATACGAATTGAGGTCTCCGTCCGCCGCGCCATTCCACGCACCAGCACCAGGTTCGCAATGTTGGCACACGCAATCAACAGCACCAGCGCCGAGATCCCCATCAACAGGTGCAATCCGCTCGCAAACTGCTCCTGCAGATTTGCAATCCCCATCCCACCCGGTATCAGGGTCAGATGAGTCTTCGCCAGCCACTGTTTCCCATCTTCCGTCTGATACATCGGAAGCACCGAAAGCCAATCTCGCAGACTTGCGCTCATCTTTGCCTGAAGGGGAGCCAGCGCTGTCCCCGGCTTGATTCGTCCCAGCACATAGACCCAGTTCAACTCATGCCGGTGAAGAATTGACCCTTGTTCCAACACCGGTTCCGTTGCCATAGGCACATAAAAATCCGGGGGAGAATCCGTCATTCGATCTCCATAGAACGAAGGCGGAGTAATTCCGACAATCGTCACAGGATGAGTATTCAGCACAAACGTGCTTCCCACCACCGACGGATCCATCGCGTAATCCCGCTGCCACGCCCGATAGCTTAATACGGCCACCATCGGTGCACCCTCGACATCGTCGGACGGCAATACCATCCGGCCCGCAAATGGCATAAGACCGAATGTCTGAAAATAATTGCCCGAAACATACTCTCCACTTGAGGACTTCGGTAGCGCATCCCCGGTTTCACGCCGCGCCGTAACATCTTCAGAGCCCGACTGCATGGCCGCCAATTGCTCGAACTCCGGCGTCGTATCTCGTAGATGTCTATATAGGTCATAAGCAAACAGAGAGTAGTTGTCTCCGTCAGGCCGCCCACCATTCACGCAGCAGTCCCCTTTATTGCCCACGCGCACCAGCGTATTCGGATCGCTCACCGGAAGATTCTGCAACAGCACAGCATGAACCAGCGTAAAGATCGCAGCATTCGCGCCAATCCCCAGCGCCAGGGTCAACAGCGCCGTCAGCGTAAACCCTGGTGCCTTTCGCAGCTGCCGCAGCGAATACCGCACATCCTGTGTCCATCCACTCATTGGTATCTCCTATGCCGTACCGTCGCGCTGCGCCGAACCGACGTCCGTCCGCACTACGCCAGGTTCAGGACGTTCCGGCGGCAACGAGCCACCCTTCCCGGCAGCACGAGAGTGACCCTGACAGCGACCCCCTTCGTGCTCACCTGTGCCGCCCAGTCGCAGCGTGTCTCGCTGCGATAGCGCGCCGCATCCGCGCCTCGATCCACCACCCACTGCCCCACCATGCACAGCTCCCGCTGCCCTTCGCAGACCTTTTTCATCGTCGAAGCCGCAGTCGTCCGCACCTTCCCCAACCCATCCTGCACCGCTGTCCGCAGGCCCGCCTTCGCGCAGCGAAGATGCGCGACCGGATGCACCCGCCGCGCCACATGCAGTGCAACCGCGTTCAGAGCAATCCCCATCACCAGCGCAGGAACCACCGCCGCAGCGGTCCGTGACGACCTCTCAAATCCCAGCGACTGCCAAAGCTCCAGCACCGCCGCCCGCATCTCCTCGATCAGAATCATCATGCCTCTACCTCCGCTAACAACCGGTTCAGTTCGCCCTCCGCCACTACCTTGCCATCGAACAAATGCACCTGCCGCTCCGCATGCGCTGCAAACCGCGGATCGTGCGTCACCATGCAGATCGTCGAGCCCTCCTGATGCAGCTCCTGCAGCAGCTTCATCACAGCCTCGCCGTTCTTCGAGTCAAGGTTCCCTGTCGGTTCATCCGCCAGCAGGATCGAAGGCGACCCTGCCAGCGCTCGCGCCACCGCCACCCTCTGCTGCTGACCGCCCGAGAGCTGCGCCGGATAGTGCCGCATCCGGTGCGCCATATTCACGCGCTCCAGCGACTCCTGCACCCGCCGCTTTCGCTCCGCCGCCGGCATCCCCGCGCGATACGTCAGCGGCAGTTCCACGTTCTCGGCCACGGTCAAATCGCCAATCAGATTGAAGCTCTGAAAGATGAACCCAATCTCCTGGTTCCGAATCCGCGACCGGTCGGCGAAGTTCAAATTCGCCACTTCCTTCCCGTTCAGCGAGTACCGCCCCGCCGTCGGCGTATCCAGCAGCCCGATGATCGACAGCAGCGTAGACTTCCCGCACCCCGAAGGCCCGGACATCGCCACATACTCTCCGCGCTTGATGCTCAGGTGAACTCCAGAAAGTGCATGCGTCTCGATCTCGTCCGTGTAGAAAACCTTGGTCAAATCCTCAATCTCAATCATGTTCTCCGCCATGCCACTCTCCTTTGCGTCGTTGATCTTTCACTCACTACTAGTCCAAACGAATCCGATCCGTGTTATCCCATCGGCTCATGTCCGAAAGGATCACCGTATCGCCCTCCTGCAATCCCTCCAGCACCTGGATACTATTCACCGAAGCGCGTCCTACCTTCACCGGAACCCGCACCGCCGTCTTCCCATCAGCGCTCAGCTTGAACAAACTGATTGTGCTGTTTTCATTGCCGAACGCCGGCCGTCCCACATACAGCACATTCGTCAACCGATCCAGATCGATCGTGCCATCCACGCTCAGGTCCGGCCTCGCGCCCAGCGGCAGCGCGCCCACCAGCTCCACATCCACCGTCACCGTCCCATTCACCACCGCCGGATCGATCCGCATCACCTTGCCGTCGATCACGCCGTTATGTGTATCGATCTCTGACGGCTGCCCAATCTGAATATCCCGCGCCTGCGTCTCCGCAATCTTCAAACTCGCCTTCAACTGGTCCGGCTGCACCACCTTCGCCAGCGTCGTTCCCGCCGTCACATGCTCGCCCACCTGATGGTCCAGCTCCACCAGCACGCCGCTAATCCCCGCCCTTACACTCAACGCATCCAACTGCTTCTGCTTCAATCCGAGCAGCGCCTTCGCCTGATCCACTTTCGTCTGCTGCACCGAAAGCTGCGTCTCAATCGCCTTCTCATTCAGCGCCACCCGCTGCTTCTCCAACTCGTTCCGCGTCACCAGCTCATCCGCCTTCCCCTTCGACGCGCTATACGTCAGTCCGCTAATCACTCCCAGGTCATACAGCGACTTGTCCGTCTTCGCCTGCAACTGCGCCTGACTATGGTCCGCACTCACCGTAGCCGCCGCCGCCTTCTGGTCCATCAAGTCGCTCTCCACCTTCGCCCGCGTGTTGATGTAATCCGCCTGCGCACCCTTCAGTTGCAACTGCGCATCCAGCAGCTCCTGCTGCAACGTCGGGTCCACCAGATCCATCAGGATCGTCTCCGGCTGCACCTTCGCACCCGGCAGCACGCGAATCCGCACCACCGTAGCCTCGGTCTCCGCCGGAATCAGCCGAATCTTGTCCTCTCGCGGAACCAGCGTCCCTGGCCCACGCACCTGCCGCAGCATCGGCCCACGCTTCACCACATCGGTCCAAACCGTAGCCCGCTCCACCTCAGGAGCAGCCGGTTTCAACCGCGTCACAAAGAACGCCGCCGCCGCCAGCACCACCACCGCACCCACAGCAACGATCCACTGCCGACGCATCTTCTTCTGCTTGATATCTGGTCTGGAAATATCCATGTCGCCGCATCTAAACGCACGTGAAAGACCAATCCAGCCCAAGCACCATCAACAACTTACACCCACCACTCCACCCCACACTGTCCACAACCAGAAACAACTGTCCAATTCCGAACACCCAAGCTGCTTTCCGCCTTTGCTTTTCTTGTTGTCATTCCCGAAGGGAATCTGCGGTTGCCCAATTGTTTCGGAACATGTCGGAGGGGGGAGGATTCGCCCTTGCCGTTGCTTGTTTCTATTCACTCACACCGCAAAGCCACCATCGGATCAACTTTCGCAGCGACCCGAGCAGGAATCAAAGTAGCCATGATCCCCACCGCAATAAGCAGCACCGTCACACACCCAAACGTAACCGCATCATGCGGCCCAACCTCAAACAGCAAACTCGACAGCACCCGCGAAGCAGCCAGAGCGGCAAGCAAGCCAACCACCGTCCCCCACACAATCAGTCGCAAACTCCGTCCCACCACCAGTCGCAGAATATTGCCACGACTCGCACCCAAAGCCATCCTCACGCCAATCTCCTGCGTCCGCTGCGCCACCAGAAACGCTATCACACCATAAAGCCCAATCACCGCCAGCATCAGCCCGGTCAAGGCAAAGAACCCAACCAGCACCGTCTGAAACCGAGGCCCATCCGCGAGCTTACTCACCCGCTGTCGCAAGGTCGCAATATCGACCGGCAATGTCGGGTCCAGAGCCGTCACCTGCGATCGAATCCAGCGCGACATCTCCTGCGGCGGCAGCGAGCTTCTCACCACAACCACCGAGGTTTGCCCCCAACGGCCCTGCCCTGCCCAATCTTCCTCTCGGTTCCGCCTCAGCTTGTAGTACTCGGGTACCTCCTCTCCAGTCAGTCCACCGTTTTTGACGTTGGCCGCAACCCCAACGACGGTGTACCACGGAGCATTGGGATAGCCGACGTGATCGAAGTTCAAACGCTTCCCGATGGGGTCTTCTCTCGGAAACAAACGCTCCGCAAGATCCCGGCTTAGAACAATAAAATGGTCGCTTGAACTGAGCTCTTCATCGCGAAAGGCCTCGCCGCGCAAGATCGGTATATCCAGCGCGCGAAAATACTCGGGCGAAACCAAACGATCTCTCACCACCGCACCAGCATCTCCGCTCGAAGGCGGTTTACCGGCGACGAGGATCTCGCTATACCGCACACCTCCATGTCCTTCAGTCGGCGGCAGCGAATCGCTTACAGAGACGACGCTGACTCCCGGCCCGAATCGCAACCGCGTCGCCAGTTGCTGAAAAAATTCCAGCTTGCTCGCTGCTGTCGCATAGTGATGGTCTCCCAAAGTAATACTGGCCGTCAGCGTGTTGTCGTCGAGCATTCCAAGTTGTTGGTTCTGTACATTCCAGAAGCTACGCATCAGCAGCATCGCGCCAGCCAGCAGAACCATACTTGCGGCAATCTGCCCCACCACCAGCCATTGACGGGCTGAAGCGTGAGGCGCAGAGATAAGAGAGCGCCCACTCAGCCTCTCCCCGTTCGGCCTCTGCAAAGCCGGAGCGAGGCCAAACGCGATCCCGCAAACCACCGAAAGCAACAGCGTAATGCCCACAATCCGCAGATCGAGCTGTGCCCTGTCGAGATAAGGAATACTAGGAGGAGCAATCGCAACAAAAACACGCAGCAGCCCCTCTGCGAGAACGCATCCCGCTACAGCGCCCGTCAGAGAAAGCAGCAGAGCCTCCGTCAAAGCCTGACCGGCCAGCCTCGCTCGACTTGCACCCAGAGCGGATCGAACCGCCAACTCCCGTCCCCTCACCGCGCCGCGAGCCATCAACAGGCTCGCCACGTTGGCGCACGCAATCAACAGCACAGCCAGCGCAGCACAGAGCAACACCCACGCCTGCATGCGCACATCCTGCATCTGCCGATCGCGAAGCGAACGCACCTTGAGTTTGAAGTTATTGCGAATCTCAGCCGGAATCCACTTCTGCGTCTGCTCAAACAGAGGCTCAAGCTCCGCGCGTGCCAGCTCGACGCTTACCCCGGGCTTCAACCGGGCGAAGACCCGCTTCGGTGCTCCGATCCCCGAATTCGATTTACGATCCATGGCCTCACTTACGGCCATGGGAAGCAGCACATCAGCCGCCTGAAGCCGAGGCATCTCGAACTCCTTCGGCAAAACCCCAACCACCCGGACCGGCTTGCCATCGAGATCAATCGTCTTGTTCAAGATGCCGGGATCACGGTTGTAGTGGGTGAGCCACAACCCATACGAGATCATCGCAACCTTAGGCCCACCCGGACGGTCTTCTTCCGGCAGAAAGTTGCGCCCCACCACTGGCGAAATTCCGAGCGTAGGCAAAAAATTCGCCTCCACCCGCGGGCAACTCAGTTGCGCAGGATTTCGCTCCGTCAGATCGCACACACCGGTCACGGCACTCTCTGAAGTCATTGCCTCAAAGGGCTTCTGATTGTTACGCCAGTCGTAATAGAAACCGCCCAGCATAAACTCCTGCGTCTCCAGCGACTGCACCAACCCCACCGAAACCAGCCTGTCCGCATGAGCATAAGGCAAAGCGCGAAACAAAATCCGGTCCACCACACTGAACACCGCCGTAGTAGCCCCAATCCCCAGCATCAGCGTCACCACAACCGTCACCGTAAAAATGGGATTACGCCGAAATCCGCGAACGGCATACCGCACATCCTGCAGCAGCGTCTCCATCCGATACCCAGGCCGCGCCGCGCGACACTCTTCCCGAGCGCGTTCCACTCCCCCAAACGCAATCGCCGCCTGCCTCCGAGCCTCCTGCGGAGTCATCCCCGCAGCAACGTTCGCCTCAACCTGCCTCTCAAGATGAAACTCCAGCTCCTCATCGACCTCGCGATATGTCCTGCGAGCCACCAGAAAGCGAATGCGCGTCCACCACTCCGTCAGCATTTCAACCCTCCTAAACCCGCTTCAGCACCAGAGCAATCGCAGTCGTCAGCCGATCCCAGTTCTCCAACTCAGCCTCCAGTTGCTTCACTCCCGCCCGCGTCAAAGAGTAAAACTTGGCCCGCCGATTATTCTCCGAAGCCCCCCAGTCCGCCCGAATCCACCCCTTGTACTCCAGCCGATGCAGCGCCGGATACAGCGACCCCTGCCCAATCTGCAACGCCTCCTCCGACACCTGCTGAATCCGTTGCGCAATCCCCCACCCATGCATCGCCTCCAGCGCAAGCGTCTTCAAAATCAGCAAATCCAGCGTTCCCTGCAACAAATCCGTAGATGGCGGCATCTTCCCCTCGACATTCGACAACAAAATAATCCCCTCTTCTGTCGAATGTCAAGGGGGAAGAAAAACTCCGCACAAAAAGCCCTCTCACCAGCCACGCAAAAAGCTCTCCTTGACAATCTAGGAAAGAGCAACTAACGTCCCCCTAGATCATCTAGGAGAACCCCATGCCCGACCAGCTCGACCTCATGCAGGGCACCCTCGACATGCTCATCCTCAAAGCGGTCTCCCTTGGCCCGCTCCACGGCTATGGCGTCCTGCTCCGCATCCAGCAAATCTCCGGCGAACAGCTTGCCATTCAGCAAGGCTCGCTCTACCCCGCGCTCTACCGCCTCGAACACCAGGGCCTCATCACCGGCGAGTGGGGCGAATCCGACAACAACCGCAAAGCCCGTTTCTACCGCCTCACCCCCACCGGTCGCCGCCAGCTCCGCGCCGAAGCCGATAAGTGGAATCGCATGGCCACTCTCATCGCGGGCATCCTCAACACCACCCCGGAAGAGATCTAGATCCTGACAAGCCGAGAGGCAGAGGCACCTCACCATGAAATCTCAACTCCGCTCCTACCTGCACTCCCTCTTCACCCGCGGCCAGGTCGAGTCCAACATCGAAACCGAGCTCCGCACCCATATCGAACTCCGCGCCGAAGACCTCCGACGCACCGGCCTCACCCCAACCGAAGCCCTGCGCCGCGCCCGCATCGAATTCGGCAACCTCGAAAAGCACAAAGAAGACATCCGCGCCTCCATCGGCCTCCGTCTCTTCGACGAGCTCCGCGCCGACCTCCGCTACGCCGCACGCATGCTACGTCGCAGCCCCGGCTTCACCGCCGTAGCCGTAGCTTCGCTCGCCCTCGGCATCGGTGCCAACACCATCATCTTCACCCTCGCCAAAGGCATCCTCCTCAACCGTCTCGCTGTTCCTCAGCCCAACCAGCTCCGCCTCTTCGCCATCATCAGAGACAATCACAGTCCCCTCCATCGTTTCTGGGGGGACTTCTACAAAACCCCCGACGGAAGGTCGATCACTCACTCCATCTCCTACCCGGTTTACCAGCTCATGCGTCAGCAAAACCTCGCCAAGCCTGTGCTCGAAGACCTCTTCGCCTTCAGATATCTCGGCGACTTCAACCGCTTCACCGCTACCGTCGACGGTCACGCCGGCACCGTCACCGGCGAGCTTGTCTCCGGAAACTTCTACCAACAACTCGGCGTTCAGCCCGTTCTCGGTCGTGCCATCCAGCCATCCGATGACGGCGCGCCCGGCTCAGGCCCCGTCGCGGTCATCAGCGACGGCCTCTGGGCCAGGCTCTTTGGCCGTTCTCCCTCAGTCATCGGCAAAACCATCCAGCTTAACCTCATCCCCATCACCATCGTTGGCGTCAACCCACCCAGCTTCACAGGAGCCGCCAGCGTCCAGACCTCGCCCGACGTCTTCCTTCCCTTCAGCATGCAGCCCACCCTGATGCCCTCGCAGCACGCCTCTCTCCTTCAAGATCCCAATCAATGGTGGATGTCGATCATGGGACGCGCTCGCCCCGGCGTCTCCGACGAAGCCGTCCGTGCCGCCTTCGCCGTCTGGCTCGATCAGGACATCCACGCCACCGTCGCCGTACCAAAAGACGCGAGCAAGCCCGACTTCGTCCTCGAATCCGGCGGCCAGGGTCTTGCAGCAGCCACCCATGTCTATGCCGCGCCAATCTATGTCCTCTCTGTGCTCACGGGCTTTGTTCTTCTGCTCGCCTGCGCCAACCTCGCCAACCTTCTGCTCGCGCGTTCCGCAGCCCGCCAGCGAGAGATGTCCGTTCGTCTCGCCCTCGGAGCCAGCCGCTCCCGCGTCCTCTGCCAGGTATTGACCGAAAGCCTCCTCCTCTCCTCGCTCGGAGGCCTCGCCGGTTTCGCACTAGGCTACCTCGGCCGCAATATCATCCCGCATCTCCTCTCCTCCGCCTGGCGCCCCGCGCCCCTCAACGCCCGATTCGATCTCCGCATCTTTGCCTTCACTGCCGGAGTCTCCATCTTCACCGGCATCCTCTTCGGCCTCGCCCCCGCATGGCAGGCCACTCGTACCGACATCAACGCGTCACTTAAGGGTGCCGCCTCTTCAGCCACCCGCCGCCGCAAAGGCCTCGCCGGAAAATCTATCGTCGTCTTCCAGATCGCGCTCTCCATGCTCCTCGTCGTCGGAGCAGGTCTCTTCGCGCGCACGCTGATCAATCTCAACACCACCAGCCTCGGCTTCGACCCGCACAATCTCCTGCTCTTCACCATTCAGGCCCCGCCCACCCGCTACCCCGCGCCACAGAACATCGCCCTCCACCAGCGTATTGAAGACCGCCTCGCCGAAGTTCCCGGCGTCGAGTCCGTAACACCCGTCGAGAACCCCCTGCTCGCCCACAATATCTCCAACACCACCTTCCAACCCACCGATCAGCCCAAACCTACAGGCGACAATCGGTATCGTGACGTCAACACCGTCGGCCGGAACTTCTTCGCGACCTACCGCATCCCTATCCTCTATGGCCGAAGCTTCGGCCCAACCGACACCGCAACATCCCCGCTCGTCGCAGTCATCAACCAGAGTCTCGCCCACAGCGTCTACCCGAACGCCGACCCTGTCGGCAAAACCTTCGCCACAGAACGGAACCAGGGCGATCCCGAAACCATCTACCAGATCATCGGCGTCTCCGCCGACGCCAAATACGATCAGCTCCAGGGAGACCCGCCCCCCACCTTCTACACCCTCTACCGCCAGGCCAAAGGAGAGCAGTTCCTCACCTACACCATCAAGACGCAACTCTCTCCCACCGCCATCCTCCCCGCTCTCCGCAATGCCGTCGAGTCCATCGACAAAGATCTCCCCCTCCGCGACATCCGCACCCAGACCGAACAAATCGAGGACAGCATCTCGCAGCAGCGCCTCTTCGCCGCCCTCACCGCTGGGTTCGGCATTCTCGCTCTTATCCTCGCCTGCATCGGCATCTATGGCATCATGGCCTACAACGTAGCCCGCCGCACCAGCGAAATCGGCATCCGCATGGCTCTCGGTGCGCGCAGCCGCCAGGTCCTTCTGATGGTCCTCCGAGAGAGCACCGTACTCGCAATCATAGGAGTTGCCGCTGGCCTCACCGCTGCGTTCGCCCTCACCCGCTTCATCCGCGCCATGCTCTACGGACTCCAGCCCACCGACCCGGCCACCCTCATTGTCGCCACCCTGATCCTTCTTGCCATCGCCATCACGTCAGCCTACGGCCCGGCCCGCCGAGCCTCTCGCATCGACCCCATGCAAGCCCTCCGCCACGAGTAGTCCACCTCGTGCAGCCACCTAAGCCCCGGCAGATCGAAGCCACGCCACCATCTGCTCGTGACCCACCAACCCAGCCTGTCGCATCACCGGCTTTCCGCCCGACAAAACCATGAAGTTCGGAATCCCGCGCACGTTATACCGAGCCCCCAGCCCCGGATACTTCTCCGTGTCCACTTTCACGACAATTGCTTTCCCAGCCATCTCTTTCGCCGTCCGCGCAACCTCCGGCGCAGCTGCGCGGCAAGGCCCGCACCACTCCGCCCAGAAGTCCACCAGCACAGGCACACGAGAGCTCCGCAGAATCTCGTCGAACGTCTCTGTATCCACCTGAAGCGGCTCATCCAGAGGCGGCAACGCAGTCTTGCACGCACCACATCGCCCTGTATCCGCAAGATGTTCCACTGCGATACGATTTTTTCTCTGGCAACTCTGGCAGCTTCGAATCACGGGCATACCCAACCCCCAGTCAACGACACTACCCTACCAGTTCCTCAGCTTCCAGAAAACCAAAGCCTATTGGATCTCCCCATACACCCTGACCGTAAAAACATGCGCATCCAGCCGGTAGTGTCTCTCCACATAAAAAGCCGGAGTCTGCCGGTGCACAACATACTGAGTCCCCGCCACCACGGTCGGCACCGAAAGCAGGCAGTGAGCGCTCAATGCCGGAATCTTCGACTTCCACGCACCGGCCAGCATATTACTGATCTCGCCCAGCCCATCCAGAACCGCCTCATCCACCGCGTTCATCTCCATCCCCACCATGCATGCGGTCATATGGATTGCGGTCTCTGCTCTGACCTGCACCGTACAAGCGCCGCTCAGCGCCCCCGCCAGGCCGATCACTGCCGTCAGCGTCTCGCAGGTGCCATCGACAACCGGCTCCTCGTTGATCCCCTCCACCGCCACCCCCAGCATCAGGCCAAACACCTCGTCCACCGCCTGGTCCAGATAGGCCGTATCCGTCACCATCCCCACGGACACACCCTTCGCCCCCTGCTCCATCACCTGAGCCATCAATCCCCCTTCTCCTCCAGCCACAGTTTCTAACGCCTATGGCCTCTATCGGCACGCCCTCCCCATCCGTGAGCGTCGAACCGCAAACCCGCCACCGGTCTCGTGCTTTGAGAAGTCCTTAATACTCCAGCTCATGCGGCGAATACGTCAGCGTCCCATCCTTCTTCTCATACCAGAGGAACAGCTTCTTAGGACTCTGGTTCACCCGCACCGCGACAATCACGCCCGACCCATCCCGCTTCGAAATATCCACATGGTGCGACGTAATCGGGCCCCAGTCGCTCGCCGTCGTCCAATCCTCTGTAAACCGCTTCAGCGTGTAGTCGTACTTCTGCGGATGCTGCTGCCAGTTCGGGTCGTTCATCCAGATCCCATAGGCCTTGGCGTAGTCCTTGTCCTGCAACGTATTCAGAAACACATTGATCTTGTGTTCCACCGGCAGCAGTGAAAAAAACCACCCGTGCCCCATGATGTAACCGCCCAGCCCAATCACTACCGTCAACACCACCACTACGCCAAACCCGATCAGCAGGTTACGGTTCCGTGTCTCGCGACGACCATCAAACTCCGGTGCATTCAGCAGCGTCATCACTCTTTACCTCATCTGTATTAGACACCGTCATCTACCAAAAGGAATGCGAGCCGTCTCCTTGGCATCACCGCCATCCAAACGCTCCGCGGAACACCTCGAACTCCACTCCCGACGGCTGCAAGTATACCGACACCACGTCGAACCGCACCGCAATCTCACCCCGCACCCGCTCCGGAAATCCCTTCAAATAAGCCCGCGCCATCTTCCGCAACATCACCCGCTTGTCCTCGTCCACCGCGGACTCCGCCGGAGTCATCGCATCTCGTCCGGTCCGCGTCTTCACCTCGACAAAGCACAGCCGCTCTCCATCCCACGCGATCAAATCTACATCTCCCCACAACTTCGCAGTCTTCCACCGCCGTGCCACCACGACATAACCCATCTTCCGTAGATAAAGCAGCGCCTCCCGCTCTCCACGCAACCCCGTCGCCAGGTGCTCCGGCCCGTGGCCCCGCCGACCCACGGCATCCAACTGCCGCAACATCCACGCCTGCACTTCAAGCCAAGCTACAGTACTCATCGCCTACTCTGTCCTATATGATTCACGAATCGTCCTCGGTAGAATACGCCGGATTCCGAACCATTCTTCTCTGTCCATCGTATTTTTCTTCGACCTCTCCGATCTTTGGGACCAAAAAAAAGCAAAGGTGATCCTCATGCCCGGTGCCTTGAGAAAATCGTTCCTCCTCGTCGCAGCCTGCCTGATGCTTACCGCGCCTGTAGCCATCGAAACCGCCAAAGCTCAAACCAGGTCAGCTCCCTCGTCAACCGCGGGTCACCCAACACCTGCACACGCCGACACAGAACCCGTCCCCGACCAGGAAACACCCGACGAAGAGTTGGAGCAGGCCGCCGTCACCCTCGACGTCTCCCACGACTCTCCCCTCATCCAGACGCTCTACCAGGCCACCCGCGAAACCAAAGAGCAGGCCATCCTCGACCGCCTCACCGAAGCCAAAAAACTTCTCGCAGGCGGAGCCGACGTCAAGGCAACCGACGAATACGGCCGCACCGCTCTCCACTGGACCGTCTTCGGCTCCAGCTACAACACCAAGCCAAAGATCGTTGTCTCCTACGAAGAGATCGCCGACCAGCTCATCCAGCGCGGCGTCGATATCAATCGTCAGGACATCTACAACGACACCGCACTGGACTACCTCCTCTACTCGCCCAACTTCGAAATCCAGACGCTGCTGATTGAAAAGGGCGCAACCAGCGGCTTCCTCATCGCCTCCTTCGAATTCTTCAAAGAAGAACTCGGGTCTGTCTCCAGCTCCCTCACAGCTCGCATGGCCCGCTCCATGCAGGCCGATCTCGCTCCCGGCCTCACGCTCAGCATCCGCCTCAGAGGCCCCGTCTACAGCGAACACTCCCGCACCGGAGACCCCGTCGAAGGAACCGTCACCTATCCCCTCTGCCGGGACGGCGAAAACATCACCTGCAAAGAGGGGGACCTCGTCATCCCCCCCGGTACCAAAGTTCAGGGAACCATCCTCTTCGCCCAGAAGGCCCCGGACAAGTACTCCCGCCCCCGCCTCGTCGTCGACTTTGCCAACGTCATCCACGCAGACGGCACCCGTTCCCCGCTCTACTCCCGCGTCATCGATGTAGACAACGCCCGCGAGACCGTTCGCAACAACGAGATCCTAGGCATCGTCCAGCCTCACGCCAACACCAAAGCCTCTCTCGTCCTCACCGCCCTCGGCATGTCGAACCCCATCGCCGGATACACCATTAAAGGCTTCTCCGCCGTCTACGGTCTCTCCATCCGCCGCGAAGTCCTCTTCCCCGCCGGAACCGACCTCCAGGTTCAAATCGTCCGACCCTCCATGCTTAAGCTGAAAGACACCTGGAACGGCTGGCCTCTCCTCCCCGTCGACGCTCCCCTCAAAACGCTCATCGCCGCAGCCCCGCTGCGCACGCGCACCAAAGACGGCAAGATCTCCGACGTCACCAATCTCATGTTCATCGGCTCTCGCCAGCAACTCGACGCAGCCTTCCAGGAAGCTGGCTGGTTTGAAACCGACGGCCTCAGCCTGAACTCAGCTATGAAGTCGGTTCAGGCCACCTTCCGGCAATCCGGCTACACCCAGGCCCCGGTCTCTCTCCTCACACTCGACGGCAAACCGCCCGATGCCGTCTTCCAGAAATCCCTCGACACCTTCGCCAAGCGCCATCACATCCGCGTCTGGAAGCAGCCCGGAACCTATCAGGGACGCGACGTCTGGGTCGGCGCCGCCACCCACGACATCGCCATCTCCACCGCGCGCAAGGCCACCAAGTGGTCCCATCGCATCGACCCCCACATCGACCGCGAGCGCGAGTGGGTCGAAACCGATCTCCTCTTCGCCGGAACCGCGACCTCCTACGCGCTCGTCGACCGCCCGGACGCTCCCAGAAAGACCGCCAACGCCACCGGCGACGACATCCTCACCGACGGCCAGATCTCCGTCGTAGAGCTGGGGCGTACGAAGCCAAACATCATCAACCCGGCCACGCCGTCCCTGCAAATTCGCCAAACCTCAACAACCTCCCAGCTGCCAACCAAGTCAGAATGAGCCAAGGGACAAATTCATGAATGTAATTCTCTTCGGAGCAACCGGCATGATAGGACAAGGCGTCCTGCGCGAGTGCCTCCTCGACCCCGGCGTACAGAAAGTTCTCTCCATCGTCCGCAGTCCCACGAATCAGCACCACCCCAAACTCCGCGAGCTCCCCCACGCCGGCTTCTTCGACTACACCGCGATCGAGCCCGACCTCACCGGCTACGACGCCTGCTTCTTCACCCTCGGCGTCACCTCTTCCGGCATGGCCGAGAGCAGTATCACCACATCACCTACGACCTCACCCTCGAAGCCGCCGAAACCCTCTCCCGCCTCAACCCCGCTATGACCTTCATCTACGTCTCCGGAGCAGGCACCGACAGCACCGAATCCGGCCGCATCATGTGGGCCCGCGTCAAAGGCAAGACCGAAAACGCCCTCCTCAACCTCCCCTTCAAAGCCGCCTACATGTTCCGCCCCGGCTTCATCCAACCCCTCCACGGCATCGTCTCGAAGACGAAGTCCTACCGCATCTTCTACGCCGTAACCAAACCCATCCTGCCTCTCGCGAAGGCCCTCTTCCCCCGCCAGATCACCTCTACCGAGCAACTAGGTCGAGCTATGCTCAAAGTCGCCCGCAACGGTTTCCCTGGCCCCATCCTCGAAGCCCGCGACATCAACACTCTGTAAATCCGCGAAAAAATCTTCCCATTGCCTCCAACGCCAAACCCTGCAATACTTAACCGTGCCCATCCTGCACAAATTTCAAAAACAGATAAAGAGGTCGCGGACATGTCTGCAAAGTACATCTTTGTAACCGGCGGCGTTGTGTCCAGCCTTGGCAAGGGTCTCGCCGCAGCCTCCATCGGCTGCCTGCTGGAGGCCCGAGGCATCAAGGTCAACCTCATGAAGTTCGACCCCTACCTCAACGTCGACCCCGGAACCATGTCGCCCTTCCAGCACGGCGAAGTCTTCGTCACCGACGACGGCGCCGAGACCGACCTCGACCTCGGCCACTACGAGCGCTTCACCCACGCCAAGCTCACCCGCGACAACAACCTCACCACCGGCCGCATCTACGAGCAGATCATCACCAAGGAGCGCCGCGGCGACTACCTCGGCAAGACCGTCCAGGTCATCCCCCACGTCACCAACGAGATCAAAAACGC
>Ga0207678_10001342_pt1 | contig 22684 bp, 17 predicted proteins | sample KBSC63metaG_FD_184319 | JGI IMG/M metagenome (GOLD analysis project Ga0207678, IMG submission 184319) | Corn rhizosphere microbial communities from Kellogg Biological Station, Michigan, USA - KBS C6-3 metaG (SPAdes) (version 2) | ecosystem: Host-associated > Plants > Roots > Rhizosphere > Soil ... | reverse complement strand
CTTCGATGGAGAAGACACTTCTAATCGGCGACCATGTTCTGGTTGACCGCGTTGGTTTTGCCCCACCTACAAAGTGGGCGCCTTTTGTCCATTACCGCGATATTCGCCGGGGCGACATTATTGTCTTCTACAAGCCAAATCCTGAGACCCCCGACCTGTTCCTGGTAAAGCGCGCTATTGGCATTCCAGGCGACCACATCCATCTGCGGGATGGGATTGTGTATCTGAATGGCGTGGCGCAAAATGAGCCGCAGGCGGGAAAGCCTGCCGCCGATGGCGACCCGCAGCATGCCTACAATCCCTATCGAGACGATTTTCCTGCCGTCCCGCCAGGTCCTTACGATGAGGTGACGGCAAGCTGGGCGCTCGATCTTCCCAACCATATTCAGAATGGCGATCTTGTTGTTCCTCCGGGCAAGGTCTTCGCCATGGGCGACAACCGTACCGAGAGTCTCGATGGGCGGTACTGGGGCTTTGTCCCTCGCGAGAACATCGTCGGACGTCCCATGTTCGTCTACTGGTCATTCGAAACCCCGGCGGACCAGATCAACAAACAAACTATCGGCGACCGCCTTGGCTTTATGGGGCACATTCTCGTCCACTTCTTCGACGAGACTCGCTGGCACCGCACACTTCACATCATTCGATAAGGGTCATCACCGCGTATCGGGCATCGCAGCGCGGAAGAATCGTTCATGCAGGAAACTGGTCCAATTCACGCCCAAAGCGATAGCGCGGAATCGCGGCGCCCCGGCGTCTTTCGGCGTTATCTCCTCCTGTGGATAGCTATTTTTGTTCTGATCCTGCTGGCAATCGTACCGCCGCTGATCAGCGTGAACCGCTTTCAACGCCGCATTGCCACCAGCATCAGCCAGAGCCTCGGGCGTCCCGTCCATCTCGATCGAGTCACCTTGAATCTGCTGCCTTTGCCAGGATTTACTCTCGAAAATCTTGTGGTCGACGAAGACCCTGCCTTTGGCTTTGAGCCGATCATCCGGGCCAACTCGGTGCGGGCCACGCTGCGACTCAGTTCTTTGTGGACCCGGCGGGTCGAGTTCTCGACGATCAGCTTTACCGATCCAAGCGTCAATCTGGTGCATCTGGCCAATGGCAAGTGGAACCTTGAAAGCATTCTGCTGCAGGCCTCCCACATCGAAGCAGCTCCCACAGCGCAGAAGAGGTCGGGCCCGGCTCCGCGGTTTCCATATATCGAAGCGACCGGGGCGCGGCTGAATATCAAGCTGGGTCAGGAGAAGATTCCTCTCTCGTTTACCGACGCGGATTTTGCGCTCTGGCTGCCCAACCCGCAGCAGTGGCATCTGCGGCTGAAGTCCAGTCCAACGCGAACGGATACGAATGTCTCGGGCGCAGGCACAATCCAGATTGAAGGCACCCTCGGCCGCGCAGCATCGCTGGGCCGGGTCCCGATCCATCTCCACGGAGAATGGAGCAATGCGCCGCTGGGCGGAGCGAGCCGGGTACTGACTGGACGCGATGCCGGATGGCGTGGCGATATGACCCTGTCGGCAAATGTGCAGGGCACGGTTGGCCACAGTGCGGTGGAGGTAAAGTTCAGCGCCAGCGACGCTCGCCGCGCCGATTTTGTGCCGAAGCATTCCCTGAATGGTGACCTTGAGTGCCTCGGCACAGCGACCAACCTGTTCCACTCGTTCGCGGATATCCGCTGCAGTTGGCCGCCGTCCGGTTCCGGAGGAACGCAGATGCTTCTTGTCTCTGGGACTGTGCCGGACATCCGCAACCTGAACTCTGCAAAGATGGATATCTCGGTGCCTGGCATTCCCGCAGACGCGCTCCTCGACTGGATGCATGTCATCGATCAGCGCGCCCCGGCTGATATCTCGCTGGGGGGAACGTTGACAGGAGGCCTGTCCTATCATCCTGGTCCGGTCTCTCCCACGCCATGGCAGGGAGAGATGCTGATTACCGGGGCCAAACTGAGCAGTCAAGACGCAGGACCTCCTTCGCTGGTCGCCGGGAATGTTGCCATTCATTCCCTGGTGCAGCCAATGGTCGTCGGGCGCGTACACAAGCAAGTTTCGCAGCCAGCTCCCTCCGGCAGTATTTTTGTGCTGGCGCCCACGCCTCTGGCCCTGGGAGGTAAAGAGCCAGCGATGCTGGAGGGCCGCTTTGACGCGACCGGCTACACCTTACACCTCAGCGGAATGGCGACCTCGTCTCGCCTGCTCGCGCTGGCAGCCGCCGTGCCTGAGCTTGGGGATGGATTAGCGAAGGCGCTGCCGCCGAACCACACGGCAGACCCGTTTCGAGTTGATTTGACGGCAGTGCGGCACTGGGCAGGGGCGCAGGTCTGGACGCAGGCAGCGGTCCACGCTCCTGTCCATCGTTCGCGCCGTGCAAAGCGGCCTTAGCCTAATGTATGACAAGCCGTTTCGTGTGCGTGGATGCGCCTATCTCCGGAACGCTGCCGTCGTTCACTATGACCTCATCCGGTGTGCCTTCGAAGACAATGCGTGTCGATGCGCTGGACCGCCCCAGGATGCGCAGGCGTTCGGTGGTGGTCAGCGCGCCTGAGCGTATGGTGACCGGCACCTCCGCGGCCGCGTCGCCATTGTTGCGTACCTCGACCGCAATCAGCCAGCTTGCCGCCTTCAATCCTTGTGCGGGCAGTTTGCGCGGTGTTACGTTCACGATGGACAGGTCCGGCAGACCGCGATCGCGGTAGACCCAGTCATCGAAGAACCAGGTGAGATCTTTGTGAGAGCACTGCTCCAGGATGCGCTGGAACTCCTTCGGGTCCTGGTCCTCATGGCTTTTCAGCCGATAAATCTGAAATGCCTGCTTGAGCTCATCATTGCCGGCGACATACCGAAGCATCCACAGCACCGCTGCAGCTTTCGTCCGGTAATAGATTTCACCGCTCGCCTGGATAAGGCTCTGTCCGGTTGGTGCAGAATCGGCGGTTGGAGACGGCGCAGGCTCTGCCATAGCCAGCGTATTTACCTGCTGATTCAGTAATTGCAGCGCGGCGTCCCGGCCCAGGCTGTGCTCGATCCATAGCAGAGAGATGAACTGCGGCACACCTTCGTCGAGCCAGACATGCGAGGAGCGAAACCATGCATGGCTGAGCGAATGGACCAGCGATGATGCCAGGGTGTCGGGATCGGAGGCGCGCATGGGAGCAACCAGAAGGGCGTCGTCTTCAAACGGCTGTCCCGGGTGGTCGATGATGTTGAGGGTCGTCAGCGGAGCGGGGCCGAGCCACTCTTTCAGCAGTGGCTTCACCTTGTCTGCCGCTGTTGCATAAACCGGTAGCGTGTCGACATGGTCGGTTACGGCGGCGATCAGGCCGGCGTCTGTCGTGTTCGGCGCTCCGCCGGTGATGAACAGGCTGGGAGCGCGGAAGCCGAGCGGCTGGGCCGGAAAATCCGCCGTCGCAATGCCGGGGGCGTTTGCCGCGGATGCTGCATCGACGTTCTCATTGATGGCGGCCAGCGGCTCGCGGCGGCCGCAAAAGAATGCCGCGTCGGGAGGGTTGCCGGTGTACTCCACCGTCAGCCGCAGGTGGATTGTTGCGGCAGACTGCTGAAGCCGGGTTTTGCCGACGAGCTGGAAGAGCTTTGCTCCGTCACCGAGAAACACCGGGGCGGAGGCAGTGGGATACCAGAGCACATTGCCGAAGCCGCGCAGAGCCGTGCTGTCGGGGGAGATACTGTCCCACTCGGCGGCGGCGGCCTGGGTGGCAGGCGCTCCGATGCGCTCCAGCCGTCTGGCGGATTGTGGGATCTCGCCGGAGTAGAAGGTGCTTAGCTCAATGCTTGCGCCGGGTTGCAGAGGCTGAGGCAGGGTTACGACAGCTTCCTTTGCTTGGCCGGTGTGGTCGATATCGGTGTCGATAACATGTTGCGCAAAGGAGAGCGGCTGAATGCGGCTGGCGCTCTGGATTTCGAAGCTGCCCCAGGTCAGCGAGGAGGACAACTGGAGGGCAAGCTGGGCCAGCGGCTCCGTTCCCGAGTTTTTCACCGTCAGCTTCGCTCGCGCGGATATCCGCGATTTGGCAGGGATAAGGTGTACGTCGAGATCATAGGCTGTAAAGATCAGTGAGTTGCGTTCGGCATCGGTGACGGTGGCGATGGATTTCGCGGATTTGGTTGCAGGCGGAGCGGGAGGCTTGTCGCTGCTGAAGAGGATCTTTTCGTGCGGCGCTGTGCCGCCGGTCGCCGGTGGTTTCGTCTGAGCGGAGGACGGAGAGGTCAGCGCGACTGAGATTGCGAGCAGGCCCAGTCGGGACGGAGTAAAAACAGACATCAGCTTCAAATTCAGGATCCTAGGCCCTTGCGGGCTTTCTCTGGCCTTTTAGCGGGCTTTTCTTTTGACTCCCGCCGCTGGCGCATGGCTTCATACATTACGACCGCGCCGGCCACCGAGACATTCAGCGAAGAGACTTGGCCGGCCATGGGAATGCGCAGAAGGTGGTCACAGGTCTTTTTGACCAGGTCGTGTAGGCCGGCCCCTTCGCGGCCAAGCACGAGGACGCAGTCGGTTTTGAAGTCGAAGTCGGTGTAATCCGGTGTCCCACGCTCGTCTAAGCCCAAAACCCATACATTTTTCTGCTTCAGTTGCTCGAGCGAACGGACGAGGTTGGTGACGCGAGCGATGCGAACGTGCTCGGAGGCCCCGGCGGAGGTTTTGGCGACGGTCGCGGTGACAGGAGCGGACCGGCGCTCGGGCAGGATGACACCGTCTACTCCGGCGCCGTCGGCGGTGCGAAGGAGCGCGCCGAGATTGTGGGGGTCCTCAATGCCATCCAGAGCGAGGAAGAAATGGTGCTGGCCTTCCATTTTTGGGGCCAAAAGATCTTCAACTCCGAGAAATTGCCGTTCGCGGACGACGGCCAACACCCCCTGATGGGCATCCGTTCGCGCGAGGCGGGTGAGCTGATCACGAGGTTCAAGCGCTACCCGGATTCCGTTGGTCTTGCAGAGCTGGATCAGACGTTCGAGGCGCTCATCGCGTCGCTCCCGGGCAACGCTAACATGATCGAGCTGGCGAGAGCCGGAACGGATGGCCTCCTCGACCGGATGCAGACCGTAAAGAACTTCCATGAGCTAAAGTCTACCCCGTGGCCGGTTTCTTTGAGACGCCGCCCGACGTGCGATTCTGGCGCTTTGAGGACTGCGGACAACTTTTTTAAATAAAAAGTCATCTGAGGTGAGCCATTTAGAATAAAAGCGGGTTAGATTGGTTGGCGACTGTTTTGCAGGCGCGAAAAGGAATTTTGTTTTATGGACTTAATGGATCAGAACCGCGTCTTTTTCGGCCGCAAACCCGTCATCAACACTGTGCAGGATCGATCCATTTCGCTCTCAGCCGCGGCTGTCGCTCAGATACAGAGCGAAAACGCAGCGATTGCCCAAGGACTGAGAAAACAGGATCCGGAGTTGCTCGACCATCTGATCGATCTTTATCAACACCGGCTGATGCGGTATCTGCTGTTCCTTACCGGCAAGCGCGAGGTGGCGGAAGATCTTTTCCAGGAGACCTGGATGCGGGTCCTGCTGCGGGGAGCGCAATATAACGGCAAGGCGCGTTTTGATACCTGGCTGTTTACGATCGCCCGCAATCTGGTGATCGATCTCTCGCGAAAGCGGACAATGGCCAGCCTGGATGAGATGAGTGAAGGCAGGGAGGACGACCGGCCCTTTGAGATCGCCATGACCGGACCTTCGCCGCTGGAGCAGTTTCAGGAGCGGGAGAACTGCGCCGAGATCGGCGAAGTTCTGCTCAAGCTCGAACCGAACTATAGGGAGGTGCTGGTTCTTCGTTTTTATGAAGAACTTTCACTCGAAGAGATTGCCGGTGTAACGCGGGCGCCCTTGTCGACCGTGAAGTCCCGGCTCTATCGCGGGCTGGCAGCATTGAAGCCGCAGATCGAGGGGCTTCGAGCATCCCCCGCCATGGGAGGAGCCGTATGAAGGATATTCTGAATGAACATCTGCCGGAGGGAGTAGTCCGCCAGCATGTCAACGCGGCCCTTCCGACGATGAATACATCGGCACGGGCTTCGACGGTGAACCGCACCCACCGGGTCGTGCGCGAACGCGCAAAGATGCTGCAGGCGCGCCGCAGCCGTGTCCGCAGTTTGTGGATTCCGCTGGCGCTCTGCTCCGCTCTCCTTTTGATGATCTGCTCGGCAGTCTGGACCGTTCTGGATGGCTATGAACTGACTCCGATGGGGATTCCGGATTCGAGCGATCAATTCCTCGTGCTGGCTCTCTGGTTCTTCCCCGTTTCAATGGCGCTTTTGGTCATGGCGTGGTTTCGGCGTACACGTAAAAATGCCGGCGAGGCTGCGTAATGACGATGCTCCACAACCAGAAGACGGAACGTTCGCAGGAGGCGGCTACGGACGAAGACCAGCTTAGTCTGATTCCGGCCTGGTCGGTCATTCTGGCGATCATTGTTTTCGGGTCGATCCAGTACCTTTTTCAAGGCGTCATGCCCCACCACCGGCACGAGATGCTGCCGATGCGCATCCTGATGGGCTACTCGTGGGGAACGGCATTCGCAACGTATGTCCTGCTGATCGGATACGTTAGCCGGGACGTCAAACGCCGCGCTATGTCGGCCGGCCTGTGGATGCTGGTTGTGATTGTCATGCCGGGCGGCATCGGAGCCGTGGTCTATTTTCTTCTTCGGCAGCCGGTGATCTCGCGCTGCCCGCATTGCAATACCGAGATTGCGTCCAGTATGCATTTCTGTCCTCAGTGCCAGTTCCAGATGGCTCCGGTTTGCGGACGGTGCTTCCGCGGGGTGCGCATTACAGATGTCTACTGCACGCAATGCGGGCACGATCTCGCCGAGGACCAGGCTCCGGCGCGGCTGCGTTTGTATAGCGATTAGTGCTCTTCTATGCCGTTAACCGCGCTCATTATCGATGATGAACCCCTGGCACGGCAGGAGCTTCAATACCTGCTGGAGCGAGCAGGCGGGATCGAAATCGTCGCCCAGGGAACGAACGGGATCGAGGCGGTGGACCTTATCCGAATGCATAAGCCTGACGTCGTCTATCTCGACGTGCAGATGCCGGGGCTGGATGGCTTTGGCGTGCTCAAAAAATTGCTGGACCGGAAGGTCCCGATGCCGCAGGTTGTCTTTGCGACGGCATACAACCAGTATGCGGTGCGGGCGTTTGAGGTGAATGCAGTGGATTACCTGCTGAAGCCCTTCGACCAGAAGCGTGTGATGCAGACCATCGAAAAGGCTGCGGCTCGGCTAACGACTCCAACAGAATCGGCCAGCGATGCGAAGCTGGATGCCTTACTGCGGCTGATGGAAGAGCAGTCGCACGGCGGCAAGTCACACTCCGGCAAGGTCATCGTCCGGGCCCAGAACAGGTTGCTGCTGGTTAACCAGAAAGAGATTTGTTTCGCTTCGATTGAAGAGGGGACCATCACTGTGGTGACGCCGACGGTGGAAGGACATTCCAACTGCCGAACGCTGGAAGAACTCATGGATCAGCTCGATCCGGAGACCTTCTGGCGGGCGCACCGCTCATTTGTGGTGAACATTCAGCACATCCGCGAGGTAGTGCCGTGGTTCAAGTCGAGTTATCAGCTTCGCATGGACGATCCGAAGAAGACCGAGATTCCTGTGAGCCGGGCGCAGACAAAGAGATTGCGGGAACTATTCAATCTGTAACTGATTCGAGGGAGTGCCTGGCACCCCCTCGAAAACAGGTCAGTTACTTTCCTTTTTTCGGTGCGCCTTCCACCACGATATTGTTGGTTACGCCAAAAGCGCCAGGGGCGGAATTGGCCTGCATTCCGGCAATCGCCGCATCGCTCTCGTTCGCTACGACACCATAAAGAGTGACATTGCCGTTCTTCACGATAATGTGGATGGCGTGATAGCCGAGCGGGGGATCCTGGGTGATGCCGCCGGCCACGCGGGCGAGAGTGTTGCCGCGAACCGGTCCGGCATTTGCGTTGTAACGGCTGAGCGTTGGCGCGCTATAGATGCGGTTATAGACGGCAGCGCGGACGCGGTCGTCATTGGGCGAGTTGGGAAGAACCTCAATATTGTTTTCAACCGATGCGATGCCCGGGATATCTTTTACGACGCGTCCAGCTTCGTCTTTCAATGTAGGTCGGGAGGCGTAACCGTTGAGGACGAGGGTCTTACCGTGAATGCCAAAGGTGATCCAATCGAAAACGGCGTAGTCGGTGAGGCTGCCGATCTTCTGTTGAACCTCTTTAATGATGCGGAGGGCATCCTCCTGCGACCAGGTAGAAGAGTTATTTTCGGGGCTCTGCGCAAAGACTGGAGCGGCAGAAAGAGTAAACGTAAGTAAAGCGACGGCTGCGATAGTGAGGGACCTGGAACGTGCCATTATTTATCTCCCGTAGCAGATTTTGAATTTGCGGTTCCGAGAAAAGGTACCGCTGATGTCGAAATACGTCCAGTAATTTAGATGCGTCCGGAGCGTTTCTGGGCTACTACAAGACCGCGAGGGGTAGGGAGAAAGATACAGGAGAGAAGGCCTTCAGACTCCATCTTGAAAGCGGCATCGCGGACAACTTTCAAATGGGAGCTGGCGTCGTGCATCAGGATGATCCCTGTAGAGCGGATCTGAGGAAGGAAGCGTTTGACCTCTGCCTCGCGAATCGGCATGTCGCTGTCGGAAAAAAAGAGGTCGATCGTGCCGTCGACGTGCATCTCGAGAGAGGACTCGTTGCGCAGCTCGATCCAATCGGAGAGGCCGGAGGCAGCGATCTTTTCTTTCGCTTTGGCGAAGACGACCGGGTCGAACTCGCAACTGATGATCTTGCCGAATCCATTGGACTTGAGCCCCTCGGCGATCCAGAGGGTGCTGACGCCGAGAAATGACCCGGTTTCGACCACGAGTTCAGGTTTGATGGTGGTAATGAGGGTGCGGAGGAACTCGAGGACCTCGGCCTCAGCGGTCATGGAATCGTACATGTGCCAGCGCTCAGGATGAGGGCACTCGGGAGTGGGACGGTGATATTCGGGGAGAAGTGCTCCGGCGGCGCGCTCGGCCTGGAGCATGACTTTGTGTTCCTGTTTCAGCTTTTTGCGGAAGAGACCCATGCAGGGATTTTATCCGGCTCAGGCCGCGGCTTTGAGGATTTGATCGAGATCGGCGGATATTTCCCCGATGGTGTTGATGATGCTGTCAATCTTCTTCAGATCGTCAATCGTCTGCTGAAGCTGCTTTGTTGCTGCCTGAATTTTCCCGGTCAGGGTCTGGAAAGCCTCATCGTCCGACTGGATGGTGGCGACGAGCAGTTCGCGTTGCTGTTGATCGAGATGGTTGCGCATGGCAAAGGCCTGCTGCCATTTTGCCGGTTGGTTCACCAGCGCGGGATCGCCCAGCGCATTGTCCAGTTGAGTGAGTGTATTGCCGATGGCGGTGATGAGTTCGACCTTGGTCATGTTCTGTCACCTTCCGACTATTTAGCAGTGGCCGTGGCTTTGACGCCTGCCGAGAGCGGCTGCACCTCGGCGGAGAAAGATTTCACCGAAGCGACGAGTTGGGCCAGCGATTGGGGCTTTGTATCCTTGGGCGCGAGAATCACGGCTACAAGAGCGTCGTGCGCCTTTTTGAAGGCGGCAATGGCGGCCGCCGGATCGGACTGCGCAACAAGCAGTTGATTGTGGCGATACTGCTTAATGCGATCGCTCAACTGGAGAAGGTAATCCTTATCGGGAGCAGGCTGGGTGATCTCCCGGTTGTAATCGGCGAAGAGCATGACGCCCTGAGCGCGTTGAGTGCTCTTCTGGCGCTCGTAAATCGCCTGAGACTCGTTGCCGAGAAGGTCAAAGAGGGCCGCGAGCGCAGGGTCGTTCTTCTCGATGCTCTTGCGAATCTCTTCGTGAGTGCGATGGCGCTCAATCAGCCCGAGGATAATACCGGCCGCAGCGGCTGCGCCGGAGATGGGACCGGCATAGTCTGCCGTACTGGGGATGAGGTGGCGGTTTGCCGCTGCCGTTTGCGCATCCGCAGCCAGCGTCGAGAAGCTGTCGCTTGCGGTGCTGGCGTCCTGCACAATCTTCGCTTCCTCCTTGCCCTGTGCGAGAGTGGCGAGGGCGGTGGTGTATTCAGCAAGGGCGAGGACCGCATCGGAGCGCAGCTTGAGTTCTGCCGGAGTGATGACGGCTTGGTTGTCGATCTCAGCGGGCGTGAGCTGGCCGTGGCTGAAAGCCTGGGTATCGATATAGTGCTCGTACTCGATCTGGTTGGCATTGACGAGCAACGTTTGGAAAGATTGGGCAAGCATCGTGGCGGATTGCTGGAACTGGGTGACGACCGGGGTGTAATCCTGGTCGGGAACGCAGCCGGAGAGCAGCGCCAGAGCGACCGCCAGAGTTGCGAAGGCATAGCTCCGTTTGTGGATGCGAACTATCCGTTGCATTGCCATGCCGTAATCTCTCCGTGAGGGCCCAGAGACACTATGGTGGAATCGCCCGGTTTGTGCAAGAAAAAACGTGTGGAGATGGATACTAAATCAGGAGTGATAGTAGCTCAAAAACCGCGCCAGAAAATAGGCTGCCGCGGCGGCGGCTCCGCCGATCAGGGTGGTCTGGAGAGCGCTGCGGAACCAGCCGGTGCCCACGAGCTTTCCTTTTAGCGCTCCAAAGACGGCGAGAGCGATCAGCGTGATGACGACGGAAAGTTTCAGCGCGGTGAGGTTGTCGTTCACCAGCATGTACGGTAGCAATGGAATCATGCCGCCCGCGATATAAGAAGTCGCGATGGTAAGGGCGGAGCGGTGAGCTCGGTTCGCGGCAGGTTGTTCCAGCCCAAGCTCGAAGCGCATCATGAAGTTGACCCACTCAACCGGATTCTGTTTCAACGCCGCGAGCACGGGCGCGGCGCTGGCGCGATCGACGGAGTACTGCTCGAAAATTTGATAGATTTCTTCTTCTTCGTCCTGGGTGCGCTCGATGATCTCGCGTTCTTCGCGGTGTCGTTCGGAGATGTAGTGTTCGGCATCTCCGCGCGCGGCTAAATATCCGCCAAGGCCCATGGCGATGGAGCCGGCTGCAATCTCAGCCAATCCGGCGAGGACGACGATGTGGGAAGAGGCGACTGCTCCGGAAAGTCCGGCGGCGAGAGCAAAGGGAACCGTGAGGCCATCGGAGAGGCCGATGACGATATCGCGGACAACGGCGCTGGACTCAAAGTGACCCTCTACATGTTGCGCATCCTCGTGACTGTGTGCGCCTTGATGCATTGCCGTAGTTTAGAGCAGCCGGAGAGCAGAGCAGCAAGTCCGCTGAAGTTTTTGTGCCGGTACAGAGTCTTTCTGCGCAGGATAGCGTCTGTATGAACACAGCTTGAACAGAACGGACGTGCAGGATGAGACAGGGACTCGGCAGTGGATTCAGGCGGCGTGCAGCCTGGCTGGTTTTTGCATTGGCTTTTCTTTTGACTGCGCAGGTCTGGGCACAGGACGGGGCACAAGATGGTCCCATGCCGGGCCGAGGCGCGTTTGCTGGCGCCCATATGGTTCGCGGAACGGTGACGGCGATTGCGGCAGATGGGCTGACGGTAAAGACCGAGGAAGGGGAGGTCTTTCAGGTTGCCGTCTCCGCGAATACGCGGATAATGAAAGACCGCCAGCCGGTGAAGCTTGCGGATATTAAGGTTGGTGATGGTGTAGGCGCAATGGGCGTGCTGGATGCTTCGGCGAAGACGGTCCACGCGATGTTTGTAGCCGTGATGGATGCAGAGCAGGTGAAGAAGGCGCGAGAGGGGTTGGGGAAGGTCTACATTACAGGAAGCGTAACTGCCGTTGATATGGATAATGCGCGGATCACGGTGAAACGTCCCGACGGCGTAAGCCAGGTGATTCAGGCAGACGAGGGAACTTCGTTCCGGCGGGGTGGACGAAGAGGGCAAGCCTCCGTGAATGCGGCTCCTCCGGCTGGAACGGACGCGAGCGCAGAGAGCGTTACGCTGGCGGATGTGAAGGTCGGTGACATGGTCATGGGACGAGGCACCGTAAAAAACAACATGTTTGTTCCGACGGAGTTGCGCGTTATGGATGCGGCCGCAGGCCAGGGCCGGAGGCGCGGAATGCGGAATGGAGCTTCCGCTATTTCACCGAATGCGAATGCCCCAGAGAGTCCTAAATAGGAATCCCGTGTTCGAACTGATAGCTGTGAATGGATCTTCAGTTGTGCTGAGGCGAGGTTGAAGTGCGTAGATTGACTCGATGGACAAATTGGGGCGCGGTCATGCTGGTTGGCGCTGGCCTCTCTGCAGTGGCGCAGGCTCCAGCCGCGTCGGCAGTTCAGGCGGCCCCCACGCAGACTGCGGCAGCAGGAGGAACGATTAAGGGGACGGTGAAGGCAGGGACCATACCGCTGCCTGGTGTTGCTGTAACCGCCACCAATACGCTGACCGGAAAGAAATATGCCACCACGACCGATATCAGTGGTGCTTTCGCAATGGTCATTCCTCGCAATGGGCGATATGTAGTGAAAGTGGAGTTGGCAGCCTTTGCTCCCCAGACCAAAGAAGTTTTGCTCGAAGGCGGCAAGCCGGAACAGGTTGCGGAATTTGGAATGCAACTGGCATCGCGGGTGGAGCGCCAGGAGGCACAGCAAGCGAGATCGGAAGCGTCAGCATCGACACAATTGGGCCTCGGTCTGGAACGAGGGACGCAGGCGTTGAGCGTGAGCGGAGAGAGCAATTTGGCAGATGCGAGTGCCGGAACCGGCACTGCAGGAGCGGAGATGCCCACGCTCTCCGGGCTGGCGAACACGGATGAGGCGTCGGCGGATTCAGTCGCGGTGAGTGGTCAGATGGGCCAGACGAACGGGCTCGCCAACTTCAATGAAGACGAGATTCGCCAGCGAGTTGAGGATGCAGTTGCCCGGGCAAGGCAGCAGGGTGGCGCCGCGGGTGATGCAGCGAATGCTATCGCAGGGATGCTGGGCGGCATGATGGGTGGTGCGGGCGGTGGTCGCGGCGGACGAGGTGGCGGCGGCGGTGGCGGGCGCGGTGGTTTCCGCGGATTCAATCCCGCACAGCCGCATGGGTCGATCTTCTATCAGGGCGGCAACGGTGCTCTGAACGCGGCTCCGTTCTCCGTAGCCGCGGCATTGGGCGAGCCGGGAGCGCAGGTAGTGAAGCCGTCGTCGATGTCGAACCGGTTCGGCCTGAGCTTTATGGGTTCGCCTTTCATACCCGGTCTGGTCAAGCCGAGCACGAAGCAATTTGTGTTTTTGAATGTGACCGGAATGCGCAATATCAATCCGGAGATTCTGAATGGCACGGTGCCTACACTCGCCGAACGCAGTGGCGACTTCTCAGCTTTAGGCCAGACGCTGTATGACCCGGCAACCAAGCTGCCGATACCCGGAAACAATCTCAGAAATGCTTCGATCCCGGTCTCGCCGCAGGCGCTGGCCTTGCTGAATTTTTATCCCGCGCCGAATGTTCCCAATGCAGGCCTGCGAAACAACTATCAGACCGTAACCAATGCAGGGCAGAATTCGACGTCGGCCTCACTGCGGTATGTCAGAAACTTTGGCCAGAGCGGATTTGGCATGGGACGGCGGCAGGCGGCAAATGCGCCCAAGGCGCTGCGGCAGAATATCAATTTCAGCGGAAGCTATGCGCACAGCGCCAGTGACAACCGCAACATCTTTCTGCCGCTGGGCGGCACAACCGCATCCGAGGGATATAGCGTACGGGCCGGTTACACCATTGGCTATGGGCGGCTGACGAACAACGCCTCGCTCAACTGGAACCGCTCTCATTCCACCATCCAGAACTACTTCACGAATGGCCTGATCAATCCTGGTGCACAGGCGGGCGTACTGGTGGGAGACTCCACCATTCAATCCAACCAGTTTTATTACGGTGTTCCGACTATTTCATTCGGTGGCTCCAACGCCTTTACCGGCTTCAGCAATACGGCTCCAAACAACGCGATCAACCAGACCATCTCGTTCAGCGATTTCGTGAGCTACCGGTTGAAGAAGCACAACATGCGCTATGGCGTGGATATTCGCCGCGTGCATGCGGACTCAATCGGAGGAACGCAGATCACGCCGCTGGGCTCGTTCAGCTTTACCGGTTATGCCACGCAGAATCCTGCCAGCAACTGCACCGATTCGGTCACGGTAACCTGTCCGGTCGTTCCGGCAAGCGGGTCGGGCTTCGCGGACTTTCTGCTGGGGATGCCGCAAAAAGCTTCAGTGCAGGCTGGGTTGAGCAAGACCTATCTGCGGGCAAATGTCTTCGACTGGTATGCGCAGGATGACTGGCGCGCGCTGCCAAACCTGACGCTCAACTTCGGTCTGCGCTACGAATATTTTTCTCCTTACATTGAGAAAAACAATCATCTGGTGAACCTGGACCACAACGCGGATTTTTCCACGGTGGAGGCGGTGCTGCCGGACCAGAAGGGAACATACAGCGGCGGCTTTCCGCGTTCGCTTGTCAATCCTGACCGCACCCTGTATTCGCCGCGGTTCGGCTTTGCCTACCGGCCAACGCTGCGCTTCCTGAAGAACACGGTGATACGCGGGGGCTACGGCATCAACTACAACACCGGCCAGTATGCGACGATTGCGAGACAGCTTGCCAACCAGCAGCCGTTCGCGGTGACGCAGACGAACATCGCCGGGCAGCAGGGGTGTGGAGTCTACGGGCAATTTACCTTGGCTGACGCATTCAACTGCTCGACTGCTCCGGTGCAGAACAACTTCAGCGCAAACCTGAACTACCGCCTCGGCCATGTCCAGGTGTGGGACCTCGATATTCAACGGACGTTGCCAATGGGCATCGTTGCCAATATCGGGTACGACGGCTCGGTGGGCGGAGACCTTGACATGGTCCGCGCGCCGAATCGCACGCCGACGGGCCTGCTGAACCCGGACGCGCAGGCCTTCAACTATGAGGATTCGCTTGGCTATTCGCGCTTCCAGGCGCTGCGAGTGAATGTGCGGAAGCGATTGCAAAAGGGCGTGTCGCTGCAGGCGACCTATCAGTATGGTCACTCGATCGACAACGCCTCTTCGATCGGCGGAGGCTCGCAGACGGTGGCGCAGAACGACAATGATCTGAATGCGGAAGAGAGCAACAGCTCCTTCGACATTCGCCATAAGCTGACGGGCAACTGGGTCTTCGAGCTGCCGTTTGGGCCGAACCGCCTTTTCTTATCCAAAGGCGGCGTGTGGTCCAGGGTGATGGATGGCTTTTCACTTTCCGGCGACTTCACGTTTGCCAGTGGGCCGTACTACACGCCGAATTACCAGTTGACCGTGCAGGAGACGGCTACGGGCACCAGCAACTCGCTGCGTCCGAACCGGAACTTCGACGTGCCGATCAGCGGGGAAGGGAAGCTCGGCAACTGGTTCAATCCGGCTGCGTTTACTACACCCGCTACCGGGCAGTTTGGCACGGCATCGCGCAACTCGATTGAAGGGCCGGGCACGACGGTGGTGGATGCATCGCTGTCGCGAACCATACCGCTGGGCGATACGCGGTCGTTTGAGGCGCGGGTGACGGCGGCGAACGCGTTGAACATCGTGCAGTATTCAGGAATCGACACAACACTCAACTCGCCGACATTTGGACAGGTAAGGGGCGCAGCGTCGATGCGCACGCTTACAGTATTTGCGCGGTATCGGTTCTAAAGGGCAGTCGTTTGTTGATGGGAGTAATGGACGTGAAAAGAGTTCTGGTGATGGGTCGTTGGCAGCGGTTTGAGAAAGTTGCTGCATTCATGTGTTCGGTGATTGCAGCGGCGGCGCTCCTGGGCGTGCTCACGGGAACGCCTGCTATGGCGCAACAGGAAGGTCCTGCCGGAACTTTTACGTTGAAAGTTCAGAGCGAGATTGTGCTGACCAATGTGGTGGTGCGCGATAAGAAGACCGGTGAGGTAGTAAAGGACCTGAAGGCGAGCGATTTCACGATTCTCGAAAATGGAAAGCCGCAGAAGATTGCCAGCTTCGACTACCAGAACGTTGATGAAGCGGCGGTGCTGCACGAGAAGACGACTGTCACCGGCAAAGCTACGATTGCCGATCTGCTAAACGGCGATTTTGCCTCCGATGCGGCCGCCTTGAAAAATCATCGACTGATTGTGATGTTCTTCGATCTGAGCAGCATGCAGCCAGAGGATATCGACCGCGCAGTCGAAGCGGCGCAGGATTATGTGAATAAAAAGATGGAGCCTGCCGACCTTGTCGCGCTGGTGAGTCTCGATACCTCTCTGAGCATGGACCAGGACTTTACGGCGGACAAGGCATTGCTGCTGAAAGGCCTGGGCAAGTACAACGGCACCGAGGGCACTGGATTTGCAAGCGGAAATGAGGGCGGCAACTCCGGCGGAACAGCCGACGATGCATCGAGCTTCACCGCAGACGATAGCGAGTACAACGCCCTGAATACGGACCGGGAACTGTATGCAATCCGGGCAATTGCAAAGTCGCTGGAGCGAGTGGACCAGCGGAAAAGCCTGTTATATTTCAGCGGCGGCCTGTCGCGGCAGGGAATCGAAAACCAGGCGAGCATGCGCGCGGCCACGAATGAGGCAGTGCGCGCGAACATGGCCATCTACAGTGTGGACTCACGAGGGCTGGAGGCGTTATCTCCATTGGGAAATGCATCCACGGGCAGCCTGCGCGGAACGGCTGCCTATAGCGGTGGAGCAATGCAGAGCAACCTTGATGCGAACTTCGGCTCGCAGGAGACGCTCGGGACTTTGGCCAGCGACACCGGAGGAAAGGCCTTCTTCGACTCGAACGACTTTGGTTCGGCGTTCCAGCAGATCCAGCATGACACCGAGGCTTATTACATCCTTGGCTTTCACTCCACCAATACGGCACGCGATGGAAGCTACCGGCATCTCACCGTGAAGCTGAACCGCAACGACGTAAAGCTGGACTACCGGCCTGGATATTATGCGCCTGCGGACTTCACGCACCAGAAGACGGAAGACCGGGAACAGGCTTTGACCGAGCAGATGCGCAGCGATCTGCCCGCGACTGACGTTGCTCTGTACTTGCAGGCGCTGTATTTCCGGTTGGAGGACAATAAGTTTTTCGTTCCGGTCTCGTTGATTGTGCCGGGCTCGCAGATTCCCTTTGTAAAGAATGGCGATCGCGACAAGGCAAACATCGATGTCATGGGACAGGTGAAGGACGCGCAGGGCATCGTAGTGGGCAACGTTCGCGATACGGTGAAGCTGGCGCTCGATTCATCGCAGCAGGTGCAGCGAAAGAACATTCAATACTCGACCGGATTTACCCTGGCGCCAGGACGATATCACCTGAAGTTCGTCGTGCGCGAGAACGAGACCGGGCGGATGGGCAGTTTCGAGACCGATATCCAGGTTCCGGACCTGCGGAAGTCTCCGCTGAAGCTGAGTTCGATTGTTCTGTCGAGCCAGCGCACGCCAAACGCGACGAAGAAGGCGGAAAGCCCTCTGGTGCGGGATGGCATGGAGTGGATCCCGAATATCCCGCATGTCTTCCGGCAGGACCAGCACCTTTATTTTCTGTACGAGGTGTACGATCCGGCGAAGCAGCAGTCCGTAGCGGCTGTGGCGGACTCTCCAGGGCTGAAGCGGCGCAGCGGCAAGCCCGTCCACGTGCTGACCAGCATTGAATTTATGAGCAACGGCGTGAAGGTTTACGAGACTCCGCTGGTCGTCGCCGACGCGATCAATATCCCGGAGCGCGATGCGGTAGGTTTTCAGTTCGACGTGCCGCTGACCCAATTAAAACCGGGAACTTACATCTGCCAGGTAAACGTGATCGACGACGCCGGTGGCAGCTTCAGTTTTCCCCGGCTGGCATTGAGGATACAGGCCGCGGCTACTGCCGCCCCGGCTACCGCTGCGGTGTCGAAGCCTTCTGCAGTTACGGCCGCGCCGTAGGGCGGCTATTGACAGCTCTGCAATAGAGGCGGATGATTTTGGCGTACCTCTCGGAGGTATGCCATGGGCTATTCCGTCCGCCTCTCTTCCCTCCTTTTTCTCTTTACTCTCCTTGTGGCTGGTCCCCGGCTCGATGCTCAAAGCAGTATTCCGAGCCATGAGATTGCCCTGCAGATCGAGCATCAGGATCCGCAGTGGTCATTAATACAGTCGCATCTACCCGACCCTGCAACGACGTCTCCGGAGCGGCTGGAGACCATAGCGGATGTGCTGCGGGCAAGGCGCTTTCCCGAGAGCGCCCTGGACTACTACGCCTACGCCCTGAAACGAGGTGGCGAAGAGGCTCAGTTGCTGAACAAGATGGGAGTTACGCAGCTGGAGATAGGAAACAATCGTGTTGCCCGGGCGTATTTCGAGCGTGTTGTTCATTTGAAGCGGAAGAACGCGGATGCGTGGAACAACCTCGGCGCCGTGCAGTATCTCGAAGGGCAAAACGGGAACGCCATATCCTCATACAAACGGGCCATCAAGCTGAATAAAAAATCGGCTTCCTTTCACTCGAATTTAGGCACGGCGTACTTCCAGACCAACGACTTCAAGCGCGCAAGGAAAGAGTTTGCCACCGCTCTCGCTCTCGATCCGGGGTTGATGGTTCATGGTGGCGGACCCGGGGGAATCACCATGCGAATGCTGTCGCCGGAGGACCATGCGCGGTTCAGCTATGAGATGGCGAGGATCTATGCCCAGGCCCAGAACGAGACGGAGATGCTGCGCTACCTGACCAGGGCGAGCGAAGCCGGCTTCGATGTGCTGGAGGCGATGAGCAAGGACGATGTTCTGAAGCAGTATCGTAAAGATCCACGCGTTCTTCTGCTGGTGCACAATGCCCAGTTGCTGCGAAGCGGCCAACTACCTGTGACGCTCAGCAAGGCAAACCTGCAGCCTCTTGCTCCAACTGAAAATAGATGAGCGAAAGAATCAGCGATATGGGCAGTGGCGGCAATTGGAGTTGCAGCAGTAGCCCCGCTTGAGAAGATAGGTCGCGGTAAAGACGATGTAAGGCCCTTCATAATAGAAATCCTCGGGACTCAGCTCCGTAGCTGCGGAATCTTCATCGCGTAGGTTATCGTCGTCTTTGGGCGGCTCTGGCATTACTGGAACAATGTTATGACTTCGCGCTCGAAATGAGGAATCGGCGGAAGAGCAGCAGGCATATCCTGTTGATCGCTGCTTTCAAAATGTAAATTGCCATTACGGTAAACGACTTGTTTTCCCGGAACGGCGGCGATCCGCTCGCCGGGGATAACAATGCCGGCGAGGTTGGCTGGGTCAGCTGCAGCCACGGTGATGGGTTCCAGGCAATCGCGGTTGCGGGAGGCACGGAGTGAATCGACGGCAGTGGGAAGAGCGAACTGCTCGCCGACAAAACCAGAGACGAAGCGGCCGCCGCGGATTTCGCCGCGCGATTCCAGACGGCGAAGAATGCCGAGCAGGTCACGCCATCTCGGAGCGTTGGACTCTCGCGTGAGCAGGTCACGAAAGAGGATGCCGTAGCGGTTGAGCAGCATCCGCGCGGCGGACTCGATCGCCGCATCGGTGCGGCGGGCTTGTTCGATAGCAGTAGGCGCGGCGTGGACTTCTTCGGAAAGCAGCGACCAGCGTCCGGCGGAGCTGCGCATCGCTCGCCTGACTGGTGTTTCAATTGCTGCTGATTTTCGGCGCGGGTCCATCATCGCGCGGAGCTGATCGAAACCGTCCGCGGCTGCGAGACCAGCAGTGGCCAGTTCCCAAAGAGCATGCTGAGCTTGTTGCTTCGTGAGATTGAGGATGCGCTGAATGTCATTGGAGAAGCAGGCCCCTCGCTGCTGGAGCAGAGCGCGTACCTGAAGCGCACCTGCGCTCAGCGCCTGTTGCAGCTTGGGCTCCTCGACCGATTGCTGCGCCAGCGCATGCGGCAGCCAATCGGCGGATTCGCGCACGTAGAAGGTAATGGGCGCGGCATTGGTGGGAATCACTCGCCGCGGGGCGGCGCCATCGCCCTCAGCCCACGCAGGATGCGGCGAAATCCGTCCCCAGCCGACAGCGCCGGAGAGACAGAGGGCGTCGAGCCAGCGCGAATCGTAGTTCGCGACACGAGCTGGAAGCAGCGTGCGCTCCCATTCGACGGCAGGCGCTTCGAATCCTTCCAGTTGATGCAGCGCTTCAAGTACGCCCTCCTCGCCTGCGAGCTGTGTCTGGGGAGCGAGATGCTGCCAGCCCAGAAGCCAGCGCATGTAAACCGCAGGCGTAACCGCCTCGACCTGCTTGCGAAGCGTGCTGACGGTGCGGCGGTGGATACGTTGCAGGATGCGACGCTCGCACCACTCGATGTCAGGATCGGTTTGAGGCCGGGGCTGCTCAAAGATGCCGCGCATCAGCAGACCCTGCATCTCCATGGCAAGAAATGTCTGAAAGACTTCGGCAGAATTCAACCCAAACCGCTGGGCAAAACTGGTTGCCGTAACTGGCCCAAGAAGCTGTAACCACCCCTGAACAAGCTGCTTCAATCCCTGCTCTTTGATATCTGAATCGGAATCCGTGGCGCTCTCTCTCCAGAGCGCCAGAACCAGCGGTAGCCGCTCGGCGGCGATCCAGCACGGGATTCCAGCGCAATCGATCCTCTGTGCGCGTCCGGTTTGAATGAGGCGCTCGTAAAACGTTGGCCAATGGCGCGTTTCGGGCCTGTCCAGAAAACCGAGGGGAAGGGCGATTACGGAGTAAAGAAGATCGTGAAGCTCGTGTTCATCGCGAAGATCGGGCCAGCACTCGCGGCGAATCTCTTCGATCGCATTCTGGTCGAGTTTGCCCGCCTCTTCCAGTACGCTCTCCGGCAGCGTTCGCCGCAGAGAGACGGCGCGGGCACGGCGCTCTTCGAGGCCCGCATCATCAAGGAAGGCATAAGGATTGGCATTGATCAACTCGTGCGCAAACGTAGAAGGAACGGGAGTATCGACCGCAAGGCAGCGAATGCTCCCATCCTTAATTCCTCGCAGAACTTCAATCAGGCCCTCAAGGTCCATCGCCTCCTGCAGCACGTCCTGCATTACTTCGTCGACCAGGGGATGCTCTGGAATCTGAATGTCGCCTTCAATGGTCTCAAAACAGGCGGCGGCCTGTGGAAACACGCTGGCGAGAAGATCTTCGGAACGCGTGCGCTGCACCTGCGGCGCAATGCGCTTGCCTTTTGAGAACCGAAGGAGTTGCAGACTTCGGCCTGCGGCCCAGCGCCACCGCGTCTTGAAGATAGGCGATGCAAGGGCCGCCTGTTCGAGCAGTTCCTTTGCAGTTTGTTCAGTGAGGAACTGAAAGACATCGGCAAGGGGAAAGCTGTGCTGCTCGGCCAGCGAGATATTGATGCCGTTGTCGGTCGCGGCAGCCTGTAACTCGAAATTGAATCCTCGGCAGAATCGCTTGCGCAGCGCAAGACCCCAGGCCTTATTGATGCGGCCACCAAAGGGAGCATGCAGGATAAGCTGCATGCCGCCGCCTTCATCGAAGAAGCGTTCGGCAATCACCGTCGTTTTGCTGGGAACTGCTCCCAGCACAGCCCGGCCAGTCACGATATAGGCAATAAGCTGCTGCGCTCCGCCGGCGCACACGCCGCACTCTTCCATAAGCCATGCGCTGGCTGCGGCCACCTCCGGCTGGGCCGGTGAGATATAGCCGGGGGAGACATCAGCCGTACGGGCGGAGATCTGCTCGCGAAGCTCGCCAACCCCATCACACAGCACCCCCGTGCGTTGTGGAGCTTCGCCAAACCAGAACGGCAATGTCGGCGGCGCGCCGTGGGCATCTTCAACCAGCACGCGACCCGCCGCCTCGATGTGCTGGATGCGCCAGCTTGTATTGCCGAGAAGCACGACATCACCGGGGCTGGAATCGACGGCAAAATGCTCGTCGAGAGTAGCGATCTGCACGCCTTCGGGCTGGAGGATCACGCTGAAGAGTGCAGCATCGGGGATGCTGCCGCCGTTCGAGATCGCGATCATGCGTGCGCCGCGCCGGGGATGGAGCTGCCGCTGGATGCCATCCCGCAGTAGGTACGCGCCATATCGCCCGCGGCTCGATTCGATGCCTTGATGGAGCAGCGCGATCAGTTGGTCGAACCGTTCTCGGGTAAGGTTGCGGTAAGGATAAGCGCAACGAAGAACATTGTAGAGAACATCCTCTTCCCACGGTTCCGCCCCGCAGCAGGCGACGATCTGCTGCATCAGGACGTCCATTGGCTGCGGCGGAATCTCCAGCAGGTCGAGTTCTCCGGCGCGCATCTTGCGAACCAGCGCTGCCTGTTCCAGCAGGTCGTCACGCGTGGTGGCGAAGAACCGGCCTTTAGGTACCGCTCCCCGCCAGTGGCCAGCGCGACCCACACGTTGCATGGCGACAGCCACCGCACGGGTCGTGCTGATCTGGCAGACCAGATCGATGTCACCGATGTCGATGCCGAGTTCAAGCGACGCAGTGGCAATCAGTATTTTTATTTGCCCATTTTTCAATCGCTGCTCGGCATCCAGTCGCAGATTGCGCGAGAGGCTGCCGTGGTGCGCGGCGACATTTTCGCTGCCAAGCCGCTCGGCCAGGGCGAACGCGATCTTCTCCACGAGGCGGCGCGTGTTCACAAACACCAGTGTCGAGCGGTGACTTTGCGCATGGGCAGCAAGTTTGTCGAAGATCTCGTCCCACATCGCCGTGGTTGTGACCGAGCCCAGTTCATCGTTCGGAACTTCAATCGCAAGATCAAGCTT
>Ga0207678_10001341_pt1 | contig 22686 bp, 22 predicted proteins | sample KBSC63metaG_FD_184319 | JGI IMG/M metagenome (GOLD analysis project Ga0207678, IMG submission 184319) | Corn rhizosphere microbial communities from Kellogg Biological Station, Michigan, USA - KBS C6-3 metaG (SPAdes) (version 2) | ecosystem: Host-associated > Plants > Roots > Rhizosphere > Soil ... | reverse complement strand
CGAGTTCCTGTCGCTGCCCGGCCAAACAGGTACACCCGTCGGATCGCCATTCCCCGGCGCCTACATCGAAGTTGGCTTTGGCAGAAACTTCGGCGCGAGCGGCAATTTGAACCTTTTCGAGGCTGGCAACAACGGAGAAAGCGCCCAACTGTTCCTGTGGACCGACAATGGCGGAAACATCCAGGTCCAGGTGACGCGCGGCGTCAACGACGAAATCTCGCTCGACCTGGGTGCCTACGCAGGCACACTGGCATCGATCGGCGGAAGCGCCTTCACAAAGGTCGGCATCGGTGGCCTGGATCTGAACGGCACGAGCAAGGGTTTCGACCTCGACGCGGTGTCGCTTACCCCTGTGCCTGAACCTGAAACCTACGCCATGATGCTGGCCGGGCTGGGAATCGTCGGCTGGATGGCACGTCGTCCGCGCCCCATTTGATCCAGCGGCAGCGCCGATAAAAAGGGCTCGGCGTACCGAGCCCTTTTTCTTTGCGGCAATGGCAGGCTCAGGCCGCAGCATCCGTAGCCCGAGCATTGGCAGCAAAGCCCTTGAACCGGCCTTTTTTGAGATGTATCAGGAGCAACGACACCGCCGCCGGCGTCACGCCGGAGATACGGGAGGCCTGACCGAGCGTCTCGGGTCGATGCTTGCTGAGCTTCTGGCGCACCTCGAAGCTGAGAGCCTTAACCTGGGAATAGTCCAGGTCCCCAGGCAGGCGAAGATTCTCGAATTGAGCAGAACGCGCGACTTCGTCGTTTTGCTTATCGATGTAGCCGGCGTACTTGACGCTGATCTCAATCTGCTCGATCACGGCGTCCGCCAACGGCTGGCCGAATTCGGCTCGCAGTGTTTCACGTGAAACAAGCGGCGAAATCCCAGCCACCACCGCCACCTCGCACAAGCGATCGAAATCAACCCCCGGCCTCCGCAGCAAATCGGTAAAGCGATATTCATGCTCGAGGGCGCCGCCCAAAAGCCGCTCACCCTCTAGCGCCGGCAATGTTTCTGGCCGGACCCAGGTCGATTTCATCCGCTCGGTCTGGCGAGCGACGGCATCACGCTTGCGGTTAAAGGCGTCCCAACGCGCATCGTTCACCAGACCCAAACCACGGCCGACCTCGGTTAACCGCATGTCGGCGTTGTCCTCGCGAAGCTGCAACCGGTACTCAGCACGACTCGTGAACATGCGGTATGGCTCGGTCACGCCCTTGCTGATGAGGTCGTCGACCAGCACGCCTAGGTAGGCTTGATCGCGCCGCGGCACCCAGGCTTCGTCGCCGCGAACCTGCAGCGCTGCGTTCACGCCAGCGAACATGCCTTGCGCTGCGGCCTCCTCGTAGCCCGTCGTCCCATTGATCTGCCCGGCAAAGAACAATCCGCTGATCGACTTCGTCTCGAAACTTGCCTTCAGCGCCCGCGGATCGAAGTAGTCGTACTCGATCGCGTATCCAGGCCGCAATATGTAGGCGTTCTCCAGTCCGCGCATCGACTGCACGGCGGCAATCTGGATGTCGAAGGGCAATGAGGTCGAAATCCCGTTCGGGTAGAACTCATTGGTCGTCAGGCCTTCCGGCTCTAGAAATATCTGATGCGAGTCCTTGTCGGCAAAGCGATTGACCTTGTCCTCGATGCTTGGGCAATAGCGCGGCCCCACCCCTTCGATCACCCCGGTGAACATTGGGCTGCGATCGAAGCCCGAGCGGATGATCTCGTGCGTGCCCGCATTGGTGTGCGTGATCCAGCATGGCACCTGCTTCGGATGTTGCGACGCTTCCCCGAGAAAACTGAACACCGGTACCGGGTCCACGTCACCGGGCTGTTCCGTTAATACGCTGAAGTCGATGCTGCGGCCGTCTATGCGCGGAGGCGTGCCGGTCTTCAGGCGACCTTGCGGCAGCTTCAACTCCTTGAGGCGTGCGGACAGACTGATCGCCGGCGGGTCACCCGCACGACCTGCAGAGTGGTTCTGCAATCCGACGTGGATCTTCCCGTCGAGGAATGTCCCGGCCGTCAAGACCACCGCCTTGGCAGTGAAGCGAATACCAACTTGCGTGACAGCGCCCGTCACGCGGTCGCCCTCGACAATCAGGTCGTCGCAGGCGCCCTGGAACAACCAGAGATTGAGCTGGTTTTCCAGCCGTCGGCGAATTGACGCCCGATACAGAACACGATCTGCCTGAGCACGCGTCGCCCGCACGGCCGGGCCCTTGGAAGCATTCAATATCCGGAATTGAATTCCCGCTTCGTCGGTCGCGGCAGCCATTGCGCCGCCGAGCGCATCGATTTCCTTGACGAGATGCCCCTTGCCAATCCCGCCGATGGACGGGTTGCAACTCATCTGGCCCAAGGTCTCGATGTTGTGCGTCAGCAGCAAAGTGGCACAACCCATGCGTGCCGATGCCAACGCGGCCTCGGTGCCGGCATGGCCGCCCCCGACCACGATCACGTCGAACTGCTTCGGAAACAACATCGCACTGCCTATTTTTTGAGCAAACGGAGATTGTAGGCAGCGCAGCGTTTCGAGTCACGCCAAAGCCTGCATCGAAATGCGCGGCTCGAACGACATTCCAGTCAAACCATCCCCAAATCTGCCGATAAGCCCAAGACATTCCGTACCGAACTTCACCATGCAGCTGCGACCCATTTCCCGCCCATCGACTCTGCCCGTCCTCAGCGACGCCCAGTGGCGCACCTTGCGTTGGCTACCGTTCGTCGCCACTGCCCTCTTCAGCCTTGTCATGTCTGCGCTCGCGCCCGATGGTCGCCGGCCGTTTCACATTGACTGGAGTTTGAGCATAGACGCGCTCGAATTCTCCATCGTGAAGGCGCCGCACATCTGTGCCTGCGCCGTGCTCGCATTTCTGGCGGTGCTCGGAGCTGGGCGTCAACGGTGGACGCGGGCCTTGTTACTGACGGTAGCGGTAGGCGCCGGCTGGGAGCTGTGCCAGACCACCGTCATCGGTCACTACGCGCGCCTGTCCGACCTCGCGCCCGACACGCTCGGTGCGCTCATCGGTTGCATGCTCGCATCGGCCAGCCTGTGGACCATTGAAGAGTGGCCGCAGACACGGGGCCGCGGATGAATTGCCGCCCCGGCTGCGGTGCGTGCTGCATCGCGCCGTCGATCTCGTCCCCGATTCCCGGCATGCCGAAGATGAATGGGATCAGCAAACCCGCGGGGGTGCGGTGCGTGCAGTTGTCGGCCGACAACCGATGTTTGATCTTCGGGCATCCGGATCGGCCCGAAGTGTGTTCATCGTTGAAGCCAGCACCGGACATGTGCGGGAACAGCCGGGGGCAAGCGTTGCGGTGGTTGGGGGTGTTGGAGCGCGAAACGGGACCGTAGCCGGCTATACCTTGGCCAAGGTGGCGCTGTCGACCGTGCGCAAGTCCTGCGCAACGCGCCCGTCCTTCAGCACGATCACCCGACTCGCCGACGCAATCGTCTCGGGCCGATGCGCCACGATCACGCGCGTCAAGTGAAGCTGCTTCACCGCCAGGTTCACCAGCCGCTCGCGATCGACATCGAGCGCACTGGTCGCCTCATCGAGCAACAAAATCTTGGGCCTCTTGTACAAAGCCCGCGCCAGCAGCAACCTCTGTTTCTGCCCACCAGAAATGCTCGTGCCCATGTCGCCGATCAGCGTATGGAAGCCCATGGGCATGGCTAACACTTCGTCGTGCACTGCCGCCACCCGGGCGCACTCTTCGACCCAAGCCAGATCTGGTTTCGCATCGAAGAAGCTGACGTTGTCGATGATCGAGCCGGCGAAGAGCTGATCGTCTTGCATCACTGTCCCGATCATGTCGCGCCAGATCCGCAGGCCCAGATGCGCGAGCGGCACGCCACCTACGCGAACCTCGCCCGCCTGGGGCTCATGGATGCCCAGGATCAACTTCAGCAAGGTCGTCTTGCCGCAGCCCGACGGCCCGACGATGGCCACCGACTCGCCCGGCTCAATCAGCAGGTTCACACTCTTGAGCACCGCCGGTTCCGAGTCGGAATAGCGAAAGCCCACGCCGCGCAATTCGAGCCGCGCGCTCACATCCGCGCGCGGCGGCACCAGCACCTCAGTCTCGGGTGCGGTCAGCACGATGTCGGCCAGGCGCTCGCCTTGCAGTTTGAGCATCTTGAGTTCCACCGCCTTGTCTATGAGCCCGCTCACGCGCAACGCGAACTGCTCCTTGTAGGCGATGAATGCGAACAGCATGCCGACCGAGAAATTGCGATCTAACACCAGCAGCGCGCCGACCCACACCACCGCCACGCGCTCCAACCCGAACACGAGCTTGTGCAAGACGCCGAACATCAAGTCCAGCTTGCGGGTTGCGATGTTCGCGTTCATCGCGTCGACCACCAGATTCATGAAGCGCGCTTGCCGGTCTTGCTGTCGATTGAAAAGCTTGATCGATTGCACTCCTCGCAGCGACTCGAGAAAGTGGCTTGCCTTCTTGGCGTCGTGAATGATGGCCTCTTCGGTCGCGCTGCGAAGCGGCTTGAAGAAAGCCCAGCGCAGCGCAGCGTACGCGACGACGCTACCCACAGCGATGGCCGTCAGCGTGCCGTTGTAGATGGACATCATCGCAAGTGTCAGCACCACCAGCAGGCCATCGAGCACAACCTCGATGAAAGATGTCGTCAGCGTCTGCTGGATCTGCTGGATCGCGCCGAAACGTGACATCACGTCACCCGTATGCCGCTTCTCAAACCACGACACCGGCAGACGCATCAGATGCGCAAATACATTTGATAGCCATTGAAGATTCAGCGTGGCCGACAGATACAAGACCGACCATGAGCGGATAGCGCCCGTCGCCACTTGTATGAAAACGAGCAGCCCGAATCCCAGCCCCAGCGTCACGAGAAGATCGCGATCGGCGCCCACGAGCACGCTGTCGACCACCCACTGCATGAAGAAGGGCGACAGCAGCATGAACACTTCGAGTGCGAGTGCAAGTGCAAAGACTTGCAGCAGCGAACGCTTGAGCCCCGTCACGCGTCCGAGCAACTGCCTGAGCGACACCGACTGCCTCTCAGTTCGTGGCTCGAACTCCGCCGCGGGCGTGAGTTCGAGCACCACGCCGGTGAAGTGCTTGGACACCTCTTCCATTGACAAGTGCCGCACGCCACGCGCCGGATCGTGGATCACCGCCTTCCCGCGGCGAATGCCTGCCAGCACGACAAAGTGATTCAAGTCCCAGTGCAACACGCAGGGCAGCTGCAGCTGTGGCAGATGTTCAAGCTCGGCTCGCAGCGCGCGGGGATTCAGATTCATCTGACCTGCCATGCGCGTGAGGTCCACCATCGTGGCACCCTTGAGCGACAGTGAAAAGCGCTGCCGCAACGTGGGCATGTCGGTGTGCAGGCCGTAAAAAGCCGCGACCATCGCCAGACTTGCGAGACCGCACTCGGCAGCCTCGGTCTGCAGCAGCAGCGGAACGCGCGACCGGCCAAAGCCGAGTCTCAAGGACGAAAAGAAGCCGGTCATGGGCAAGGTCCGGGGTCGATGACGGGGCGGCCGAGCAAGCAGCTCAGAGGCTGAGAGCATTTCGATGCGTGACCGAGCAGCACGTCAAAAGGCGCCCGATCCAGTGTCGCTTGCCGGAAGTGTCGGTTGATCGCGCCGCTGTCGCAGCGCAGTGCACGGCGTGCCGACGAGTCATAGCCGTCACTATGGCGAGGAGGCGGAACGACGCAATGCGCTTCGCGCGGAAGCGAGCAGCCGGTATTTGTGGCTTGACGCGACACTAGGCGCAAAGCGCAGCCATAGCTCGTGCTATGGCGAGCATTTGCAACGACGAGCAGGGGTCTCTTGGCGTGATGAGCGTGCATGATCGAAATACTCTCAGCCTCTTCAGACGCGGCCGGTGACGCTCAGCAGCGGCTCGAAAATCCACTCGATCAGACGGCGCCGATCGAGCAGTACGTCGGCCTCGAGCTGCATGCCCGGCACAAGCGGCTGCGCTTGGCCGTAGGCCTGCACAGCCTGCTGATCGAGCGCGACGGTGATGGGATAAAGCGGCTCCGCTGAGGGCGTCGTCTTCATCGATTCAGGCAGCGGGAGACTCGCCAACTCGGCCGCATGCAGCGGGGTGCGCGACACCTGCACCACCTCCCCCGCGTGATGGCCGAACTTCTGGTACGGGAAGGCTTGGTAACGAAGCTGAACGGCTTGATCGGGTCGCACGAAGCCCACCGCACTCGACGGCGCGAAGAGCTTGGCCTGCAGCTTCGCATCGCTGGGCAGCAGGCTCGCGAGCGCTGTGGCGGGCGTGACACTGTGGCCGACTCCAGCCATCACCGCGGTGACGACACCGTCTTGCGGTGCACGAATGACAACTGTCTGCTTCGCCGCGTTCTCAGCCGAGATGCCCGCCAGCGTGGCCAGCTCCCGCTCGATTTCACCAATGGTGGCGAGGCTGCGCAAGGGCTCTTCTCGACGGCGCGCTTCGATCACACCCATCTCGCGCAACTGCGCCGAGCGCTTGAGCAACAGCGCCTGCAGCTTGGCCTGCACCTCAAGCACTTCAGACTTCTTCGTGCGCACATGCGCGGCCGAAACGAAGTTTTCGCCTCGCAGTGACTCCCACTGCGCGAGGTCTTGCCGCTTCAACGCGAGCTGCTCCTCGTACAGATGCGATTCCGCATCCATCTGCGTCAGCTCGCGCCTCATGTCGGCGAGCTGACGGTCCAACCCGGCCACCTGCTCCTGCTGTAATTGAGTTGCACGGCGCGAGGCATCCTGCAGGCTGCTTCGACGCGTGGCAATGCTGTTTTGCACCTGCACCTGCGTGTCGCCGCTCACGCTCGTGTGGTCAATGGACAGCACGAAAAGCACATCACCGCGCTTCACGCCGCGCCCTTCTAGCACATGGCTTTCGGTTACTACGCCAGCCTGCGGCGGCACCAGGCGCAGCACGCCTTGGTCGGGCACGAGGTAGCCAACGATGTGCGCCTTGCGCGTGTAGCGACCTTCGAAGAGGAAGCCACAAACGAGCACAGCAATGATCACGACAAGGAGGGTCAGCACCACGAGAGGCACCGGCCGCACGAGCTGGATGCTGCCAAGCCACGCTTGCTGACGGCCTTCGATAACTTCAGAGCGGAAGAGGTTGGCCATGTGATTCAGTGTTAATCAGGCCCGAGTGGTCGCGTCATGCCTCAAGTGTCGGTTGATCGCTTGCTCTCGAAGCGCATTGCCGCGTTGAGCCGACTCGCCAGAGATGGCTATGACTCGTCCGCGCGCCTTGCATTGCGCTGCGACAGCGGCGCGATCAACCGACACTTGAGGCTTGACGCGACACCAGGCGGATTCGCCTGACTTGCGGCCATTCCAACATCGCCCGAGGTGCGGGACAACTGGCAGGTCTTACAGGTGAGCAGGGATGAGGCAACGCAACTTGATTCGATGCTCCGCGCCTGCCGCCTCGAAGCTTTGTTGGCGACGAGTGACACCGCATTGCTTGACTGCACTGCCGTCTTGAAACGCAACTCCAGCGCGCCCGACTTATCCCGTTCCACGAGTTTGTCTAGTGTCGCGTCAAGTCTCAAATGTCGGCTGCTCGCTTGCTCTCGAAGCGCATTACGGCGTTGCGCTTAGGCGTTCGCCGTAGAAACCAACAAGGGGTTTGAATGCCCCTATGTCCCAGCTGCGCTTCAGGAGATCGCGCACCTCTGTAGCGGAATGGACAAGAAGCTTTGTAATGCAGAAATCTCAAATGCAACAGTGCAACGGACCTCTGCACTCTTTCATCTAGATCTTGAATTGCTGGAGGTTCCCCTTGAATCGTTGATGCGTGTCATGGCCGCATTAATAGCCTATTTCCTTCCCATGAGGATGGGACCGGAAACGATCGCAGACTTCAAGTAGCCTGACTTTGCTGATCGGTATGAGTACGTTGAGCCATAAGCACAAGCTAACTCATACCGACCTGGCCATGGCAGCGATTACTGCGCCATGAGCATAGGCACATTCGCCAGATGCAACTACCAAGTGGGAGTAGGCGAGGGAGTAGGCGATGGACTGCATCCGACGCCACCACTGACCTGGCTCAGGAGACTCGGATCGAGGGGGACCGGCAAGGACGGTGCAGTAGGCACCACCGGCTTATTCGACTGTGCCTGCGGAACGACCTGGGTATATTGGTTCGACATTTGAGGCTCCTGGGATGGGACGCACACCATGTGCGTGTGACTCCATTCCAGCAGCGAGCCTTTGGGCACGTAACTGTCAACTCTTACAGGTTTGTTTCAACGAATGATACCGAGCCGTAGCGCCTTGAGGACGGCTTGGTGCTTGTTGATGCAGTCGAGTTTGTGTGTTGCGTTATTGATGTGAAGAACTGCAGTGCGCTCGCTGATCCCCAGGATGTTTCCCAGCTCCCAGGCTGTCTTCCCTTCCATCGTCCAGCGCAGACTTTCCAATTCACGAGGGGTGAGATTCGGGAAGTCCAATTGCGGTTGCGCTGGTAGCAGCACACGCAGTGCCGCGTCCTGCGCGTGCACCGCAAACAATTGCAGGTCAGCCACCAAGCGCGTTACCTCGGCCGAACTCCCTGGCAAAGGCTGATCGCGATCTACCCCTAGAAAGAAGTGGCGACCTTCGGGCATGTGCAAAGCGAGCGCGATGCCGACTCGATATCCAAAACGCGCCTGATGCTCCCACTTGTCGCCTTGACCGGCTGCCGTGTAAGTCTGTTGATTCCAGATGATGGGGACGCTCAGGCGCTTGCAGTGCTGAGCCACCGGATCCCGACGCGCATCACCCACATATTCAGCCGATGCGCTGTATTCAGGCGGTGCATTGTCGACCCACACGAACTCAGGCTCACCCCGGAAGCGATCTACTACTGCCGTAGCAGTAACGGTTTCGAATCCCAACTGCTTTGTAAAGCGCACCACTTCACTCAACAGCTCATCACGGCTCGTCACCTGCAGCACTGACGTGAATCCATCTTGCAGCATGGTTCTTGTCCACTCCCATAACAACGTCGCGCGATCCGCCCACAAAACAAATAGATCACCTGAAAGGATTTACAGATGGCAAGCGCGTCTTGACGCACCACACTCCCTGCCATCGGGCCCCATCCCATCCACCACCAACGCAGGACCGCAAGCAGATGACACCCGCTTGGATCGTGTGTGCGTGGCCGCCTCTATTGTGGCAGGCCGAATGCGCTCCGAATCTGCATTTCATCCATCTTGGCACACGTGTGTTCGACGCGGGTGACAACGATCACCCATGTGGGCAAACCGTGTGGGGCAGCCCTTCGGCAGACCCTGCCGCCGGTGTGGCTTGGGACTGGGTCGAGGTGCAGGAGGGCGTGGTCGCCATGGCCGACCCGATGGCGCTCGTGACCAATCTCCAGCTGACGGATTCAAACGGAACGATTCTTCCGAGCAACCTGGCTGCGCGGCATCTCAATGGCCTCGTGCACACGCTCCCCTGGCAAACCGAAGTACAGCGTGCCCTGCATCGAGTGGCGGCGTGATGAAGGTCACAAGCGTCACTATGCCTATTCCAACTGAGAGGCTGAGACTTTTTCGAGCGTGCCCGAGCAGCGCGTCAAAAGGCGCCTGATCTAGGCGCTAAGCGCAGCCAAAGCTCGTGCTATGGCGAGCATTTGCAACGACGAGCAGGCGTCTTTTGACGAGATGAGCGGGCATGATCGAAATACTCTCAGCCTCTGAGGCCGTCCGGCGGGCTTATTGCTTGACGCAATGCCTGCCGCTCATGGGAACATTGTTTTCCTTCGTCATGCGGCACAGCTCTGCGGCAGAAGCATCTCTGTGTGCGCAATCCCGTCTTCCATGTATTGCGCGCCCTGCACGATGAAGCCGACCTTTTCATAAAACGCCTCCAGCCGCGACTGCGCGGAGATGCGGATCGCGTGACGGGGGAAGACATCGTGCGACAGCGCGATCGATCTCTGAACAAGCTCGAGACCGAGACCGGTGCCTCGCGATGCGGACGTAGTGAGCACGCGGCCGATGGATGGCTCCTCGAACTTGACGCCGGGCGCAAGCAGGCGTGCATAGGCCAGGGGAACGCGATGCCCGGCCGACCATGCCGCGATGTGCCACGCGGTCTCGTCATGACCGTCAACGTCAAGGTAGGCGCAGTTCTGCTCGAGCGAGAACACAAGCTGACGCGCCATGAAGATGTTGCTCAGCTCGCGCAGCGTGAGCTGGTCGAAGGGGCAGATGCGCCAAATGACGCTCGGAGTGGAGGTCGTGTTCATGCGCACATCATGCCTCGATCGTCCGTTCACCCAAGCATCCTCTCCATGTGCATTGCTTCCTCTCCCTGCGACTCCCAGCCTTCGAAATCAGCGCACCGCAGCCGCCCTGAGCATCCTCGCCACGAACCAAATACCCACCGCCGTCAGCACCGCGCACACCGCGATCGGCACGAGCACCTGCTCCATGCCGAAACCTTCGCCCTTGAGCACGCGTGTCATCAGCGTGTTCTGGGCGAGTGCCGGCACCATCAGATGCCAGCCCGCTTCTCCCCCTTCGTTGAAGACGGTGAAGAGAGGCAGCAGCGATACGCCGAGGATCACTACGGTACTGTTCGCCTGCGCTTCCTTGAAAGTCTTGCAGCGGATGGCCACGGCCATCAGCACGGCAGAGAGTGCAGCGGCGAAGGGCAGCAGCACGGCGAGAAAGAGCAGTGCCTCGCGCAGCCCGAACTGGAACATCGCCTGCAACGTGTCGCTTTGCAGAAGCCACTGCGCAGGCAGAAAGCTGAAGCAACTTAACACCGCAATCAACATGCTCAGGCATGCGACCGCCCCCCACTTGCCCAGCACCAGCGCGGCACGCTCTGCCGGGTTCATCAGCAAAGGTTCCAGCGAACCTCGCTCGCGCTCGCCGGCCGTCGTGTCCAAGGCCGCATTGAGCGCGCCGTAGAGCACAGCCATCAGCACAAAGAACGGCAGCATGCCGGTGATCTGCGTCGCACGCGTCTGCGTGCTTGCAAGGTCTCGCTCTTCCACTTGCATGGGTTCGAGCAACTCCGCCGACACGCCGCGCACCGCGAGGTTCAACGTGGCGCGCTCGCGACTGAAACCGCTGAGCAATCGCTGGATGCGATGGCTGCCGCCTTCGGCCTGCTTGTTGGCGCTGTCGCTTACCACCTCCACCACCGGCGCCTCGCCGCGCAGCACGGAGGCCTCGAAATCTTCGGGGATCACCACCACCGGATCGCCCAGCCTGGACTTGCGCAACTGCATCTCAAAGTCGGCCGGGGCGGTCTTCACCGTGTAGGTCTGGCGCTCGAAGTAGTTCTTGAGGCTGGGGGCTCGCTCCATGTACATCACCACGACCTCACGCTTCTCGGCACGAGCCTCGAAGGACGCAATGAAGGACGATAGCGCGATGAGCACCAGCGGTCCGAGCATCACGCTCGACAACAGCACGACGATGAGCGTGCGCCGGTCGCGCAGCGCATCGGTGATTTCCTTGCGATACACCGTCGATGCCGCGCGAAGAAATGATGTGCTGGCGATGGTCATGCTGCCGCCCCAGCTGCCCTGGCTTGTTTGAATTCTTCAGCGAACGCGAGCTCCACGAAAGCTTCTTCAAAATCTTCTTCCCCGGTTTGGGCAAGCAGCTCGCCCACAGTGCCAGACGCGACCGTGCTGCCGTGCGCGATGATCACCACGCTGTCACAAAGCCGTTCCACCTCTTGCATGATGTGGGTCGAAAACACAATGCATTTGCCGCCCCCCTCGGGCGTGCGCAGAAATCGCAGTGCGTCGCGCAGGGCACGCGTGGCCAGCACGTCGAGTCCATTGGTCGGCTCATCGAGCACGATGTTGGCAGGATCGTGAACCAGCGCCCGCGCGAGCGCCGTCTTCATGCGCTCGCCCTGGCTGAAGCCATCGGTGCGCCGGTCGAGCAGCGGTTGCATCTCCAGCATGTGCGCAAGCGCTTCGGCGCGGGCGTTGGCCGCCTCGCGCTCCATGCCTTGCAGCACGCCGTAGTAGACGATGTTCTCGCGCGCCGACAATCGTGGATACAACCCGCGCGCATCGCTCAGCACGCCCATGCGCGCCAGGGCCTCCCGCGGCCGCGAGACCACGTCAACGCCGTCGACCGACATGCTGCCGGCGTCTGGCGTGATGAGCCCTGCGAGCATGCGCAGCGTCGTCGTCTTGCCTGCGCCATTGGGACCGAGCAGGCCGGTGATGCTGCCATTGGGTGCGGAAAAGCTGACATGCTGCACTGCCTGCACGACATGCCGCGCAGATCGCTTGAAGGACAGTCCGCGCTTGGTGACGGATGGTGCAAGAAAACTCTTGGCCAGCGAGTCGATGCTGATCATTTCTTTGCGGACTCCAGCGACAAGTCGATCGGGCGGTAGGCCGGCGGCCGGGGCATGTTCTTCGTGCAGATCGCGTCCACTGCGAGCGCATCGCTTTCTTCGGCGGCATCAATGAAACGGAACAACACGTCGCGCATGCACGGGATGCTCAGCACGCCGTGCCCCGCGTTGGGCACGACCATGTGCAGCGCCTTCGGGCCCAGCGCCCGGGCGACGCGCTCGCCGTGGCGTGGCGGCGTGGCGGGGTCGATGCCGCCACTCAGCACGAGCGCCGCAGAGCTGCTCACCGGCATGCTGTAGAACGCCGCAGCCACCTCACCGCGCGGCCATTCGCTGCACACGCGTTCGTACACGCGGGCGAAGTCGCGATTGAAATCTCGCCCCGGTGCGTCGCTGGCCTGCCCCATCCGCGGATAGTCTTCGGCACATACCACCGAGAAGTGCATGCCCATCGCAAGCGACGTGCCCTTGCGCGATGCGAAGAGGCTATTCAGGCCGATGAGCGCCTCAAAGCGGCCGTGCACCGCTTCGTCGATTGCGTGCGGCAACGCGGCGGCAAGCGCAGGCGCGTAAAGCGGCCCACGCACGGAGCCAAGCACCATATGGCGCGTCAGCGTGAAGGTTTCGGGTTGCCCGCTCAAGGGGTGCGTGGCCGTCACGTGCTTGGGCAGGCTTGCGAGTAACGCGATCCAATCGGCGCGCAGGTTGGGATGCGCTTTGGCGCAGGCCACATCAGCCTCGCAACTCGTGATCACCGCATCGAACGCTGCCTGGTTGTCGGTGGAAAAACTGACCGGCAGGACCATGTCCGGCGGCGCGACGCCGTCAATCACCGTGCGGCGCACCTGGTTTGGAAACTGTCGCAGATACTCCAATGCCGCGCGCGTGCCGTAGGACGCACCGACCAGATTGATGCGATCGACGCCGAGCTGCCGCCGCACGGCGTCGAGGTCCTGCATCGCGATGGTGGTGGTAAAGAAGCGCAGGTCGCCATAAGGCAGCTTCTGAAGCTGCTCGCGGCATTGCTTCACGTGCACGAATTGGCGCTCAGGATCGGCCTGGTCGGCCAGCGGGAGATGCCGCACGTCCTCGCACTCCAGCGGCGCAGACTCGCCCGTACCGCGCTGGTCGACGAAGACGATGTCGCGTCGGTTGTTGAGACGCGTGAACAGCGGCAACACCTGTGGCGACACGCCGATCGCGCTCTGCCCCGGGCCGCCCGCAAGCATGAACACCGGATCCGCCAGCTTGCGTCGCGCCATGGCGGGCACCACCACGTAGTGCACGTCGATCTTCTTTCCCTCGGGATGGGCCGGGTCGAGCGCACGCCTCACGACGCCGCACTGCACCTCGTTCTTGATGCCGGCGACTCGACACGCCTTCAAGGCTTCGTCGCTCCACGCGGGCAACGCGGCGAATGCCAGCATCGACAACGCCGCGGCACGGCACATGAGGAATAGCTTCATCGAATGGGACCTTTCCAAACGCGGCAAAGTGCGCCTGCGTTCTCGCGCAGGGAGAAATCGGGTGCGATTCGCTCCTTCACCCAAAGGTCTACGGCTGCCCCAGCAAGCGCTTCAGTTCTCCGCTGTCGATCAACGTCTTCAATTCCGAATATCCGCCCACCAACACTCCGCGCACGAACACCATCGGAAAGGTTGGCCAGCCCGTCCACATTTTCAAGGCAGTCCGCCGGCGCCATTCGCTCAAATAGCTGCCGTATTCGAGATAGTGAAACGGTTGCTGCGCATCCGAAAGCGCCTTGCGGGCGCGACGGCAAAACGGGTTCTGCGCCATGCCGACCACAAGGATCGGGTTCGACAGCGTTGCCGCATGGACGTTGTGCACGATGTCGGCATGCCAATTGGCGACTCGTTCGCGCACCATGGGGTGCATGCGCATTTCATCAAGGATGGTGCGGGGCATTGGCGACTCCTGCTGGAAAGCAGCGAGCGTATCCGAGCCTAGCCGGAAGGTGCGTGACAGCGGGTGAGCAGCCGGCCCACGAACTCGCCAGTGCCGCAGCCCCCAAGGTCCGGCCTCCCGCTTGCAGTCGTACTACGAAACTGCTCCTTGCAGCTTCTTCGCATCGGCGGGCTGGAACACGCCTTTGCATATGCCGCGCTGCGCGTCGTCGCTGGGAAGCTTTGCGCACACGACATCCAGCTGCGTCTTCAATCGCTGGATCGACGCGGCATGCGCACGCGAGTTATTCCATTCGCCAAGTTTGGCGCCCACGCGCTGCAGCGATCGCGCACTGCGCTCGTAGAAGGCGTTCGGTTGCGCGGCGGCTTCAGCGAACAGCTGCGACACCGCAGCTTCAATGCGCTTCTCATCCTCCGGTGCCAGCTCGATCAATGCACCGACGTAAGACGCGCCCCATTGAAGCCGCGTGGCCGGGCCCTCGGATTTGTCGAAAGCCTCTTGCGACCAGCGCAAGGCACCGGCCTTGTCGCCGCGCTTCTTCGCGTTCGACGAGAGTTCGGACATCAGGTAGTACGGCGAGTGACTCTTCGCCAGGTTGGCTTTGAGAAGCGCATCGGACTCATCGAGCAGGCCTGCTTCTTCGAGCAGGTAGGCCGCAGCGGTGATAACCGCCTGCCGCTCGTAGCCGTCGGTGATCTCGCGGTCGACTCGCGCCGCATGCTCCTTCACATCCGCGAGCAATGCATCGGGCAACCGGGGCAAAGCCCTGTCATCCTTGTTTTGGTCGATCTTGGCGAGATCGACCCGCGCCTGCAAGGCGGTGATGCGGTCGGCCCGAGACAGCGTCGTGTCGGCTTCCAGCCTTTTCAAGGCCGCATTGAAAGCTTCGACGAGCTGCGCGCGCTGTGCGGATTTCGTAGCCGACAAGGCTCGCACGATGTCGGCGGCGTTGTTGGTCAGCACATCCATGTGCATGCGCGATTGCTGTGGATTCGACAGCACGGCGATCACGCGATCACTTGCCTTCGCGTCGGGTTTAATCGCGGCCTTCGCGTCGGTGGCGGCAACCGCCTTCAAGAGAAGCCGCGTGGCCGTGTCGGGTTGATCCGTCGGACATGCCGCAGCCAGTTGCTGCAAGAGCGCCGGAATCTGCTCCTTGGGTGCTGCCACCTGCTGCTCGTCCGTTTCCCATGAATAGAAGGCAAGCAGCTTCCAGTCATTGGGCGTAAGCCTCGATCCGCCCTGCTTCGCGTCGGCCAGCACAGCCTTCACTGGGCGTTGCGCGCTCATGCCGAGCGTGAGCACGTGCGTGTACAGCGAGGCATCGACCTCGCCGGGCAATCGCGTGAGTTCGACTCCATCCGAATTGAACAGCACCATGGTCGGGTAGCCGCGCACCTTGAATCGCGTGCCGAGCTTTTGCGCGCCGGGGCTGTCACCGTCGATGTAGACCGGCACGAAAAAGCGGGACCGCTCGATGAAGTCCATGCGGTTGAAGAGCGTCGCCTTCACCTGGTTGCACGGCGGGCACCACTTGGCACCCCAGTAAACGAAAACCGGCTTGCGGTCTGCACGGGCCTGTGCAAAGGCGGCGTCGACATCGGCGTCGTTGGCCGCCTGCTTCCAGGCGATGCCGGGTATCTCATGTGCGGCGGTGGTGGCTTGGTTCGGTTCAGGCCTTCCGTACGCCACAAGAGTAGCCGCCGCGAGAGTGCATGCGACGGCAGAAAAGCATGCCTTCATGGAAACTTCCTATCAGGTGTACGAGTGTCGCCCAGGTCACATGCCGATATAAGTCCAAGGCCATTACCCGGCCGCTTCGCATGCTACGTCATGGTTTCGCGATCCGTGTGTGTCCGGCGGCAAGTTCGGACAAAGTCGAGCCGTTCAGCACACGAAAGGCACGACCATGAAACTGGGTTCCATTACCAAACCCGTGACAGCTGCATTCAACGACACGACCAAGAAAGCCAGCAAGGCCACCACGACCGTCAAAAGATTCGTGGGAAACGGCCTGTCGGCTCTACGGGCCCGCTTGAGCCCAGCCCCCTCCAACCCCACATCCATTCCTCCGCGGGGGGCCATGCCAGGCTCGTTCCCCGCCGCGTGGCATCACGCCCCGCACGCAACGCCGATGTCTCCGCCCAGGCCAGGAATGGAACAGTTCGGCCCCCCGCGTCAGCCCTTCAGCCCTCGCCCTTCCAGGTTCATGCCGCAGGGGCAACAACACCACGCCTCGCAGGCATGGTCGACGCCGATGGGCACGCATGGTGCGTTCCACAGCTCACCGATTCCTGATGCATGGGAGCAGAAGCGACAAGCGCAAGCGGCCTATCAAGCGAACCTCGCCGACAGCCGGCGACCGGGCATGTATCCCCCGGTGAGGCATCCCATCCCGCAACCCTGGATCCCGATGGGCATGCAGAATGCCTTTCACGGGTCGTTCGCGACGAACCAGAACTGGCAGCCGCATCGGCCTGTCAGGCAGGATCCAATTCCCATGCCCAAGGATGCGCAGGACGAAGAGCAACAACTGCAAGCGGCCTTGAAGGCAAGCCTCGCCGACAGCCCGCAACCGGGCTTGTATCCTTCGGCGAAGCAACATCGCGTCCCGCAGGCATGGCCGAAGCCGATGGGCCTGCAAGATGCCTTGCACGGGTCGTCGCAGACGAACCAGAACTGGCAGCCACATCAGCCTGTCAGGCAGGATCCAATCCCTGTGCCCAAGGATGCATCGGACGAGGAGCAGCAACTGCAAGCGGCTTTGAAGGCGAGCCTCGCCGACACCGCCGGACCCGGTGGCACCCCACAGGTCTGGAGGGATAGCGAGATCCACAGCCATCTCAAGGTGGGAACGGCGCCCGATGATGGCAACTGCTTCTTCCATTCGATCATCCAGCTGGCAGGCGACAAAATCGCGCGGGATTTGAACATCCCTGTTCAGTCGTTGCAGCCGAGGCACATCCGTCAGCACGTTGCATCGACGCTCATCGACCAGATCATCGAATGCGAAAAGAGCGCCTCCGCGGCCGAGGCTTTGATTCAAAGCCATCCGCACCTCCTGCACATGCAAATAGAACCCGAGGGCGGGGCTCTGCTCGACCTTAGAAACCCACAGCAGGATTTGGCGTTCAGGCAGGCGCTTGGCCGTCATGCTGACCGCTGCCGGCACATGTCACCCGCGACGCTGACCAACCTCTATTACCTCGCGAGCGACAGGTCGTGGAACAACTCGACCGGTGATCTTTTCGCACCAGCCACGGCGGCGGCGTTTCCTGGGCTGCGCCTTGCAGTCGTCACGCGGCAAGCCACGCAGACCTTCGGTGAAGGACAGGCGAAACCGCAACTGCTGGTTCTGGAGGGCTCGCACTACGTGCCAGCAAAGTTGCGCGACTGAGAGGCTGAGAGGCTGAGAAACTCTCAGCCTCTGAGGCGTCGGGCGCATTCAGGCTTCGCCCGGGTCGCGCAGCCACGCTTGCGATCCGTCGTGGATGATGCCTTCCACGGGCGTCGCCTTGGCAAGCGCCATCCACGCCTGAAAGGGAAGCTTCATTGCCCGCTTGGGCGCGAAGCGGGCGACGTCCAGAACGTTCTCTGCAGCGACGATAACGCCGCATTCGAGTGGGATCTCATCCGGTTCGGCGATGCCTTTGCGGATCACGTACCAGCATTCGCCACATAGCTGCAGGTAGGCCGCGCGCTTGCTCTCGCGCTTGAGGTCGCCAAGCAGGTCGGCGCGCCGGACCTTGATCTCGTGCACCACCGGCTCGAGGTACTCCTCCACCGTCGTGTTTCGAATGGAGAACACATCGGGCATCGCCATCGCCCAGCCATCGCCCACCTTGGCGCGCAGGCTCAAGCCGCGCCAAGCGACACGGCCGGCACGCGTCATCTCCCGCGCGACCCGCTCCACCAACTGCTCGTGCTCGTCACGGATCCCGCGGTTGCGCTGGAGCGTCTCGGCCAGCACCGCGACCCCCGCATCGGTCACCCGCAATGTCTCATGGCCGCTTTCGTGTCGCACGCGCTCCAGCCACCCCACCGCCAGCAGCTCCACCTCCACCATGTCCTGGCAGGGCCAGCCCGCCGACCGCCAGATAGCGCGCAGGCGTCGGCGGTGGACGATGGTCAGCGAGTTCATGGATGTCCAGCAGTCACTCGACCTTCACGCCCTTCCAGAACGCGACTCGACCTTTGACTTCGCGAGCCGCCTCGCTCGGCTCTGGGTAGTACCAGACGGCATCCGGATTCATCTCGCCGTTGACAATCAGGCTGTAGTAATGCGCCTGACCTTTCCATGAGCAACTCGTGCGGTGGTTGCTGAACGTGACGTACTGCTTGTTCAGGCTGCTCTCGGGAAAGTAGTGATTCCCTTCAACAACGACGGTGTCGTCGCTTTGGGCGATGACGATGCCGTTCCAAGTAGCTTTCATCTGATCTCCTTGTTTGAATGGGCACCTAGTGTCGCGTCAAGCCTCAAATGTCGGCTGCTTGCGCCGCTGTCGGAGCGCAACGCCGCAATGCGCTTCGAGAGCAAGCGAACAGCCGACATTTGAGGCTTGACTCGACACTAGGGCCCCTTCATTAAATGGGTACCGCCGTTCGAGCTGCCCTTCGACGAAGGACAGCTCGAACGGCGTATCGAAGCCCTATTTCAGCACCACAGGCGCACTTCAATCGCGATGCGCGCGCCCTGTCCATCACAGTGTCGACGATCAAGCCGAACGGGCGGTGCAGGAAGGTCAGCCTCAAGCGTACAGCGCCGACGCCTTCTTCAAGCGCTGCGCAATCGAAGCCACCAGCGGCTTGTCGCCCACCACTTCCACGGTGTCGCCGTGGCGAAGAATGTCCATCACCAACTCCGTCGGATCACTGTAGGGCACTTGCAATTCATAGCGCCCATCCGGTAGCCAGCGTGTCTTTTGCCCGGCGTGCCACTCCTCGTTGGCCACCCACTGAGCCGCCTCGGCTTTGAAGTGCAAAGTCGCCCACTTGACCTTTGCACCGCCGCCGCCATAGATGCCGTAGCCAGCATCGAGGTCGGCCTCGAGTTCCTTCACCGCCACGTGCCTCGCTTTGCCGTCCAGCGTCTTGGCTTCCTGCACCGCGTCGAGGGCAAAGCGGCGCAAGCCTTCGCTCAAATGGCACCAGGCGTCCAGGTACCAGGTGTTGCGGTAATTCACCAGCCGCTGTGGCGACACCTCGCGCTCGCTGGTGCTGCGGTCGCTGCGCTTGAAGTAGCGCAACCACACCCGCTTGCGCTGCACCAGCGCGCTGCCCAGCAGCTCGAAATGGCGGCTTGGCACGCGGCGGCGCGCGGTGGAGATCACTTTCACGCGCCGCATCAGCTCGCGCGCTTCGCTTTCGTCGGCGCCGAGCATGCCCTGCAGCTTGTCCATCATCGGCGCGAGGTGGCGTGACAACACGCCGTCGTCATCGAGTCCCGCCATCAACTGGTGCATGGTGAGCAGGGCATGGATTTCCTTCTCGCTGAACCACATGCCCGGCAGCTCCTGTCGCCCGCCCTTGATGCCCGCCGATTCGGCATCGAAGCGATAGCCGTTGTCGAAGCGATCGTAGACGATGGGTGCGGCCAGTCGGTCGCGCAAGTACTGCAAGTCGCGCTTGAGCGTGGCCGGCGAGACGTCGAGCTCGCGCTGCAAGGCATCGAAACTCACACAGCCACGGCTTCGCAGCAGAAACTCGATTTTGTAGAAACGTTCGGTTCTATCCATAGTTGGATGTGGCCCTTAGTGTCGCGTCAAGCCTCAAGTGTGGGCTGCTCGCTTGCTCTCGAAGCGCATTGCGGCGTTGCGCCTCCTCGCCATAGCAACGGCTATGACTCGTCGGCGCGCTTGCACTGCGCTCCGATAGCGGCGCGATCAACCGACACTTGAGGCTTGACGCGACACTAGTTGCCTCGCTCAGCCACCACGACGGCACCGCGGACAACCCATGACGTGAGTGAACCTTTGCATTGCTGGTTGATATACCCGTTCGGCGGCTCACCAGGTGAGCCAGTGGATGAAAGCATACGACATGCGACCCAATTCATTTCCATGGCACTGGCTCACCTCATGAGCCAATAGATCGCAACACTCGCTCCTATCGCAGCAGATGCCGCGATTCACGAATCGGCAGGACAAACCAGGAGCGATCATGACCAGCGAACTCTTTATCGCAAACACCTTCACCGCCCACGAACACATCGGCTTCGAGCTCGGCTGGGACTACGCCCACTACCGCCTTGTGCCGCCAACGCCGTATGCACAAGAGCCCTCCGCGCTGCGTAACGGCTTGCACGCCGGCCAGGCCGCCTTCGGCGCCCGCACCCTGCCAGTCACACGGCCTGTGCGCAAGTGGCTGCAATTGCGGCTGCATGCCTGGCTGCGCGGCCGCAGCGTCGAGCTGGTGCAGGTGACACCACACTACCTGGAACAGCTCGACGTGGGCTACTGTCCTATCACCCGCGTGTCGCTCAGTACGGCCACCCTCGACAGCAGCGATGCCTCCATCGATCGCGTTCGCAACGACGCAGGCTATGCCGCCGGCAATTTGGCCGTCATGAGCACCAAGGCCAACCACGCCAAGGCAGGCTACGGCTTTCACGACGCCTTGCGCTTCGTGAAGCAGATCGAAGCGGGAAAACTCGGTGGAATGGACGGACTCACCGCCGCACAATGGAGCCGCGTCGCGGTACTGTGCAGCTTTGTCGAGCCGATGCCGCATGACGACGCCTGCATCGTTCCGATGCTCGTGCTGCCGCCGAACCGCCTGCGCATGTTCAACCCCGTGCAGGCACTGCAGGCCTTCGTCAGCCAGCAACTGCTCACGCCGGGTTGGAGCCATCGCGTGAGCCGCTTGGAGGCTCTGCTGCCGGGCAAGCCGGTCAAGCGCGCCTTCCTGACCTTCTTTCACGCCCTTCTGCCGCGTGTGCTGGAAGCGAGCCGCTCGGGCGCGCAACAGACCCGCTGGGCGGTCGAGGACGCCTGGCGCAATCCCTTGGTGCTCAAGCGCTGGACGGCATTCGCCCGGCTGTTGACCGCCGAACAATGCGAAGCGCTGGTTGCAAAGGCCACGGCACGCAAGCTCGGATCGCTGCGTGTGCATCAGCTAGACGACGAGCAAGCCACTGAGGGATGGCATATCGAATCGCGGGGTTACGTTCCCCATGCGGTGCAGATGAAGCGCGCGCCGATCTCCATCCCCATGGTCGAACAGCGCGCCGTGCAGACCACCCTGCCGCTGTGACTTGAGACATGGCCAAAGGATCGGCCTAAGAACACGACCCGGAAGTTTCCGCTTTGGCCGAGTCCCCCGCGGAGGCCCCAGCCACCTTGCCTATATCCGACTTGGAAGGCGCCGCGCGGGCGGACGCCAGTCAGGCTGATCCGTTGAACCTCGAGCGCGTCGTCGTGACCGCTACTTCAGTGGGGAAGTCCAAGCTCAAGAGCTCTGTGTCGGTGACCACGATCGACGATCGATATCGTTACAGCATTGAACCCTCAGACGCAGTCCGAAGTGTTGCGACTCATCCCGGGCATGGTCGACTATGGCGGCAACGGCCCGGGCGGCAACGGCAACATCACCGTGCGCGGATTGCCGGTCACCACCGGCGGCGCGCCGTTTGTGCAGATCCAGGAAGACGGGCTGCCGACCGTGCTGTTCGGCGACATGAATTTCGGCAACAACGACTACTGGATCCGCTTCAACCGCTCAAACACAATAGAGACCGTACGCGGAGGCTCGGCCTCTGTGCTGGCCTCGGGCGCCCCCGTGAGCAGTAATCAACTACATGTCCGACACCGGCGAGGTGCCGGGCGGCGTCATCGGCCTGGAAGCGGGAGCGAACTACAACTCGACGAAGGGCTATTTCGCGGCAGGCAGTGCACTCGCCCGGGACATGCGCTTCCATATCGACGGCTACGCCATCAGGGGCCGAGGCCTGCGCGACCTCGGGTTCGATGCGCAAAAGGGCTACCAGAAGGCCAACCTGACCAAGGATTTGGGGGCGCCGGGTTTCATGCGCTTGAACCTGAAGCTACTCGACGATACCGAGCCGGTGTACACGGCCTACCCGTCGCTCGTGCATGCCGGCCCGAGCAGCTTCAGTGGCCTGTCGCCGCTCCCAGGCTTCGATGCCCGCACGGGCTCCACGGTAGGCATCTACAACGAACATATCAGCGCGCTCGACAGCACGTCAGGCCAGCTAATGGAGCAGAAGTCCGAAGGCCTGCACCCGGTGGCACATGCCTACGGCGCGCAGTTGCACCTGACGCCGGGAGGCGACCTCACGATCGCGAAGCAATGCGCTTCCAGTACTTCTGGGCTAGACCGAACTTTGACACCTGCTCAAACGTAAGTCCGCGCCCCGTCTGAACTTTTTGTTTAGGGGGCAGGCGGCTACTGGGTACAAGCGGGGTTCAATCCGAG
>Ga0207678_10001339_pt1 | contig 22702 bp, 16 predicted proteins | sample KBSC63metaG_FD_184319 | JGI IMG/M metagenome (GOLD analysis project Ga0207678, IMG submission 184319) | Corn rhizosphere microbial communities from Kellogg Biological Station, Michigan, USA - KBS C6-3 metaG (SPAdes) (version 2) | ecosystem: Host-associated > Plants > Roots > Rhizosphere > Soil ... | reverse complement strand
ACGCGCGCTGGCCGCCGCGTGCGCGTCCGGATGTTCGAGTCGATCATCGAAACCTCGCGCGGCGGCTTCTCGGAGACCGAGTCCCTGGGGCTCGCGCCGAGCGATGTGGCGGTCATCGAGACCGACGGCACGATCGAGCAGGCCGACTCGATCAAGGTCGCCTACGACGGGGCGCCTGCGACCGGTCTTGATGTCTTTCAGCACTCTCTCGACGACGCCGCGGCGCATCCGGCCATCAAGGCGCGGCAGCAGGGCATTGCGGGCCTGTCCGCAACCTGCCGCGACTGCCCCGTCGTTAAAACGTGCGGCGGCGGGCTGTACGCCCACCGTTACCGGACCGGCAGCGGGTTCGCAAACCCGTCTGTCTACTGCGCCGACCTGGAGAAGATCATCACCCACGTGCGGGCAGCCGAGGCCGCCAGGCGGCGGCCCGGCCATCAGCTGCCGCAGGCTCACTTCGCTGCCCTGGCGGCCGGGTACGGCGATGCGGCAGCGATTTCTTCCTTGATCGCGGCACAGCGCAGCGTGCGGCGCATGCTGCTTCGCGCTCTGCACGAGGGGGCGGCCGCGAACGCAAGCGCTGCCTTCACCGCCGGATGGGACCTGTTGACCAGCCTTGACCGGTTGGATCCGGCCGTCGTCGACGAGGTGCTCGCTCATCCGTACGTGCGCGCCTGGGCTGAGCGCTGCCTGCGGCCAGCGGCCGCGGGAGCGCCGGACACGGGCCACCTGGCGTCGGTCGCCGCCGCGGCGGCGATCCGGTCGGGCGCGCTTGCCGAACTGGAAGTACCTGTCGCCGACGGGTACGTGCACCTGCCCACGCTGGGACGGCTCCGCGTTGGCAGCGCTACGGCGGCGACGCTCACGTCGGACGGCGCGGGCGCCTTCGAAGTGCGGACCGCGTCCGCTAAGTGGCGCGTCGAGCCTTCTCCGGCCGAGCCAACGCCAGACTGGGAACCGGTCCGCGAACTGCACGCCGGAGAGTTCACGGTGCGCCTTGAAGACACCGACCCCTACCGGGACTGCCACCAGTGGCCGGTGACCGGGCGGCTATCCGATGTGGAGGCGGCCGCCTGGCAGGCGCGCTTCACCGAAGCCTGGCAGCTGATCGAGCGCTCCTATCCGCAGTACGCGCCCGGTATCGCAGCAGGGCTGACCACTCTGCTCCCGCTCGTCAACGACGAGCCCGGGCGTGAGATCAGCGCCGCGGCGAGGCAGGCATTCGGCGCGGTCGCCGCCGCCCTCCCGGAGACGGGCGCGGATCTGGCCCTGCTGATCATTCATGAGTTCCAGCACGTCAAGCTTGGCGGCGTGTACGACCTGTACGACCTGTACGATCGGACCGACCAGCGGCTGTTCTTCGCGCCCTGGCGCGAAGACCCACGGCCTGTTGGCCCGCTGCTGCAGGGAACGTACGCGCACATCGGCGTCACGGACTACTGGCGCAGGCGCCGCCACCAAGTAACCGGGCCGGAGGCACTCGCCGCGGCCGAGCAGTTCGCTCGCTGGCGGATGATGACCGCGGAGGCAATCGAGACGCTGGCCCGCTCGGGTGCGCTGACCAGGCTCGGCGAGCGCTTTGTCGCAGACATGCGTGCCACGGTGGAGCCCTGGCTCGGCGAGGAGGTCATGGCCGAGGCCGCCACCGCGGCCGCGCGCCGGGCCGCCGAGCGCCGGGCGGCATGGCCGGGACAGCAGGACGAGTAGGGCAGCCATGCGGAGCCAGTCCACTATGCCGACGGCGGCCGATCGGCCGGCGGTGACGCAGGAGCAGCTCGTCCGCGGCCTGCGGCGACTTGGCGTGGCCTCCGGGCAAGTCCTGCTCGTGCACGCCTCGCTCAAGTCGCTCGGCTGGGTGGCTGGCGGAGCAGCGGCCGTTGTCTCCGCACTGCACGAGGCGGTCGGTCCGGACGGGCACGTGGTCGTGCCGACGGGAACGGAGGCGAACTCAAAGACCTCCCGAGTGCACCGGGCCAGGATCGCGATGATGACGCGCGAGGAAGCCGAGCGGTACGAGCAGGAGGAAATGCCCGCCTTCGACAGCGGCACCACCCCGAGCGGCATGGGTGCGATCAGCGAGGCGCTGCGGACCACGGCAGGGGCCTTCCGAAGCGGTCACCCGCAGAGTTCATTCGCCGCCATCGGCCCGCGGGGCGCCCACCTGATGGCGGGCCACCCGCTTGAGTCCCACCTTGGACCAGATTCCCCGCTTGGCAAGCTCTTCACGGAGAACGCGCAGGTCCTGATGATTGGTGTCGGCTTCGAGACTTTCACCGGGTTTCACCTCGCCGAGTACACGTACACGCAGCATCCGCCGATGCGGAAGTACGCGTGCGTGTTGCCCGCCGCTGACGGTAAGCGGTCCTGGGAATACTACGAAGACGTGGTCCTCGACGATCAGGAATTCGAGGTTATCGGGAAATCCTTGGAAGAGTCCCCGGCGGGGATGGCCCGGATCAAGCATGGCGGGATCGGACAGGCGCGGTGTCGGCTAGTGCCGTTGCGCCCCGCCGTCAAGTTCGCCGAGGAATGGCTGATCATGCACCGGAGGGCTACCCTGTGTTAATGCGGGGCCGCAACCTTTTGCAAACCCATTTACGTCTCATATAGTGATGACTCCTACCCGATGTCGGCAGGTTTGCCGCCTCGCTGGAGGGGGTCCCGAGTGTCCGGAAGTCTCCTACCGGGAGACGCCTCCAACGGCAGGTATCCGGCGATCCCCGCCACCGAGGGGCCACTCTTCTTCTTCAGCTACGCGCACAGCCTGCAGGATGATCAGGGCGGCACCGATCCCGACGTGTGGGTAGACAAGCTCTACCGGGACCTTTGTAATCACGTCAAAGGACTGGCCGAGTTGCCGAGGGGCGCATCGCCTGGCTTCATAGACCGGCAGCTGCGGCAGGGGGACGAGTGGCCCGACCAACTGGCCAACGCCCTGGCCACCTGCCGTGTCTTTGTACCGCTTTACTCGAGACGGTACTTCCGGAGCGTGCATTGCGGTAAAGAGTGGTTCGCTTTCGCCATGCGGAGGGTGAACTACAGGTCGCGGAACGGCAGCCCGGTTGACGCGATCATTCCCGCGCTGTGGATTCCCTTGCCAGCTGGAATGTTGCCGACCGCGGCCAGCTCAGTGCAATACAACTCCCCCGACTTCGACCCGCTGTACGGTGAACACGGCTTTTACGGGATCATGAAGGTACGGCGGTGGCAGGACATCTACGACGAGGCGGTTTACCTCCTCGCCCGGCGGATCGTCGCCGCGTCCGAACTCAAACCGCCCGTCCCGCCCAGCTTGATCCCGTACGAAGCGCTGTCGCCGGCCTTTGGCGACAGCGACGACGTTGGATTTGGCACCGGGGACAAGCCGCTGCGGATAACCGTCGTCGCGCCAGGCCGGGACGAGTTGCCGGACGGCCGGGACCGCAGCTATTACGGCGATGACTTCAGCACGTGGAACCCGTACTTCGGTGACGCCGTACGGCCACTCGCGGCGCATGCCGCAGACGTGGCGAAGAGCTTGTCCTACGCGCCCGCTCTCGGGGACCTCTTCCAGCACGAGGCCGAGTTGATGCGCCGCGACCCGCCACCCTCAGGACCTCAGGTACTGCTGATCGACCCGTATGCGACGTTGGTGCCGTCCAGCCGGGAGATCCTCCAGAAACTCGACGCTTTGAACACCCCTTGGGTTCAGGTGATCGTGGTGTGGAGCGAGCGAGACCTCCAGATGAAGGCGGAAAGGGAGCGGCTCACGGCGGCGCTGCATGGCGCGCTTCCCCATAAGTTGACGGAAGGCCGGGCGAAGAGCGTCTTCGCGCTCCGCGGCACCCGCTCGCTCGAGGAGTTCAGCCGCATGCTTCCGCCGGTAATCACCGCAGCGGGCAGGCATTACCTCAGGATCGCATCGGTGCAACTGCTCCACGGGCCGGCAAATCATCAAGGGCCTGCCAGCCCCGCAGACCCTGAAGAGCCTCACGGCCGGCAGGAGGCATGGGCATGAAATGCGACCGCCAGACCAAGACGGCCTCTCCGACACCCCTGGAGCGCGCTCATGGCTGATGACACCGGCAACACAGGCAAGGTCGTCACCTTCTACTCCTTCAAGGGCGGTACCGGCCGCACGATGGCCCTGGCTAACGTCGCATGGATCCTCGCGAGCAACGGCAAGAAGGTGCTCGTCGTGGACTGGGACCTCGACTCGCCCGGGCTGCACCGCTACTTCCACCCGTTCCTCGACCCGGCGAAGGTAGCCCACACCCCGGGCATCATCGAGCTGATCACCGACTACGCCTGGGAAGCCTCGCAAAGCGCTAAACGGTCCACGGACTGGGTGCGCAGGCAAGCACAGATCATTCCGCATGCCGTCTCGCTGAACTGGGAGTTCCCGGATGGCGGCATGCTGGACTTCGTGTCCGCTGGCCGGCAGAACCGGGACTACTCCGCCGCGGTGACCGCGTTCGACTGGGACACCTTCTACGCGCAGCTCGGCGGCGGGCAGTTCTTCGACGAGCTGCGCGCCGACATGAAGCGGAATTACGACTACACGCTGATCGACAGCCGGACCGGCCTGTCTGACATCTCGGACATCTGCACGGTGCACCTGCCGGACACCCTGGTGGACTGTTTCACGCTGAATGACCAGTCCATCGAGGGAGCGGCCGACGTCGCCAGGAGCGTGGAGCAGCGCTACCACTACCGCAATATCCAGGTGCTGCCGGTCCCGATGCGCATCGACGAGGCGGAGAAAGACAAGGCGGACGTGGGCATGGCAACAGCCAGGTCCCGGTTCGGCGGTATCCCGAGCGGCAGGACGGGCACCTACGACGCGCAGGACTACTGGAACGCGGTGGCGATCCCGTACAAGCCGTTCTACGCGTTCGAGGAGACCCTCGCCGCCTTCGGTGACGCCCCCAGGTCGCCGCTGTCCCTGCTCGGCGCGTATGAGCGGCTCAGCGACGTCATCACTGACGGGGCGGTGACCTCGGTCGGCCCTATGACCGAGGACAAGCGGCTCACGTTCAAGGCCGCCTACCTCCGGCCCCGGCAGCCGCCGCCCGGAGACATCTACCTCAGCTACGTGCCAGAAGACCGGGTGTGGGCGAACTGGGTTGCCGACGTGCTCGCACTGCGCGGCATCCAGGTCGTGCACCCGTCGGCCACCGCGGTCGCGGGCGGCAGCACCAGGGAGGACGCAGAGCGCAGTGCCGCGGCGGCGAGCCGCACGATCGCCCTGCTGTCTGCCGCCTACATGCAGTCGCCGCAGGCCCTGGGCGTCTGGGACGCGATGAGCACAGCGGACCCGGCCGGAACCAGCCGACGGCTGATCCCGGTCCGGGTGGGAGAGACCCGGGTGGAGCAGCCGTTCTCCGAGCGGAACGTCGTTGACCTGGCGCGACGTGAGCAGGAGGCCGCAACTGAGGAGCTGCTCAGGGCGCTCGGCAATCCGCCGAAGCTAATCGACCAGCCCGAGCCGAGGTTCCCGCGCACGATCCCGCCGGTATGGCACGTGCCCGCGCGAAACGCGTCGTTCATCGGCCGCAACGAGATCCTGGAGAAACTGCACGATCAACTCATCGGCAGCAGCACCCCGGTCGCCCTTCCGATCGCGCTGCACGGCTTCGGCGGCGTGGGCAAGACCCAGGTCGCACGGGAGTACGCGCACCGGTTCATGGCCGACTATGACGTGGTCTGGTGGGTACCCGCGCAGCAGCGCGACCTCATCAGCTCCCATCTCGCCGACCTGGCCCCGCAGCTGTTGATACGCCAGGCGGACTCGACGGACCAGACTGCGAACCAGGTGCGGGAGGCACTGCGGCGAGGCCAGCCTTACGACCGCTGGCTGCTGATCTTCGACAACGCGGACGAGCCGAGCGATGTCGCGGAGTACTTCCCCGGCGGCCCAGGTCATGTCATCGTGACGTCACGCAATCCCGGATGGGCGCAGGTGGCCGACCCGATTCCGGTCGACGTCTTCTCCCGGGCGGAGTCGCTCGCCTACCTGCGGCGGCGCGTGCCCGCATTGCCGGAGGCGGACGCGACGCTGGTGGCTGAAGAACTCGGTGACATGCCGCTGGCCATTGATCAGGCGGGTGCGTGGCTGGCCGCGACCGGCCTGCCGGCCAGCCAGTACATCGAGGAGCTGCACCAGCGATTTGCCGCCACGATGGCACTCAGCTCGCCAACCTCCGCCTACGAGACATCCGTCGCGGTGACCTACCAGCTCTCGTTCGAGCGGCTGCGGACGCAGTCGGCAGCGGCGGCCAGGCTGCTCGAGCTCTGTGCTTGCTTTGGGCCAGACCCGATTTCCCTGACGCTGCTCAACAGCGACGAGATGATCAACGCCCTGATCCCCTACGACAGGAGGCTCAAGGCGGCCCGGACCGTCCTGGGGCTGCTGATCACCGACATCACGCGTTACTCGCTGGCGAGGGTCGAGCGGGACGTGGACAGCAACTCGATCCAGATGCACCGGCTGATCCAGCTCGCAATCCTCGACCAGATGCCGACGGAGGACTACCGCGAGGCCGCAAAGCACGAGGTGCACATGGTCTTGGCGGGCGCGCGGCCGCGCCAGGGCGACACCGACGACCCGGCCAACTGGGACCGCTACGACCTGATCTGGCCGCACCTGGGACCGTCGGACGTGTGGGACTGCAACGTAGAGGAACCCCGTCAGCTGCTCATCGACCGGGTGCGCTTCTTGTGGAAGCAGGGCGACTACGACGTGGCGCTCCGGGCCGCGCACCGACTCGAGCAGCAGTGGATCGAAAAGATCGGGGAGAACGACGAGCAGTTGCTGTCCCTGCGCTTCAACATCGCGAACGTGCTGCGCTCGCAGGGCAAGTTCAAGCGGGCGCACGACCTGGATAAGCAGGTACTCACCAGGCAGCAGGAACTGCTCGGCGAGGACCACCCCTCCACCTTGGTGACCGCGGGCGGCCTGGGCGGCGACCTGCGCGGGCTGGGCCGGTTCCGCGAGGCACTTGAGCTCGATGAGCAGACCTACCGCCGCAACAGGGACCTGCTCGGCCCCGATGACCGCAGCACGCTGTCGAGCGCGAACAACCTCGCCGTCGACCTGCGCCTGGTCGGCGACCCCTACGGCGCCAGGGACCTCGACCAGGAGACGCTGAACTCCCGGCAGATCGTGCTCGGGCCTGACCACCCCTACACGCTGCACTCCGCATCGATGCTGGCACTGGACATGCGCGGCACGGGCGACTTCTGGGCCTCGGCCGAACTGCTCCAGGAAACCTATGACCGCTATCTCCGCATCCTCGGCGAGGACTTCGTCGATACGATGCGCACCGGCAAGAGCCTGGCGGTCTCGCTGCGGAAGATGGGTGAGCTCGACAGGGCCTACGACCTGACGCGCACACTCGATGTGCGGTACTCGCAGACCTACGGTGACCGTCACCCAGACTCGCTCGCCTGCCGGCTGAACCTCGCCGCCGACCTGTCGGCGCGCGACGAGAAGACCGCCGCCTTCGAGGTGGCGAACAACGTGCTGCAGGTTTACCGGGCGACGCTCGGCCGGGCACACCCCTTCACGCTGGTGGCCGAGAACAACATGTCGACCTACCTGCGCGGCGTCGGCCAGCCTAGTGAGGCGCTCGCGATGGTCGACGAGACGCTGGCCGTGATGCGGGAACAGCTTGGCGAGAACCACTCATTCACGCTGTCGTGCCAGGTCAACAAAGCGAACTGCCTGCACGACCTGACCCGGCTCGCCGAGGCGGAAGTCCTCCAGCGAGAGACGGTCGACCGGCTGCGCAAGGGGCTGCGCGGCAACCATCCCGACACCTACATCTGCGAGGCGAACCTGGCGGTCGTGCTGCGGGCGCAAGGACGCAGCGAGGAAGCGGAAACTCTCCGCGACAGGGTGATAAGGGGCCTTCGGCAGGTGCTCGGCATCGAGCACCCGAACGTCCTCGCGCTCAGGGACTGGAGGCTGCAGAACCGCGACCTTGAAGCCCAGCCAACCTGATACCAGCCCGACGGCCGCCGTGCCCGTGGCTGGTCAGGCAGCCTTGATCAGCCACGAGAGGACATCCGGCATTACGACAATCGCTGCAAAATGGGCGGCGTCCGGCCTGATCGACAGGTTCGCATCCGGGATCTGGTCAGCCAGCCAGCGAGTGTGCGCCACCGGCGAGAACACGTCATTCTGACCATGCCAGAGCAGCACCGGCACCCTGATGTCCGCCAGGTCGAACCCCCACGGCGCGCAGAATGCCAGCGCGTCGTCGATCCAGCCGTCCGCGGACTCGCGCAGCGCCTCTGCGTAGTTCTCCGCGAGCAGCGCACGGATGCCGGCGTCGGCGACGATGCGGCGGTCCACTTCCGGCATCTCCGGGCTGAGCGTGCTGACGTGGCTCACGGGATTGGCCCTGATCTCGGCGGCGACTCGCACCAAGTGCGCGGTCAGCACGTGGGGCTCATTCGCCGCGGTGGTGTACTCGCGCACGTTCGAGTCGGCCATCCCGGCGAACCAGTCGAGGCCCTCGGCGGCCCACGGTGCCAGGCTCACCAGCACGCCGGCCCGGGTGACCCGGCCCGGCAGCAGGGCCGCGCAGGCAAGCGCGTGCGGCCCGCCGCCTGACCGGCCGATTACGGCGAACCTGTCGATTTCGAGCGCGTCTGCGATCGCCTGCACATCGGGCACAACGTCGGCGACCGTCCGGGAGACCAGCCGGTCCGACCCGCCGTAACCGGGCCGGTCGAAGGTAATCAGCCGGACGCCAAGCTGATAGAGAACCCGTCCCAGGGGCAGCGGTCCCAGCCTGCTCCCCGGCGTTCCGTGCAGCAGGAACACCGGATGTCCCGTCGGATGCCCCGTTTCCTGCACGGCTACCCTTCGGCCATCGGCCGAATGTACGAAGATTGTCACCGCGCTGCATCACCCTGAAAAAGGAACATGCCGCAACGAACCGCCGTAAAACTCCCCATGGTCCGATCTCACCCGCTACGTTTCGCGCAGTCAAGCGTAATAGCGATCGATATGTACGGAGCACTTGGAAGATCGGCTGGCCGGGCGTGCTTATGGGTGCGCGGTCTGGATTCCGTGCTCTTTGAGGCGGGCAGTATTGCGCTCGTCGAGCGTGGCGTATGCCGCGTTCTCGTCCGCCGCCCATTCGATCGGGCCCGCCTGGTTGCCGGCCAGGTCGACCTCGGCGCGGTAGACGACCGTGGCGTTGCCTTCGAGGACGGGATACCAGTCGCCGTCACGCACCTGGACCGAGGCGGCAGCCACGCCGCCGGCGTTGCGGACAACGAGCCGCTGCGCCGGGTCCAGGCCGGTGACCTGGGAGTAGGCGGCGCGGGACGCCACCACTCCAGAGCCGCAGGACGGAGTCAGGCCAGCGCCGCGCTCGAAGGTGCGGACGAACACCTCAGCGACGGCACCCTCGGGAGCGGGGCCCTCCGGGGCAGCAAGCGGCTGCAGGAAAGAGACGTTGGCGCCTTCCGCGAAAACCTCGTCGGCGCGCTTGCCGAGTTCGATCAGGTCGGGCTCGGAGTATGCCTCGACCACGGAGATCACGTGCGGGTTCGGGACCGCTACGGCCGTGAAGCCCCCGAACGGCTCGGGCAGCTTCCCCTCGTCGAAGCGCAGCGGCGGCAGTTCGAGTAGCACCTGGCGGACCCCTTCCGGGGTCGACGGCGCGCGGTGCACCGTGTAATCCCGGCCGCCGCTGTTGACAACCTCGGTGTCGGTGCCGCGCAGGTCGAGGATGAGCCGCCCGAGGCCGCGCATCCCGTTCCCGCAGAACTCGGCGGCAGACCCGTCTGGGTTGAAGAACCACGCCTGAGCGTTCGCCCCGCTGGCGTCGTAAAGGTAAATCCCGTCACTTCCGCCGGTCCACGAGGAACGGTCGCACACCCGCCGGACGAACTCGCGCAGCTCACTGTCCGACGCCCATGCGTCTGGCGCCGCGTCAAGCGCGAAGATCTCATTGAGTGACCCGTGGGTCTTGACCAGCCTCATCGGGTTCGAGCCTACCGCCGCGCCCGCGCGCCCGCGCCCGGCTCCCCCGTCACAACCCCAGGCGTAACAGGGGAGTTATCAGGCGAAGCCAGCGGCCGTTTTGGAGATCCTTTGCTTTGATCTCTACATGCCGAAGGCCGGGTACGTGGAGAAGCGGGCGCCAGACGCGTAGTTGCGGACCGCGACGCGGGCGCGGTCGATCATGTTCGCCGGGAGGTCCGCGAGGGGATACCAGCCGAAGTCGCTGTAGCTGCTGGCCGGGCCGGCTACCCCGACCGTCCAGCCGCCCGCGGTGAGCAGGTCCAGGTCCTCAGTCAGGAAGAACGCCATGCGGCCCGCGCCAGAAACGTCGTGCAGCACATGCGCCAAGGTCACCCTGGCGGGGTCCAGCGCGATCCCCACCTGGGCGGCCGCCACCCGGACGGCGGCCTCGACGAGGGTCTCGCGCTCGGCCAGACGGCCGGACGGCGGCTCATAGGCGCCGTCACCGTAGCCGGTATTGGCGCGCCTGCCGAGCAGCAGGTCCCCGTTGTGGACCAGCAGCAGGTGAACGTCGACGATGAGCTGGAAGTGGCGAGAGTGCCTGGCCGTCGTGTCGGCGGTCAGTGGCTGCGTCAGGGTTCTGGTCATGACTTGATGTCCTGCCCGGCTTGCCATCGTATTTCCCCGGTCCCCCGTGGGCGGTCAGCCGCTGCGACGCCTGCGCTGCCGGCTAGCCGCGCCCCGGGACAGGTAACGTACTCCAGGCCTCCTGTGGATCACCATGTGTGTAACCAGGGCTTCACTGTGGAATACCCGGCTGCCGGAGGGTCTCCGCTGTGGACATCTGGCGCCGGTCAGGCCGCGCACGCTTGGGATTCGTGCTGTGGACAGACATCGGCGGCTGTGGATAGACCAGCGCGGAAAAACTTGCCGGGCAGTTCTTAGCTCAGCGCTGGCTCTCGGCGTTCTCGCGGATCTTCTTCGTCTCCTCATAGATGCGGAAGATGACCATGAACGCCTCAAGCACCACCCGGTAGATGCCGAGCGTCAGCAGGATGAAGATCGGCTCGATGATGATCAGCGTGAACAGGCCGCCCGCCAGCCCGCCGGTCCGGAAGCCGATGATGAGGATGGTCAGGGCGAGCAGCGCGGTCCAGATCGTGATCAGGACGTAGAGGACCTTGACGATCTTCGGTGTGACGAAGGAACTGAAGCTGAAGTCGAAGAGCGAGCCGATGAAGCCCTTGTCGCCCTGCGGCCTGCTCCGGCCACTCGGCACGTGCTGCACGCCCGCGACCGCCGACCACTGCGGTGGCGGCGTCGGCGCACCCTGGCCTTGCTGGGCACCGTAGCCCTGGTAGCCCTGCTGGTAGCCCTGGTAACCCTGATAATCCTGGCCCTGGCCCTGGCCCTGGCCCTGCCCGAGGCTCGTCTGGGTCTGGTCATGCGCCTGGTAGCCCTGGTCCTGCGGGTTGTACGACGGCTGGTCCTGGGGGCTGTAGGGCGGCGCAGGAGCGGCGTAGGCCTGGCCTCCGCCGGTGCCGGCGCCGGAACCGGCGGGCGGGGTGTAGGACGGCGGTGCCTGCCAAGCGGGACGGCCCTGGGTAAGTCCCGAATCCTGTCCGGCAGGCTGAAAGGAAGGTTCCGGCGTCTGACCGGCCATAGCGTGTCTCCCTGGGGGTAGAGGCGGCTCGATTCACCGTATCTTGCCAAGAGCCCAATGGGCGCGATGACTTCTGAGGCCAGACGCAGTCGTATTTAGGTAAGCGGCCAGCGACCTTGAACACAGGTTCGAATGCAGCTTATCATGGCAAACACCGACTCGAAAGATCAGTGGCAGCTGCGACGGAGGAATCCGACAAAAGGGAAGAAAGGCGAGCGTATGACTCAGGTACGGGTACTTGCCGGGACACGCAAGGGTGCTTTCGTGCTGGCCTCGGATGAGAAGCGGGAGAAGTGGTCGGTCACCGGGCCGCACTTCGGCGGCTGGGAGATCTACCACCTCAAGGGATCGCCGGCGGACCCGAACCGGATCTACGCCTCGCAGAACACGGGGTGGTTCGGGCAGCTCATCCAGCGATCCGACGACGGCGGGCTCACCTGGGAGCCGGTCGGCAACGACTTCACGTACGCGGGCGGCGACCCGGGCACGCACCTGTGGTACGACGGCACGCCCAGGCCATGGGAGTTCAAGCGGATCTGGCACCTGGAGCCCTCGAAGACCGACCCGGACACCGTCTATGCGGGGGCGGAGGACGCAGCCCTGTTCAAGACCGCCGACGGCGGCGCGAGCTGGACCGAGCTCACCGGGCTGCGCAAGCACCCGACCGGCCCGTCGTGGCAGCCGGGCGCGGGCGGCCTGTGCCCGCACACGATCATCTTGCAGGAGCCCCGGATCTACGTGGCGATCTCGGCGGCGGGCACCCTCCGGTCCGACGACGGCGGCGAGACCTGGCGGGTGATCAACCGCGGGCTGCTCTCGGACGGCATCCCGGATCCCGACGCGGAGGCCGGCCACTGCGTGCACCACGTCGAGGCGCACCCGGCCAGGCCGGACACGCTGTTCATGCAGAAGCACTGGGACGTGATGCGCTCCGACGACGCCGGGGAGAACTGGTACGAGATCAGCGGGAACCTGCCGACCGACTTCGGGTTCCCGATCGGCGTGCACCCGCACGAGGCGGAGACTCTGTACGTCGTGCCGATCACCAGCGACAGCCTGCACTACCCGCCGGACGGTGCGCTGCAGGTCTGGCGGTCCCGGGCGGGCGGCAACGAGTGGGAGCCGCTGACCAAGGGGCTGCCGCAGCGGGACTGCTACGTCAACGTGTACCGGGACGCGATGTCCATCGACACGCTGGACGAAGCAGGGATCTACTTCGGGACGACCGGCGGCCAGGTGTACTGCTCGGCCGACTCGGGCGATTCGTGGGCGCCGATCGTGCGTGACCTGCCCGCCGTGCTGTCCGTCGAGGTACAGGTACTGCCGTGACCGACGCCCGTGTTGAGGTACGGGTCGTGCTGCCCGCGCACCTGCGGAACCTCGCCAAGACCGGCCGCGAGGTGGTGGTGTCCGTCCCCGAGGCGGACATCACCCAGCGGAGGGTGCTCGACGCTCTCGAAGCGGCTTTCCCGGTGCTCGGCGGCACGATCCGCGACCGGCAGACGGGGAAGCGGCGGGCGTTCGTCCGCTTCTACGCGTGCGAGCAGGACCTGTCGAACGAGTCGCCCGACGCGCCGCTGCCGCCTGTCGTCGCGGCGGCGCTGGCGTCAGGGGCCGAGCCGTTCCTCGTTGTGGGGGCGATGGCGGGAGGTTAATTTGGGCGCGTGACCACGTACCTCATCACGGGCGGAAATACCGGCATCGGACTGGCGACGGCTATCGCGCTCGCGCGGGACGGCGGGCGGGTGTTCATCGCCTGCAGGAACCCCACGGCGGGCGAGGCAGCCGTCGCGCGGATCAAGGCCGAGTCCGGCGCGGGCGACGCTGACGTGCGCCTGCTGCCGCTCGACTTGGCGTCGCTGGCCGCGGTGCGTGCCTGCGCGGCCGCGTTCCTGGCGCTTGACGAGCCGCTGCACGTGCTGATCAACAACGCGGGCGTGGGCGGGCAGCGCGGCCATACCGCCGACGGGTTCGAACTGCACTTCGGGGTGAACCACCTCGGGCACTTCGCGCTGACGCAGCTGCTGCTGCAGCGGCTGACGGAAAGCGGCCCCGGGACGCGGATCGTCAACGTGTCGAGCGACGCGCACTACAACGCGCCCGGCGTCGACTTCGCGGCCGTCCGGCGGCCCACGTCGTTCGTCGGGGTGCGCGAGTACGCCGTCTCCAAGCTGTGCAACGTGCTGTTCACCCAGGAGCTGGCGCGGCGGGTCGCCGACGTCAACTCCTACGCGCTGCACCCTGGCGTGGTCGCCTCCGACATCTGGCGCCGGGTACCACGCCTGGCCAGGCCGTTCGTCACCCGCCGGATGCTGACCACTGAGCAGGGCGCGGTCACCTCGGTGTACTGCGCGACTTCACCCGCGGTCGCCTCCGACAGCGGGCTGTTCTACGACAACTGTGCGGTCCGCGCGCCAAGCCGCGTGGCGACTCCCGAGCTCGCAGAGCTCCTCTGGAAGCGCAGCGCCGAGTGGACCGGCCTGGGATAACTGAGAGGGTGATGGGCATGGATCTTCCGGTGATGCCTCCGGTCGCGCCGATGCTGGCCAAAGCGGTACCCGCCATCCCGTCCGGGGAGTACGTGTTCGAACCCAAATGGGACGGGTTCCGGTCGATCGTGTTCCGCGACGGCGCCGAGGTCGAGATCGGCTCGCGGAACGAGCGGCCGATGACCAGGTACTTCCCCGAACTCGTGGACGCGGTGCTGGCGGAACTGCCGGACCAGTGCGTGATCGACGGCGAAATCGTGCTGCCGGACTTCACGGCCGGGCGGCTCGACTTCGAGGCGCTGCAACTGCGGCTGCATCCTGCGGCGAGCCGGGTAAAGCTCCTCGCCGCGCAGACGCCGGCGCACTTCGTCGCGTTCGACCTGCTCTCGCTTGGCCGCGACGACTACACCGAGCGCCCCTTCGCGGAGCGGCGCGCAGCGCTCGAAGCGGCGCTCGGCTCGGTCAAACCGCCCATCCACCTCACGCCGACCACGACGGACAGGGCGGTAGCCGAGCAGTGGTTCGGCCAGTTCGAGGGCGCCGGCTTGGACGGGCTCATCGCCAAGTCGCCCGATTGCCTGTACGAGCAGGACAAACGGGTCATGTTCAAGATCAAGCACGAGCGCACCGCGGACTGCGTGGTGGCCGGCTACCGGGCGCACAAGACGGGCGACGACGCGATCGGGTCGCTGCTGCTCGGCCTTTACCGTAACTCTGGTGAACTGGCGAGCGTCGGGGTGATCGGCGCGTTCCCGATGGCGACGCGGCGCGAACTGCGGGCCGAGCTTGAACCGCTGGTCACCACGTTCGAGGGCCACCCGTGGAACTGGGCCGCGCACGTCGGCGCCAGTGCTGGAGACAGTGTCCGGACGCCGCGCAGTTCCGAGTACAGCCGGTGGAACGTGGGCAAGGACTTGTCGTTCGTCCCGCTGCGTCCGGAGCGCGTCGTCGAGGTCCGGTACGACCACATGGAAGGCACGCGCTTCCGGCACACGGCGCAATTCGTTCGCTGGCGTCCCGACCGCTCCCCCCAGTCCTGCACGTTCGGACAGCTAGAAGAACCCGTCAGTTACAGCCTGTCGGAAATCCTGGGCAATTCAAAACCAGAAAACAAGTAATCCAGAACGAAAGCGTGCTTCGCCGATGGCCAGTCCTAAAACAGTCATTGAGGTGGCGGGCCGGGAGGTCACGGTCTCCAACCCGCAGAAGGTCTACTTTCCCCGGACCGGGCACACCAAGCTGGACATCGTCCAGTACTACCTCGCCGTCGCCGGCGGGACACTGCGCGGGGTGGCCGGCCGGCCGATGGCGCTCAAGCGGTTCGTGAACGGCGCGGAAGGAGAGCCCTTCTTCCAAAAGCGCGCCCCCGAGTCGCGCCCGGCGTGGGTGGAGACCGTCCGGCTGAGCTTCCCGTCGGGCCGCGTTGCCGACGAAGTCGTGCTGCGGGACGCCGCCGGCCTGGCCTGGGTGGCCAACCTCGGGTGCATCGACCTCAACCCGCACCCGGTGCTCGCCAGCGACCTGGACCATCCCGACGAACTGCGCGTGGACCTGGACCCGGTGCCCGGCGTGCCGTGGTCCCAGATCCGCGACGTGGCCCTGGTGGCGCGTTCCGTCCTGGCCGACTACGGGCTGACCGGCTGGGCGAAGACCTCGGGGTCACGCGGCATGCACATCTACGCGCGGATCTCGCCGTCGGAGTCGTTCACTGACGTGCGCCGGGCCGCGGTCGCGGTGGCGCGCGAGATCGAGCGCCGGGCACCCGAACTGGCCACGTCGAAGTGGTGGAAGGAGGAGCGGCACGGGGTCTTCGTCGACTACAACCAGAACGCGAAGGACCGCACGGTCGCGTCCGCCTACTCGGTCCGCCCCCTTCCCGACGCCCGCGTGTCAACGCCGCTGACCTGGGACGAGGTCCCGGGTGTCGACCCTACTGGGTTCACGATCGACACAGTCCCCGGCCGCTTCGCGAAGATCGGCGACCCCTGGGAAGGCATCGACGAGGCGGTCGGCTCGCTCGTCGACCTGCTTGCGCAGGCGGACCGCGACGAGGCGGCCGGCCTTCCTGACGCCCCCTGGCCCCCGCACTACGAGAAGCAGACCGGCGAGGAGGCACGCGTCCAGCCGAGCAAGCGCAAGACCGGCGGAACGGCAACCGGCCGCAGGCAGTCCACGAAGCCGCTGATCGAGATAGCCCGCGCCAAGACGAAGGCCGAGGCCATGGAAGGCCTGGACCGCTGGAAGGAACGCCACCAGGACGTCTGGCCGCTGCTTGCGCCTGCCGACGTGCTGGTGGACTCGATGCGGGGGCGTTCTTCCACGTGGACGCGGATCCGGGTGAACCTGGAGCACGTCCCCGAGGAAAAGCGTCCCGAGCAGGAGCCGTTGGAGGTCGACTACGACCCGTGGGCAGGCTTCACTGGCGAGCGGCCGCCACGCCCAGGGGAACAGTAGGGGGTCCGGACCGGCGCTGCAGCTAGGCCGGGATCGTGGCGTACGTGGTCGTGCCGGGGAGGCCTACCGGGCCTGGGTGGAGGCGGAGGAGGCGGCCGGCTAGGGGCTGGGCCTTCAGTTGCTCTTCCGTCAGGTCGATCTTCGCGGTCGTGACGTAGAGGTCGGTCATGCCTGGGCCGCCGAACGCACAGCTCGTGGGCTGGGAAACCGGGACCTGAAGCACCGCGTCCTGCGTGCCGTCCGGAGCGAGCCTGCGCAGGACGCCACCGCCCCAGATCGCGACCCAGACGCAGCCGTCGGCGTCGACCGTGAGGCCGTCAGGGATGCCCTCGAACGCGGACAGGTCGGCGAAGGGGCGGCGGCCGCTGGCCTCGCCCCGCGCCGGGTCGTAGTCGAACATGTCGACCCTCTTCGTCGGGGAGTCGACGTAGTACATCCGCGTGCCGTCCGGCGACCAGCCAAGGCCGTTGGACACCGTCACGCCCTTGAGGACCGTGGTGAGGGCGCCCGCCGAGTCAAGCCGGTACAGTTCGCCGAGCGGCTGCGTCTCCCCGGTGTGCATGGAGCCCACCCAGACGCGGCCCGCCGGGTCCACGCCCGCGTCGTTGAACCGGACGGCTTCGCGGGCGGGGACTTCCGCGACGAGGCGGGTGGTCCACTGCGCGCCTCGTTCTGGCGGCAGGCGCAGCGTCAGCCTGCTGCCACCCGCGGTGAGGATGCCCCCGCCGACGGCCGGGAACGCCGCCGACACCGCGCCGAGGTCCAAGGTGACGGTCTCGCCTGACGGGAAGTAGGTACGGTGCAGCCTCCCCTGGGGGATGTCCACCCACAGCAGGCAGTCGTCCTCCGGGACCCAGTACGGACCCTCGCCAAGTACCGCCGTCACGTCACCAACCGGCTCGGCGACCGCCTCAGTCCGCACACCAGCCACTGAAATCCCCCTCTTGGACTAGCCCCCTGACTGACACTAACCAACGTCTACCCAGTCGTGGGAGCGTTCCTACGCGATCTCACGCCGGCAATAGGTTCACCCAGGGTTGGGTAACCAGTCAGTAACTGAATGGTTATCGGTCCTTACGATGGAGATGCTGGGTCTCTCGCTGGTGAGACCTGGGAGGGAGCAGTCATGAGCGGTGTTCTTGACGCGCGTTCTCGTGATGCCTCGCTGCAGGCGCTCGTGGCAGGGCCGCTTGACGTACTGGTTATCGGCGGAGGGATCACCGGGGCCGGGGCAGCCCTGGATGCCGCGTCGCGGGGGCTCCGGGTCGGCCTCGTCGAGTCCCGCGACCTGGCGGCCGGCACGTCATCCCGGTCGTCGAAGCTGATCCACGGCGGCCTGCGCTACCTGGAGCAGGGCGACTTCAAGCTGGTCAGAGAGGCGCTGCGGGAGCGTGACTTGCTGGTTTCCCGGCTCGCACCGCACCTGGTGCGCCCGGTGCCGTTCCTCTACCCGCTGTACAAGAAGGTCGTCGAGCGGCCTTACGTCGGTGCGGGCCTCGTGCTTTACGACGCGATGGAAGGCGTCAAGCGGCCGGTCCCCCACCACCGCCACCTGACCACGCGGGGCGCCCTGCGCCGGGCACCCGCGCTGCGCGCCGACCGGCTGGCCGGGGCGATGGTGTACTACGACGCGCAGGTCGACGACGCCCGGTACACGATGACCGTGGCCCGGACCGCCGCGCGCTTCGGCGCTGTCGTCGTCACCAGGGCATCCGCCACATCACTGCTGCGGGCCGGGTCCAGGGTGACCGGCGCGGTCGTGCAGGACGAGGAGACCGGGCGCTCGTTTGACGTGCACGCGGCGCGGGTCATCGTGTGCGCCGGGGTGTGGTCGGACCTGGTGCACTCGGCGAGCGGAGTGCGGGCCGGGTACCACGTGCGGATGTCCAAGGGCGTGCACCTGGTAATGCCCCGCTCGGCCATCGACTCGGAGACCGGGATGATCGTGCGGACGAGCAAGAGCGTGCTGTTCTTCATCCCGTGGGAGACCCGGTGGATCGTCGGCACCACGGACACCGACTGGTCGGGTGACCGCGCGGAGCCCGCGGCCACCCCCGAGGACGTCGATTACATCCTTGGCGAGGCCAACCGGGTGCTCGCCAAGCCGCTGACCCGCGCAGACGTGCTCGCCGTCTACGCCGGGCTGCGGCCGCTGGTCGCGGAGGCCGAGGGCGGGGCCGGGGAGAAGCCCACCACGAAGCTGTCCCGCGAGCACGTCGTAGACACGCCCCTGCCCGGGCTCGCGTCGATCGCCGGCGGGAAGTTCACCACCTACCGGCTGATGGCGCGGGACGTGGTGGACGCCGCGGTAGCAGACCTGCCCGGTCCCGTCCCGCCGTCCGTGACGGGACAGCTTTCGCTCCTCGGGGCCGACGGGCTGCCCGCGGTTCGTGCGTCGGCGGCGCGGCTCGCCGCGGACTACGGCGTCCCCGTGGACGCGGCCACGCACCTGATCGCCCGGTACGGGTCACTCGTCGTCGAGGTGCTCGAGTTGATCCGGGGCGAGAAGCCGCTTGCCCAGCCGCTCCTCGACGGGCATCCCTACCTGCGGGCCGAAGTCGCGTACGCGGTCACCCACGAGGGCGCGCTGCACGTGGAGGACGTACTCGCGCGCCGGGTCCGGCTGCTGATCGAGTCGTCCGACGCCGGGGCGTCCGCCGCACCGGAAGTGGTCGCGATCATGGCCGGGCTGCTCGGCTGGAACCGCCGGCGGCGGGCGGCGGAACTCCGCCGTTACCTGGACCTCGCGGCCGCGAACAGCGCTGCGCTGTCGGCGCCGGCGGTGTTGTCCGAGCCCGTGGCCACCGAGCCGGTCCCGGCATAGCGTCACCCGAGCTAGCAAGCCCGGAATCGCCCGAGCTAGCAAGCCAGGAAGCTGTGTGAGCTTGTTTACACTTTTACGACCTGTTTACAAGAGATATATTGGCTACCGGGAAACTAGGGAGAACGAGCCCAGGGTAGGTCAACCCACAGCTAGGGGGGGCGTCCCCCCGGGGGAAAAGAGTCTGTTGGTGGATCTCAACCCCTATGTGGTGCTTGGCAGCGCCGTCGTCGGGCTGCTCGTCGGGCTGACCGGAGCGGGCGGCGGGGCGCTCATGACGCCCATGCTGATCCTGCTGTTCAACGTCAAGCCGAGCGCGGCGATCTCTAGCGACCTCGTCGCCGCCGTCGTGATGCGGCCCGTCGGCTCGCTCGTGCACATGCGCAAGGGGACGGTCAACTACCGGCTCGTCGGCTGGATGTGCGCGGGGTCAGTGCCGATGGCCTTCCTCGGCGCTTACCTGCTGCACCTGCTCGGCGCCAGTGCTGGTCAACAGGGTGCATCGCAGCAGCAGTACGTGGAACTCGCCCTCGGTATCGCGCTGCTGGGCGGCACCGCGGCGATGCTGCTCCGGTCGTGGCTCGACCAGCGGTCAGGCCAGGCACGGACCCAGGCAATCGACGCCTTGCGGGTCAGGCCGGCTGTCACGGTCGCGATCGGCGTGGTCGGCGGGCTCGTGGTCGGCATGACGTCGGTCGGGTCAGGCTCCCTGATGATCGTGCTGCTGCTGTTCGCCTACCCGGCGATCAGGGCCGGACAGCTCGTCGGGACGGACCTGACCCAGGCCGTGCCGCTGACCGCGGCCGCGGCCCTTGGCGCGCTGCTGTTCGGGCACGTGCAGTTCGGGCTGACCACGGCGGTCATCGTCGGGTCCGTGCCCGCCGTGCTCGTCGGGTCGCTGCTGTCTTCGCGGGCACCGGACAAGTACATCCGGCCGGTGATCACCTTCGTGATCTTCGCCTCCGGGCTCAAGTACGCGGGCATGGGCACGACGGCCCTGGGCTGGACGCTCTGCCTGGTCCTGCTCGCGTGCGGCGGCTACTCGCTGGCCCGCAACAAGCCCTGGCGCGCCCGCAGGCGCGCGGGCGAGACCCGGGCCAGCCAGGACTCCGTGGAGAGCCGCGCGTCAGAGCTGGCACGTAGAACGGGCTTATGGGGGCGAACTACCACGGTGGTTCTACGCCGGTGTGCGCTTCCGTGTCTCGTTGGGCCGACGATAACCGGCCCAACGAGACACGGGTGCCTGGGAGGCTTGGGACTGGCGGCTGGGATGCTTAGACGGTGACAAACCAACAGCCGGGTAACGGGGAAGCGCCAGCGGCCATGCAGGATGCCAGTCGGGATGAGGGGCGCCAGTACGCGCTGCCGCTCGTGATCCGGGTCGAGCGGGCCGCGCCGCCCGCGCGGACCGATGCGCTGGAGGGAGCGGCGCGCGCGGTACTCCGGTTTCTGTCTGATCCCCGGGTGACGGAGCCTGACGGCGAGTGGGCCCTGGCGGCACAGGCCTGGGAGGACGCGCGGATCAGGAAAGTCGTCCGGCGGGCGCGCGGGGCGGCTTGGGAACGGGCCTGCGCGCTGCCGGGAATCAGCGTGGCGCACGGCAGCGCGGAGGTCCGCGTGTTTCCGCCGGTGCCCGTCGACGACTGGCCCGTCGATCTTGCCAGGCTGCAGGTATCCGGGACCGACTTCGAAGACCTGGAACCGCCCGATGCGCCCGCCGCTGGGGTGCCGGTGCTCTGGCTGAATCCAGAACTGCCGATGACGGCGGGGAAAGCCATGGCGCAGGCCGGACACGGGGCGCAGCTGGTTTGGTGGCAACTGGAACCAACAACCCGTTCTGATTGGCTTGAAGTTGGCTTTGACCTTGCCGTCCGGGAAGCGGGCAAGGAGCAGTGGGCGGAACTGCTGGGGAGCGGGTTGCCGGTCGTGACGGACGGGGGATTTACCGAGGTCGCGCCGGGATCGGCCACGGTGGTGGGCGACCACCCGGCACTGCGCGCGGTCCTCGGCTCAGCGCGTTGACCACCTGGGGCGGATGTGCCGGCAGGGACTCAAGTTAATTCCGTTAAATTGATATTAGTCAATTAATCGCGAGTCGCATGCGGCAGCCGGTGACTATTTCGGTGTTCGCTACATTTCTCGCCCGACAGGCGGTATTGCGCGCTATATCGTCTTAAGATTCCCCCGACGCCGTTTCGCGTTGGGAGGGCAGCGAACATGGGTGCTCAGCGCGCTGGCGCACCGCTTCTTACCGGGTCGGTTCCGCCGCTTGCCCCCTTTTACCAAGCCCGCCAGGAAACCGGGTTCGGGCTGGCCGACGGACTGCGGCCAGGCGAGACGATCCTCCTTGTCCCGGCGATCCTGGGGACAGGAGGGACGGGCAAGACCCAGCTCGCGGTCGGGTTCGCGCACGCGATGTGGACCGCGCGGGCGATTGACCTGCTTGTCTGGGTTCCGGCCGGCAACAGGAACGCGATCGTCGCCAGCTACGCGCGGGCAGCGGCGGAGATGGAGCTGTCAGTCGGCGAACGGGCGACCGCCGACAGCGTCGCCGAGCTCTTCCTCGACTGGCTGAGCAGGACCGAGCGCCGCTGGGCGGTCGTGCTCGACGGCGTTGCCTCCCCCGTCGACGTCGACGGTCTCTGGCCGCAGGGGCCCGCCGGGCAGGTCATCGCGACCAGCCGGCTACGGGAATCAGAGCTCACCGACACGGGCGCTAACGTCACCGCCCACGCCGTCCACGGCTTCAGCAGGCGGGAGGCGCTCGGTTACCTCAACACACGGCTCACCGGCTACCCCGACCAGCGGATCGAGGCGCTTGACCTGGCTGAGGACCTCAGCGGGCTGCCGCTCGCGCTCGCCCAGGCCGCCGCGGTCATCGCCCTGACCGACAGCACCTGCCGGGAGTACCGCGCCGAGTACGCCAGGCGGCTCTCGTCCACCGCGGGAACCGTCGTCGAAGGCTGCACCCAGTCGCTGCTCGCCACCTGGTCGCTGTCCGTCGAGCACGCCCACAAGCTGGCGCCGGCCGGGCTGTCCTGGACGGCGCTTGTCTTCGCCGCGGCCCTCGACACCAGCGGGATCCCGGCGGACGTCCTGACCTCGCCCGCCGCGCGCGGCTACATCGCGGGGGCACCCAGCGTCGGGCAGCACAGCAGCGGGCAGACCGACGGCGGCGAGCAGAACCTCGTGCGGTCCGCCTACGCCAACCTGGAGCGGCTCGGCCTGGTCAGCGTGGACGACCGCGACCCCGTGCGGACGGTGTGGCTGCACTCGGCGGTACGGGCCGCGGTCCGCGCCTACCTGGCCCC
>Ga0207678_10001335_pt1 | contig 22751 bp, 22 predicted proteins | sample KBSC63metaG_FD_184319 | JGI IMG/M metagenome (GOLD analysis project Ga0207678, IMG submission 184319) | Corn rhizosphere microbial communities from Kellogg Biological Station, Michigan, USA - KBS C6-3 metaG (SPAdes) (version 2) | ecosystem: Host-associated > Plants > Roots > Rhizosphere > Soil ... | reverse complement strand
ACATGATGAAGCGGGCCAAGGAGATCCTGGATGACTCGCCCAAGCGGGTGCGGAAAGAGTGGAAGGGGATTGACCTCCAAAACGTTCGCAGCTCGCAGCTGGCCGAGTTCTATCAGAAGGACGACCCGATCGCGACCGCCAGGCCCCGGCCGGGCATTGCCGGGATCCCTCGGCGACACGGGGGTCGCACCAGGCGCCGGCGTTGAGGAAGGTGACTACGCCGCCCGGCTCGTTGCGCCTCTCGCTGGTGAACGGGTCGTCGACCTGTGGACCGGTCCCGGCTGCACCGGCGACTCGCTGACCGGCGTGTTCTCCTCGACCAAGGGAGCCGCGCACCTGGTGGTCGCGCTGCACGTCCAGGGCGGCGTGCTCGACCTCGACCAGCGTGTCGCCCACTACTGGCCGGAGTTCGGCGCCGCGGGGAAGGGCGGGATCCCTACGGGAGCTGCAGGCACCGCGCCGGCGTCGTCGGCGCGGACGACGGGTTCACCGCCGACGAGCTCGCGGACGATCAGGTCATCGCCGGGCGGCTCGCCCCGCACCGGAACAGCTGGAGGCGAACGCGACCGGGCCGAACAGCGTCGGTGGGCGGCGTCGCGGCGGCGATCAGCGGCCCTGAGGCACTCCTGCCTCCGGAGACCGGGGCGGAGTCCGCCCAGATTCAGTCGATCGGTGACGACCTCGCCACCCGCAACCACAACGTTTTCGGCCGCGGCTTCGCGATCGTCTCGGGCGACTATCCGACGCTGGGCCAGGGCGCCTTCGGCCGCAGCGGCGCGGCCGGGTCCCAGGCGTTCCCCGCAGCGGTCTCGCGTAGGGCTGACACCGCCGTCGGCTCGCCTTACCGCGCGGCCCTGAGAACGCCCTAGAAGTCCACAGAGGACACTCTGGTCCGGGCCGCCGGGCCCGGGGTCACGTTGCGTGCTCGGAGCAACACGTGACTGCCGGCGGTCCCGCCAGGTGGGGGAATGCACGTCCGTAGTGGACGTCGTTACAGACTTCACTCTTTAGGACGTTCCGATCGAGACATCAACCCTGCTCACGCGGTTGAGACTGACTTTGCGTAGCGAAAACCCTCCCGATCAATGCTCCGATGTGCAACTATTGGGCCGTTCGCGGGGAGAGGGCCTCGCGACAGGGGGACTCATCGTTACGGAAGCGTCCCCATGAAGATCCCCAGGGGAGAGGAGATCGACCATGTCGACGCCCACGGAAGTCAAGCCGGAGGAAGTTCCGGAGCCGGTCGAGCCGACCGAGCCGACGGTCCAGTGGACCGACTCGGACGGCAAGATCCACACCGAGCACCCGGTCCACACCGAGTGCGTGGGTGGCTGCTACCAGAAGGTCACTGCCTGAGCGCAAGCCGCGTGTGCAATGCCCGCCTGCTGATCTTTGACCGGTAGGCGGGCTTCTTTCTGCCATCGGCTGTGCTGTCATAAGAGGGTGCCTGTGACGAACCTGGACCCCCCGGAAGTCATCGAGTCGGTCCGCGCACTCCAGCAAGCTGCCTCCGATGCGTCGTGTCTCGGGCGTTTCCACCAGGGGGTCAAGCACCTGCGGCGGGGTATGAGCCTGCTGGATTCGATCCACCCGGTCGCCGACGAGCACCGCACCGACTGGCTCGTCACGCGGATCAAGGTGGCCAGCACCCTGGCCGGGATGTCGTCGGAGATCACCGGAGACGTCGCTGCCGGGCTGGCCGGCCTGGACGACGTGCGGCTGCTCATCAACGCCGTCACCGACCCGGTCCTGCGCGCCGAGCTGAACGGCACCTTGAACCACAACTACGCCATGCGCCTGATGACCGTCGGGCGCAACGAAGAGAGTCTTCTTTCCTTTGACGCTTCGCTCGAGCACAAGGAGTTCCTGCTCACCCAGATGAGTGATCCGACCCGGCAGATGCGCGGGTTCGTCATGACGCTCTACTCGCGCGGGTGGGTGCACACCAAGCTCGGCAACGTGAGCCAGGCGCGTGCGGACCTGAACCGGGCTCTGGAGCTGTCGGAGAAGTACGAATTATGGGGCCAAGCCGCGGATGCCCGGCGCATCCTCGGAACGTTGTCGCTGCGGACCGGTGATGTGCCCGAGGCGCTGCGGTTGTACGAGGAGAGCGAGCGGGCGTATCGCGCGCTGGATCTCGAGGCCCCGGCCCTCCTGTCGATGGAGCAGGCCCAAGCCCTGCTGACCGCCGGGCTGGCCGACGAGGCGGGAAGCCACCTCGACGACCTGATCGCCCGGATGACCGCGGAACCCAGCATCGCCAATCACCTCGGCAACGCGGAACTGCTGCGAGCTTCGGCCGCCCTGCTGAACGACGACGTCGAATTCGCCCGGCAGACGGCCGCGTCCGCTCGACGGCTCCTGCTGCGCGTGGGCTGCCAGACCTGTGTGGCCAACGCGACCGTCCTCGGGCTGCAGGCCGACGTGCGCGAAGCGGTGACTAGCGGGACGTTGCCCGCCGCGCTGCCGGTGCGGGCCCTGCGGACCGCCGAAAAGATGCAGCTGCCCCGCCTCGCCGAGCAGGCCGCCACCGCCCGGATGCTCGCCGTCCGGCTGGACATCCGCCGGGGGAACCTCAAGCGGGCCGTCGAAACCCTTCAGCAGGTGCCTCGGCCCGGGCAGCTCACCCCCATCGACTACCGGATGCTGCGGCGGCTCTGCCGGGCCGAACTCGCCGTTGCCCAGGGCGATCGGGCCAAGGCGCTCACCGAGATCCGGTCCGGGCTCACCGAGCTCGACGCCGTCCGGGATCGGATGGGTGGGCTCGATCTCGTGTCCGGGACCGCTCTGCACGGGCAGGAGCTCGCCGATCTTGCCGTCAAGCTGGTGCTGGACCGCAACGACGCGCGGCGGCTCTTCGTCTGGCTCGAACGGACCCGCGCCCAGACCTACCGCTACGAACCCCTCTCCGCCGGGACCGATCCGGAGCTCGCCGCCCGCGTCGCCGAGGTGCGGGGGCTCGGGCAGGCCATCCAGGAGGCCCAGCACGACGGGCACCCCATCGCCGGCCTGCGGGCGAAGTACAACGAACGGCTGCGGGAAGCCCAGCGGCTCGGCTGGCACACCGGGCGGTGGGGGCGGCCGCGGCCCGTCGCCGGGCTGAGCGAGGTCGTTGCGCGGCTCGGTGAGCGGGCCATGGTCAGCTTCGCCGCTTCCGGCGACGAGCTCGTCGCCGTTGTCGTCGCCGGGGGCGAGTGCCGGCTCGTGCGGCTCGGGTCCGCCGGGGCCGCCGCCGAGTCCGCGCGCGTGCTCAACGTCGACCTCGATGCCCTCGCGCCCGACAACCTGCCCGAGCGGCTGGCCGAGGTCGTCATGACCTCCGCGCACAAGCAGGCCGCCAAGCTCGACACCCAGCTCATCGAGCCACTGGCCGACCTCATCGGCGATCGCCAACTGGTCGTCGTCCCGACCGGGCCGCTCTACGCCGTGCCGTGGGGCGTGCTGCCGGGCCTGCGGGGGCGGCCGACCGTTGTCGCGCCGTCGGCGACAGCCTGGCTCGCCGCCGAGCTGGCGAAGTCGTCGCGCGCGCGCAAGATCGTGCTCGTCCGCGGGCCGGGGCTGGCCGGAGCCCGCGGTGAACTCGAGAAGCTGACCACGCACTACCGCACCGCGACGACGATGACCGGTGCCAAGGCGACCGTGAAGTCCGTGCTGCGCGCGATGGACGGCGCGAAGCTCGCCCACTTCGCCGCGCACGGCGCGCACGAGCCGGAGAACGCGCTGTTCTCCCGGCTGGAGCTCGCCGACGGCGCGCTGTTCGGTCACGAAATGGCCGGGTTGCGGCAGCCGCCTCGGCAGGTGGTGTTCGCCGCGTGCGAGCTCGCGATGAACCGGATCCGGCCGGGCGACGAAGCCCTCGGGTTCGCCAGCGCGCTGCTGGCCAGCGGCTCCCGGACGGTGATCGCGCCGCTTTCGCGCGTCGGCGACCTCGCTTCGGCCGCCGCGATGGACGACTACTACCGCGCACTGGCCGTGCGGGAGAGCCCGGCGCTGGCGCTGGCCGACGCGATCGCCGTCGACCCGTTCCGGCGTCCCTTCGTGTGTCTCGGCGCCGGCTGAGCGGCTGGGACAGCCGCGCCGGCGGCGCTCACCCCGGCCCCAGACGTGGACCTGATCGGCCTGACCGGGCTGGACGGCGGCGGTCGGGCCGCTGGTCCCGCCGGCCGAGGCACCCGAGTCGTTCCGGATCGCCCGCCGCGCGGCCGGCCCTGGTCCAGACCTGCGGAAGCGCACCGGAGCTGGGCCGGTTGCTCGACCTGCGCCCCCAGACGAGCCGCGCGCGGCTCGAGAAGCTGGCCGAGTTGTTCGGGGAAAAACTGGACGACCCGGCCGAGCGATCGCAGCTGGCGTCGGTGGCGGAGCGGGCGTTGCCGGACCACGGCTGAGGAGACCCCGCCCCCGCTGCCGCGACCTTCCTGCGTGGCCGCGCCGGCTCTAGGCTGCCCGGCATGACCGGATTGCTCACCGAGCGGCTGCGGCAGGCCTCCGGCAACGCCGTTGCCATGTGGACCACCCTCGCCCACGCCCGCGGTGACGACGTGCTCGAACACCCCGCGTTCACCGCGATCGACGGCCGTCGCTACCGGATCATGCTGCGGACCGCCACCCCCGGCGACGCCGCCGTCGAGGAGCTGACCGAGCTCGCCGGAAGGCGCCGGGACGAGGGGCGGGCCGTCGTCGTCGAGGATCCCTTTCGCGTGCTCGACCTCGGCGACCTCGGCATGACCGCCGGGCAGTTGCCGGTGATGGTCCGTGAGCCCGGTCCCGTCCCTGCCGCCGAAGGTGTCGAGCGCATCGAAACCGCTGCCGAGCTGGAGAAAGCCGAAGACATCGTCGTCCGCGGCTTCCCGCTCGAGGAGTACCAGCCGCACCGGCCGGGCAGCGTCTTCCCGCCCGTGCTCCTCGACCGGGCCACGGCGTTCTTCGGCAAGGGCACCGAAGGCGCCTGCCTCACCATGGCCCACGGCGGCGTCGGCGGCGTCTACTGGGTGACGACCATGCCCGAGCACCGCTCGAAGGGCCTCGGGCGCGCGTTGATGCACGCGGTGCTACGGCACTTCGACGACCTGCCCGTCACGCTGACCGCCTCGCGGTCCGGCCGGCCGCTCTACGACAAGCTCGGCTTCACCTTCCTCGGCGACGCGAACTGGTGGCGCTGACGGGAACACCCACCGCCGGGACAGCAGGTACGCGAACGCCGTCGAGACCACCGTGGCGATCGCGAGGGCCGCCACCGGCTTCTCGCGCAACACGGTGAGCTTCAGGCTGTAGTCGCCCAGTAGGGTGACCCCGTACGCGGCCAGGCCGACGACGGCGAAGCGGAGCAGCTCTCGTCGCTCGGGCATGGTTCCTCCAGGTGACGCCGACAGGGTGGAGGTTTTCGATGGCACGCACAGGCGGTGAGGGCGAACTCCCCTCGGTCGCCGAACTGGTGAACCTTTCGCAGACGAGACCGCTGGTGATCCGCGGCGAACTCGACGCGAAGCTCGCCGCGGAGCCCGCCGCCGAACCCGAACCCGCCCCCGATCCGCTGGCCGTCCTCGATGCCGAGCTGGCCGCCGGCGAAGCCGAAGACAGCCGCCCGCAGGCGGCCCCGCCCGTCGAGCGGAGCCGCCGGGCGAAGCCGTACGTCCTCGCCGCGGGCGCGGCCGTCGGGCTCGGGCTGGCCGCCGTCGTGCTGCTCCAGCCGCACCAGGTGGGCGGGACGGCCGTGCCGCCGCCCGGGGCGCCCGCCCCGATCGTGCCGCCGCCGACCTCCGGCGAAGCCGTGGAGACCATGAGCGCCTCCGCGGCGCCGCCGCAGCTCACCGCCGAAGTGCGGGATTCCCGAGCCGAGCCGACGAGCGCGCCGGCCGGTGCGGGACGCAAGCCCGCACGGGACGAGCCGACGCCGACCTCGGCGTCGCCGGAGGACCAGTGGCGCGAGTACGTCAGCTCGGTGATGAGCTCGTGGCAGCAGCAACACCCCCACGGCGGCCGGAACCGCTGATCAGCAGCTCGCCGTCGCCGGCTTCCCGGCGATCCGGTCCTTCACGAAGGCCAGGACGTCGGCGTTGCCGGTGTGGACTAGCGTGATGCAGCCGGCGATCTTTCTGGTTCGCGTACGTCGTGAGCAGCTCGAACGCAAGGCGCCGATGGCTTTGTCCACAACGGACTGTCCATTCGGGACGGATGGGACCCCGGCGGCGCGCAGCCCGCCCGCCACGTCTTCCAACGCCGAGCTCAGACGACTCAGGAAGCCACCGGGTCGTTCGCGGTCCCGGCGTTCGACCGGACACGGGCGGAGTCCAAGGTGTTCGGGTTCGTGCCCGGAGCGCGCCCGTCCCGGTCGACCTGCGGACCGGCAGCGGATTCGCGCCCGTTTCGGGCGGGTTCGCCCTGACGTCGACCGCACGCTGACTCCCGCTCACCTCCTGCCGGTATACCTGGTGGAATGCGTCGAACCACGGTGGGGACTCTGGTCGTTGTCACGCTGCTCGCCACCGCCGCACCCGGGGAGGCGGCGGGCCTGAGCCGCGACCCGGTGGCGGTGATCTACGACCGGGACCACGCGCTGCACGTCCTCAACGGCGGCGCGACCGACGACGAGCTGACGCTGCGGACGCAGGCGCTCGCGTCGAACGCGTGGGCGTTCTTCCGCGGCACTTCGCCGCTCTACTTTCGCGACCTCGGCGAACTGCCGCCGTCGGCGTACGCCACCGCGGGCGGTGACGTGTGGCTGACCGGCGACGCGCACCTGGAGAACACCGGTGCCGACCGCGGAGCCGACAACGAAGAGCAGTTCGCGGTCAACGACACCGACGACGCCTGGCGCGGGTCCTGGACGTGGGACCTCCGCCGCGAAGCCGTGTCGATCGTGCTCGCCGGAAGGGCGGACGGCCGCGGCGCGAGCCAGATCGGCACCGACGTCGACACCTTCGTCGCCGAGTACGCGCAGTGGATCGCCAAGTTCCACGGGACCGACGACGAAGCGAGCTGGCGGCTGACCTCGGGCAACACCTCGGATCTCGTCGGGGACCTGATCGACGACGCCGCGGGGGACAAGCGGGCCGACCTGCTCGCGAAGTGGACCACCGGCGGCCACTTCAAGGCCGACCCGCAGCTGCAGACGGTGTCCGCGGCGACGCGCACCCGGCTCGCCGAGGCGATCGCGGCCTACCGGACGACGGCGGGCAAGCCGCTCAAGGCCGCCGAAGCCGTCGTGAAGGACGTGCGGCGGCGGACCGGGGCGGGCACCGGCAGTCTCGGCCGCTTCCGCTGGTACGTCCTCGTCGAGGGCGACACGACCTCGGCGTCCGACGACCGGATCCTCGAGCTCAAGCAGGAGGTCGACCCGGCGCCCCAGCAACTCGCGCCGAACGCCACCGCCCTCACCGGCGGGCAGCGGCCGGCGCTGGCCCTGCGCTGGCTCGCCAACCAGTCGGACCCCCTGGCCGGCTGGGCGAGCGTCGGGACCACTCCGGTGCTGGTGAAGGAGAAGTCGCCGTTCGCCGAAGACCTGAAGATCGGCGACCTGACGTCGTCGGCGATCTGGGACGACACCGTCCGGGACGTCGGACGCCTGCTGGCCGCCGCCCACGCCCGCGCCGACCAGGACGTCGCCGGCACCGGGCTCGCCTACTCCGCGGACGCGGCGATCGACGGCGCGATCACGTCCGTCTCCGGGCTGCAGGCCGAAACGCGGGCGTTCGCCACGAGCTACGCCGACCAGGTCACCCGCGACTGGCAGGCGTACGTCACCGCGAAGAACAGCGGCCGCCCCCTGTTCTGAGCGTCAGCGTGGCCGGAGCATCAGCGTGAACCCGGCCCCCGAAAGGACCAGCGCGGCCAGGAAGAACCCGCCGTGCACGACGTTGCGCGTCACGACGTCGCCGACGAGCTGGGCCACCAGGCCCACGATGCCGAGGCCGCCGACGACCGCCAGCGTGGCACGGGCGCCCTTCACGCCCCGGTACCCGGCATGGACGAGTGCCGCCCAGAGCCCGGCGCAGACCGCGAAGACGAGCACCGCGACCGGCAGCGGGACGGCTCCGGTGAGCGCGGTGTGGCTGCCGGTCAGGCGGCCGGCCAGCGTCCCGAGGAACCAGCACGCCGCCGCACCCCACCAGGCGAGAGCGGCGGACCGGGCCATCCGCGCAGCGTATGCGTGGTATGCGCGGTTCCGGCACGCAAGTCACCCGAACCGTTATCGACCCGGTGTCACACCGGGGTGCTATAAAACGCTACCCCCGGTGGGACCGGTTTCGCGGCCGTAGGCGTCGCCGGTGCCGCTAGGGTTGATCGTCTGGATGTGCTGGCTCAAGAGCAGCCGAACGGGAGACGCCGGTGACCGCCGCGCTCGACTCATCGTGGGATCCCCGCACGCGCCTGCGGGTGCTGCTCATCGAGGACGACGACGGTGACGCGCTATTGGTCGAAGAGATGCTGGCGGACACGGACGTGCCGTACGTGCTCGAACGCGTCGAAACGCTCTCCGCCGCGCTGAGCGGCCCGCTCACCGCCGACTGCGTCGTGCTGGACCTGCAGCTGCCCGACGCCATGGGCCTCAACGGGCTGACCAAGCTCGGGCAGCACGCGCCGGGCGTCGCGGTCGTCGTCCTCACCGGGCAGCACGACCAGGCCACCGGCGTCGCCGCGGTCGCCGCCGGGGCGCAGGACTACCTCGTCAAGGACCAGGTCGACGGCCCGCTGCTGGTGAAGGCGCTGCGCTTCGCCCGCGAACGCAAGCGCGCCGAGCAGGTCGAGCAGCAGTTCCTCCAGCAGCAGCTGCTCGCGCGGGAGAACGCGCGGCTCGAACGCGGCCTGCTGCCCAGCCCGCTGCTGCGCGACCCGCACCTCGACCTGGCCGCCCGCTACCGGCCCGGCCGCAACGGTTCCCTGCTCGGCGGCGACTTCTACGACGCTATCGAGCTCGCCGACGGCACGGTGCACATGATGATCGGCGACGTCTGCGGCCACGGCCCGGACGAGGCCGCGCTCGGCGTCGCGCTGCGGATCGCGTGGCGCTCGCTCGTGATGGCCGGCCTGCCGATGCCCGACGTGCTGACCATGGTCGAGCGGGTCCTGGTGCACGAGCGGATCGAGCCGCTGTTCGCCACCGTCTGCATGGTCGTCGTCGCGCCGGACCGAAGATCCCTGCGCCTGTCGCTGGCCGGGCACCTGCCGCCGCTGCTGCTCACGCCCGGCGACGGGCACCTGCTCTCCGGCGAACGCCTCGGCGTCCCGCTCGGCGTCGTCGAGGGCGCCAAGTGGGATTCGCTGGAAGTGCCGCTGGAGCCGGGGTGGTCGCTGATGCTGTACACCGACGGCGTGTTCGAGGGCCGCGTCGGCGCCGGGTCCGAGCGGCTGGGCCACGAGCGGATGGCCGCGCTGGTGCTCGACATCGAGCGCGCGACCGGCCTGCGCGGCCGGGCCCTGCTCGACGAGCTGATCGCCCGGGCCGAACGGCTCAACTCCGGCCCGCTCGACGACGACGTCGCCCTCGCCCTGCTCCGCCACGACCCGGAAGCCGAGGCAGATGAGCGTTGACGCACCCGGCCGGCCCATCCGCCGCAGGCTGGCGCTGATCGCCGCCGTCGAGACCGTGCTGCTGGTCGCCGCGCTGATCGCCGCCGGCGTCGCGCTGCACAGCCTCACCGAGGCGCGCACCCGCCTGCTCGACGTGATCGGGCCGCAGCGCCTGGCCGCGATCCAGCTGTCCACCGCGCTGCTGAACCAGGAAAGCGGGGTCCGCGGCTACCAGCTCGGCCGTCAGCCGGCGTTCCTGGTGCCCTACAACGACGGCGTCCGGGCGCAGGCCGACGCCGTCACGCAGCTGCGGCAGCTCGGCGCGGCCCCGGGCACCCGGATCGGGGACGACCTCGACGCTGTGGTGCGGGCGGCCGCCGCCTGGCAGGACGCGGCCGCGCCCACCATCGCGCCCGGCGCACCGCCGGTCACCGCGACCCAGGTCGAGCGCGGCCGGACGTTGTTCGTCGACGTGCGCCGGGCGCTCGACACCCAGCTCGACCACCTCGCCGCGATCCGGGACGCCGGCCGCGCCGAGCTGGACGCGGCGGCGAGCTTCCTGAACGCGATGTTCGTGGTCGTCGGCGCGCTCGTCCTGCTGCTTTTCGCGATGCTGTTCTTAGGTCTGCGGCAGGTCGTCACCCGGCCGCTCCTGCGGCTGGCCGGCGAGGTCCGCCGGGTCGCCGACTCCGACGTCCACCACCCCGTGCACGGGAGCGGGCCGCGCGAGATCGCCCAGCTCGGCGCCGACGTCGAAGCGATGCGGCAGCGCATCCTCGACGAGGTCGCCGAACTCGAGCGGGCACACGCCCTGCTGGACCGGCGCACGCAGGAGGCGGAGCAGTCCAACGCCATGCTCGACCGGCGCACGCGCGAGCTGGAGCGGTCCAACGCCGACCTGGAGCAGTTCGCCTACGTCGCTTCGCACGACCTGCAGGAACCGCTGCGGAAGGTGGCCAGTTTCTGCCAGCTGCTCCAGCGTCGTTACCAGGGCCTGCTCGACGAGCGCGGCGAGCAGTACATCGAGTACGCCGTCGACGGCGCGAAGCGGATGCAGGTCCTGATCAACGACCTGCTGGCGTTCTCGCGGGTCGGCCGGAAGCCGGGCGAGCACGTCGTGGCCGACGCCGGCGGCCTGGTCGACGACGCGATCGCGAACCTGGAGGTCGCGCTCTCGCTGAGCGGCGGCAAGGTCAGCCGCGGCGACCTGCCTCCGGTGCGGGTCGAGCCGGCGTTGATGACGGCGGTGTTCCAGAACCTCATCGGCAACGCGCTGAAGTTCAAGGGCGAGGCACCGCCGGAAGTGCGCGTCACCGCCGAGCGCGACGGCGACGACTGGGTCTTCTCCGTGTCCGACAACGGGATCGGCATCGACGAGGAGTACGCCGAACGGGTGTTCGCGTTGTTCCAGCGCCTGCACACGCGGTCGGCGTACCCGGGCACCGGCATCGGGCTGGCCCTGTGCCGCCGGATCGTCGAGTACCACGGCGGCCGGATCTGGCTCGACACCGAGGCCGCGGACACGACGTTCCGCTTCACCCTGCCGGCCCGCGAGGACGAGGGGACCGCATGACGCAGGCGCCCACCCCGATCGACATCTTGCTCGTCGAGGACGACCCCGGTGATGTGCTGATGACGCGGGAAGCCTTCGCGCACCACAAGATCCGCAACCCGCTGCACGTCGCGGAGGACGGCGTCGAAGCGCTGCGGTTCCTGAAGCGGGAGGAGCCGTTCGAGTCGGCGCCGCGGCCGGGGCTGATCCTGCTCGACCTCAACCTGCCCCGCAAGGACGGCCGGGAACTGCTCGGCGAGATCAAGCAGGACCCCGGGCTGCGCACGATCCCCGTGGTCGTGCTGACCACGTCCGAAGCCGAAGAGGACATCCTGCGCAGTTACGAACTGCACGCCAACGCCTACGTCACCAAGCCGGTGGACTTCGAGAAGTTCGTCGAAGTGGTCCGGAAGATCGACGACTTCTGGGTCACGGTCGTGAAGCTCCCGCACCGGTAGCCGTTTGGCGGGGAGTGCGGCACGATGGGAGGCCGTGACCCCTTCCACGCCGGACCTGCCTGCCACCGAGCTCGCGGTGACGTTCGCTTGGCGCGGCCGGGCCGCGGTGCTGGGTGTGGCGGGGGAGATCGACCTGGTCAGCGCGCCGGAGTTCGGGGAGGTCGTGGACGCGGTGCTGGCCCGCGGGCCGGAGAAGCTGGTGGTCGATCTGCGCGAGGTGACGTTCTTCTGCTCGGCGGGGCTGCAGGTGCTCGCCTCGGCCCACCGCAGGCTGGCCGAGCGCGCGCTGTGCGTGGTGAGCGATTCCCCGGTGACATCGGGACCACTGCGGACCACCGGCCTCGACACGTGGATCGGCGTCCACCCGACCGTCGACGAAGCACTCACATGAGGCCGGAACCGTTCCGCTGCCACGGCGTACCGGCGGCGCCGGCCTCCCTCCGCCGCCTGCGCCACGAGCTGATGGCCTGGGTGCTGGCGGGCGGAATCGACGAGAGCCACGCGGGCGACATCGTGCTGGCCAGCTACGAAGCACTGGCGAACGTGGCCGATCACGCCTACGACGGCGGGGAAGCGGGCGTGGTGGACGTCGACGCCACCCTGCACCCGGGCCGCCTCGAAGTGGTGATCACCGACCACGGCCAGTGGCGCACCCCGGTCCCGGACCCCCGGCCGGTTTCGTTGCGGGGCCGCGGCTTGCTGCTGCTGCGGGCCAGCGCGGACCGAGCGGACATCTCGTCCGGCGACCAGGGAACCGTGGTGACCCTGTCCTGGGACCTGGACCCGGTGCCCGACGTGCGGTGAAGGCCACCACCACCGGCCGGTGGTGGTGGCCTTCACCGGCTACTTGGCGACGGCTCCGGTCTTCGGGTCGAGGGTGACCTTCCGGGCGTGCGGCCACCAGAAGTCGAACATCCCGTTCAGCGAGCCCGCCCGGGAGTCGAACGACGAGTCGCCGACGCGGCCGGTGAACCAGTTGTCCTCGATGAACTTCAGCACCGACGTCTGGTCCGTCAGCGTGTGGTCGACGTGGTTGACCTTGCTGAACGGCGACACCACCAGCAGCGGCAGGCGGGGGCCGTAGCCGCAGCGGTCCGCGTACTTGCCCACCGTCGTGGCCTTGGCCGTGCAGACCGCCTGGTCCTGCGAAGCGTCGTGGGATCCGTTGACGATCGGGGACTTCTGGTGGTCGTACCAGCCGTCCGAGTCGTCGTAGGCCAGCACGATCGCCGTCGACTTCCAGTCCGGGGACTGCTGGATCCTGTTGATCTCGCCGACCACGAACTGCTGCTCGTCCAGCGGGTCCGAGTAGCCCGCGTGGCCGTCCTGGTACTCCGGGGCCTTCAGGAAGCTCACCGCGGGCATCGAGCCGGCCTGCAGCGCGGCGTCGAAGTCCGAAATGTCGTACTGGTGGTTCGCGCGGTCGGTCTGGCCGATCGCCTGCACCGAGGACGGCGGAAGGTGCTTCGGGTTCGACGTCGACGGGTAGTACTGGAACGGCTCGTGGTGCGGGCTGTAGTCGACGACCGCGTTGCCGCCCACGTTGGTGTGCGTCCGGCCGCAGACCGCGTACCCGTTGGCCGAGCTCGTCGGGCGGAAGCCGCCCTGGAACCAACCCCAGGTGACGTGCCGCTGGTTGAGCAGGTCACCGACGTTGCGGCCCTGCATGGTGGCCAGGTTGTCCTTGCTCGTGTGGTTCTTGTCCGAGCAGTCGTCCCACGCCGGGTCCGGGTCGTTGATCACCGTGCCGACGCCGTTCGCGTCCGGCGACTGGACCGCGTAGGCGTCGCTGACCGGCTCGTGGGTCACCGGGTCGACCGCCTGGCCGCCGTGGGTGTTGCCCGAGATCAGGTCGAGCGCCCCCGGCGTCGACGGGCCGAAGACCGTGTTGAACGAGTTGTCGCTCATCGCGTAGTGCTGGGCGTAGTTCCACAGGCCGGTGACGGTGTTGCCGTCGTAGTAGTCCATGACCAGGCCGGGCTCGCCGAACAGGATCGGCTGGCCGGTGCACTTGTCGGTCTCGGTCTTCTCGACGAACTTGTCCATCTTGCCGCCGTTGAAGGCGGCCTGCTCGGCGCCGTAGTTGTGGTTCTGGTCGCAGGTCAGCGCCTGCTGGGGCGTCAGCCGCTTCGGGTTGTACGCGTTCGGGTTGTCGGTCAGCAGCTTCTTGTCGAGGCCGTTGACCTTCGGGGTGCCGTGCGCGGCGGTGAACGGGGTGCCGTCGGTGTTGGCCGCGTTCGGGTAGGTGCCGAAGTAGTGGTCGAACGAGATGTTCTCGCCGAAGATGACCACGACGTGCTTGATCGGCGTCGACGTCGGGATCCAGTGCGCGGGGAACACGTTCAGCGGCTGGGCGTCCGCGGTGCTCGCCGCGGAGCCGGTGACGACGGCCAGCGTGGCCACCGAGGCGAGTGCCCCGGCGCCGAGCAGGCCGCGCCGTCGCCGGCCGGTCTTTCTGTCCACTGTGGATTCCTTTCGTGGTGTGTTCGCTCAGGCGAGCAGGGAGCGCCCGAAGTGGTCGTCCGGGCCGGTGACGCCCGGCAGCGCGAAGAAGTAGCCGCCGCCGAACGGGGAGATGTAGTCGGTCAGGGGTTCGTCGGCGAGGCGGTTCTGGACGGCCTCGAACTGGCGCTCCAGGTCCTGCTGGTAGCAGACGAACAGCAGGCCCATGTCCAGGTTGCCGTTGCTGTCGACACCGCGGTCGTAGTTGACCGCGCGGCGCAGGATCCGGCTGGCGTCGGTCTCCGGCGTGCGCGGGTTCGCCTTCCGGATGTGGCTGGTCAGCGGGATGACCGTGCCGACCGGGTCGTCGGCGTACCGGGGGACGTCGGTTTCCTGCGTGCCGTCGAGCGGGGCGCCGGTGTCGCGGCGGCGGCCGAACATGTTCTCCTGCTCGGCCAGCGAAACCCGGTCCCAGAACTCGACCAGCATCCGGATCAGCCGGACGACCTGGTAGCTGCCGCCGTCGGCCCAGGCGGGCTCGCCGGTCGTCCACACCAGACTGTCCACTTCGGAGCCGGTGGGGTTGGCGGTGCCGTCCTTGAAGCCCATCAGGTTGCGCGACGCGCCCTCCGGCCGTGGCGGGGAGGTGAAGCCGTTGAGCTTCCAGCGCAGCTGCATGCCGCCGCGGGTGGCGCGGGCGATGTCGCGCAGCGCGTGCAGGACGGTGTCGGTGTCGTTCGCGGACAGGGTCAGGCTGAGGTCGCCGTGGCACTGGGCCGGGTCGAGGGCGTCGTTCGGGAACGTCGCCATCGGCTTCAGCTTGGCGGGCTTGAGCTTCCCGAGGCCGTACCGGTCGTCGAAGAGGCTCGCGCCGACGCCCAGGATGACCCCGAGATCGCTGCCGGGCACAACGGGCCCGAGGACGCCGGAGTCGGCGGGCGGCGCGGTGATCCCGAGCGCGGCGGGCGCCCCGCCGGCGGTGAGGAACCGCGCCCGGTCGGTGACGGCACGGAAGAGCTCGGTGAGTTCGGCCTTGGATTCGGCGACGGCGTCGAAGGAGGCGACGATGGTCTGGGTGGGCGGCTTGCGGAGGATGGCGGCCTGGTGGGGACCGTGGAAGGGCACGGGCGAGCTGCCGTCGGTGACGGTCGCGGAGGAAGCGCCGAGCCCGGCCCCGGCGGCCACGGTGAGCCCGGCGCCCATCGCGGCCCGGCGGAGGAAGGAACGGCGGGGGAGCCCGGTTCCGGTGTGGCCGGCGGTCGGCCCGTGCGGCGAGTGCGTCACGAGACCCTCCTCGGCTCGGCGATCGCCGCGATCGGGGCCAGCAGTTCCGTCAGCTCGCTCACGTCCGCGTTGAGCTTCTGCCGCTGCTCCCGGCCCAGCTCGGCCGGGCGGGTCCAGGTGCCGTCCGGGCGGCGGGCCGCGTCCAAAGCGGACTGGGTCCGATTCAGCCAGCTGTCCACCTTGGACAGATCCGGGTACCTCGGCGTCAGCAGCGGCCGCAGGACGTCCAGGACCGCGCGGGTGCCGTCGAGGTTGGCGCGGGCCGTGGCGAGGTTCGTGCCGCTGCCGTAGTCGGTGCGGCCGGTGAGTTCGAACTGCAGCGTGTTCTCCATGATCTCGTGCGCGCGCAGGCCGAGGTCGTTCCCGTCGACCTGGCTGTCGGCGAAGGACGTCTGCAGCGCGCGGGCGTCGGTGTCGAGCTGGTCGGCGACGGCGCCGAGCGCGCCCAGGTCCTCGCCGTGCCAAAGCCCCTGTTCCAGGCGGTGGAAGCCGGTGAAACCCGGGTCGGCCGCGCCGCCCGGCAGGCCGTCGGCCGTGCCGTTGAGCGCGCCGTCGGAGTCGCCGAACGCGTCGTAGGCCGCGCCCAGCCGCTCGTACGTCAGGTGGGCGGTCAGCCACGCCGCCTGGCTCGCCGCGCGGTCGCCGCCGTGCACCGTGTTCTTGAGTGCGCCGGTGTTCGCGACCAGCTCGCCGAGCCCCGTCTGGACGTGCTGCTGGTAGGCCTTGAGCGGGCCGAGCAGGTCGTCGTGCGTCACCGGTGCGACACCCGGCCCGGTCCGCTCGGCGCCACCGGTGATCTGCACGGCGGGCCCGACGATCGCGCCGGCGTCCTCGGGCAGGCAGCGGAACGCGTAGCTGCCGTTGCCCAGGTTGACCTGCAGCGGCCGGGTCGTCGCCGCGCCGAGGCCCTCGACCTCGCCGTAGATCACGCCGGTCGCCGGGTCGATCAGGTCGACCTCGGCCGTCACCGACCCGGTGTTGTGCAGGCGGAACGTCTGCGGCCCCGGCTTCGGATCCGTCCAGCCGGTGCCGCACGCCGAGCGCGAGACCGCGATCTCGGGGTCGACGGCGGCCGCGCTGTCCGGCCAGAACGCCACGACGGCGCCCGCCGCGGCGGCCACGACCACGGCCACCACGATCCAGCGGGTTCGCACTGACCCCGGCACGCGCACTCTCCCGTCACTCGATCGGACCATCACCGGTCACGGATTATGCGAGCCTAACGCCCGGAAAACCGCATCGGATCGAGTCGATCGGGCGAAATTCACCGGGACTTCAGCCGGGCGCCCACGAAACGGGGAGGATTCAGACTTTTCACTGTATCAGGCACAGCTCTGCGCCAGATCTGTCTGGTTCGAGAAAATCGACCGATTGGCCGGGGTCACGGAAGGGGGTCACCCGTCTCCAGCAGCGTCTTCAGGCTGGACAGCAGCGCGGGCCAGCCCTGGCTGCACATTTCCAGCGTCGTGCTGCCGGGGTCGAAACCGTCGTGGAGCACGGTCAGCTTCACCATTTCCCCGTGCGGTTCGATGGTGAACGTGACTTTGCTCCGGCTCTCCTGCTGCAGTTTCCCGAGTGTTTCTTCGTCGATGCCGTTCGCTTTCGCCCAATCCGCCGTGAAGGTGTGCCAGGTGTACGACAGCCGTCGGAACGGTTCCGATTCGAGCACGACCTGTTCGGGATCGCTCGTTTTCGCGCCCCGCTCGGCCCACGTCATCGGCGAGCCCTTTTTCCAGTCGGTTTCGAAGGAAACGCCCCAATACCGGCTCGTGAAGGCCGGATCGGTAAGCGCTTGCCAGAGTTTCTCCGGCGTCGTGTTGATGTAGGTGGTGTACGCGAAATCGTTCATCGGTGCGGACTCCAGTGCTCGTTTGAGATCGGCCAGCGCGCCGGCCCGCCGCCGGTCGTAGCGGGTCAGCCAGCGCTCGGTGATCGCGTTGATCGGCGCGGCGTCGAGGTAGTGCAGCTTTTCGCGGCCGCGCCGGGCGGTGGTGATCAGCCCGGCCGCCTCGAGCACGGCCAGGTGCTTGCTCACCGACTGGCGGGCCATGTCCAGTCCCGCGCACAGTTCGCGCAGGGTCTGGCCGTTGCGCTCGTTGAGCACGTCCAGCAGCAGGCGGCGACTGGGGTCGGCCAGGGCTTTGAAGGCCTCGTCCATGGCGCGACGATAGGCAGCCAGATGGCTGCATGTCAACCGGGGATCACCGGAAACGGATCACCGTGATGCTCGCGAGGACGAAGAACACGAGGACGACCAGCGTGCCGGTCTGCCCGCCGGACGACCGGGTCACCACCTGGTCGACGGCGCCGGTCAACCGCACGCCGCACTCGGCGATGACGGTGTGCCGCCCGGCCTCGATGCGGGTGAACTCGACCGGAGCGGTGAAGGCGCCGGAGCCGTCGGTGTAGGCGGTGCCGACTTCGTTGCCGTCCGACATCAGCGTCACCATCCGGCTCGGCAGGCAGCCCTTCCCGGACGCCGAGAGCGTCTCGCCGGGCTTGATGCTCGGCCGGTCGAGCACGAGCTCACCGGGCTTCGGCGTGGTGCTGGAGGTCGCCGGGGTGCCGGGCGTGGCCGGCGGGGTAGTCGACGACGGAGGTGTGGTCGTGGTCGTGGGCGGAGTGGTGGTCGGCGTGGCCGGGGTCGTGGTGGTGCCGGGCCGGGTCGGCCGCGTGGTCACCGGCGGGGGCGGCGTCGTCGTCACCGGCGGCGGGGGTGTGGTGGTGGTGACCCCGGTGACGACGAAGGTGCCGCTGGCCGTCTGCTTCTGGCTCGTGCAGGTCGCGGTCACCGTGTAGGAACCCGGCTTCGCGTCGGAAGGGACGGCGGTGGGGAACTGCCCGCCGGCCGCCGGGGCCACTTTCTGGCCGAGCGCCGAACCGGCCCAGGTGAAATTGATGATCCGGCAGGTCGGGAAACCGCTCCAGGAAATGGTGAAGGAACTGCCCGCCGGCCCGCTCGACGGTTTCAAACCAACCGAGGGTGGAACTTGTGCGTTGGCCGTGCCTGCCGCCATGAGCAGAAGCAACGTTCCGGCCACGGCGCCGAAAAACAGCCGAACCACGAATCGCATTGGGACGTCCCTCCCCGGTGTGTGCTCGCTGTAGCATTCCGGACCAGTCGGATAACGCAAGTAGGGGATGCCCAATGGGACGTGTCATCGCGGCGGGGGTTGCGTTGGGTTTGTGCTTGCTGCTGGGTGCGCCGCCCGCGTCGGCGGAGTCCGCGTCGCTGCGGCTTCAAGTGTCCATCGACCAGCGGCCGATCGAGGACGCCACCGTCCCGATCGATCCGGCGAACCAGGTCGAGCTGCAGGTCGTGGCGACCAACCCCGGCACCGCGCCGGTGAAGGTCCGCAGCGTGCGGCTCTCGGGCGTCGCCCTCGCACTGACGTTCTTCGCCTACGACACGACCGCGCCCTTCGAAGTGCCGGCCCGCGGCTCGGTGTCCCGGACGTTCGTCCTCGACCTCGGTGACCTGGCCGGGCAGGCGACCGGGCTGCTGCCGTCGTCGGTCGAGCTGCTGGACGCCGGGCGCGTCACGCTCGGCGAGGCGACGACGGTCGCCGACGTCCGAGGCTCCTTCTGGTCGGTCTACGGCGTCTTCGGCCTGGCGATGCTCGTGCTGACGATCCTGGCCTGGGTGACCGCGCTGCTCGCGCTGGCCCGGCACCGGCTGGCGCCCAACCGCTGGCGCCGCGGCGTGCGGTTCCTGCCCGCCGGGTTCGGCACCGGCCTGGTCGCGGTGATCAGCCTGTCGGTGCTGCGCCTGGTCCCGCCCGAGCCGGCGATCGAGATCCCGGTGGTGCTCGGCGCGGCGGCGATCGCGTTCCTGCTCGGCTACCTGACCCCGCACCCGGCGCCGCCCGCGGTGACCGAAAGTGACAAGACGGTCCAGCTGCCGGTCCCGCCGACGCAGGAATTCACCCGATGAGCGCACCGGCCGAGCTGGTCGCCGCGTTGCCGCAGTACGACATCGGGGAGTCGATCGGCGAGGGCGGCATGGGTGTCGTGTTCGCCGGCGTGCACCGGACGCTGGGCCGCAGCGTCGCGATCAAGCAGCTGCCGTGGGACGTGCTCAACCACGCGTCGAGCAGCGAGCTCTTCGACCGCGAGGCGCGGGTGCTCGCCAGCCTGGACCACCCGCACATCGTGCCGGTGTACGACTACGTGCGGACGGGTCGCGAGCACCTGCTGGTGATGGAACGCCTCGACGGCGGAACGGTGCACAGCCGGTTCCACGGCGGCGGCGTCAGCGGCGAGCAGGCGTGCGCGATCGGGCTGGCGATGCTCGCCGGCCTGCACGCGGCGCACCGGGCGGGCGTGCTGCACCTGGACGTGAAGCCGCGGAACCTGCTGTTCAGCACGCAGGGCGTGGTGAAGGTGGCCGACTTCGGCATCGCCCGGGTGATCAGCGAGGGCGCCACGCTGGTGACGCACGGTGGCGAGATCCTCGGAACCCCGGCGTACATCGCGCCGGAGCAGGCGATGGGCAACGCGCTGAGCCCGGCGGCGGACGTGTACGCGGCGGGGACGGTGCTGTACGAGCTGCTGTCGGGCCGGCTGCCGTTCGACAACACCCGCGGCGCGATCAGCATGATGCGCCAGCACATGTTCACCGACCCGCTGCCGATCGCGGGCGTCCCGGCGCCCATCGCCGCGGTGGTGATGCGCAGCCTCGCCCGCGAGCTCGACGCGAGGTACCGGGAGGCGGAGTCGTTCGCGGCCGACCTGGCCGCCGCGGCGACCGTGGTCTACGGGCCGGGGTGGCTGGAGCGCTCCGGGGTGCCGGTGCTGCACCTGACGCCGCGGGTGATCGCGGGGCTGAACTCGGCGACCGCACCGGCGCCGCCGGCGGAGGCGAGGACACGCCCGGTGGCGCGGCCCGGAGCGACGCTGGTGGGGGCGCCGAGCAATCCGCCTTCCACGCTGCCACCGGTGCCCGAGCCGCCTGCCGCGTCGTCAGCCGCTGTTCTCTGGCTGCGGCTGGCCGCCGCGGCGGCCGCGATCGTCCTCATCGTGCTCGCCCTGCTCAACCCCGCCCGGCTGCCGCACCCGGCGGTGTCCACCCTGAACCTCGGGGGCGCCTCCGTCTCGGCGCCCGTCGAGGTGGATCTCAGCAAGCCGCTGGTCCTGACCGGGCCGGGCAACCCCGGGCCGGTCGCCCTCGATCTCTCCGCGGCCGGGATTCCGCTCGGCTCGGCGTCGGCCGCCGCGAAGCCCGACGGCAACGGCTTCACCGCGGAACTCACCCTGCCGGGGATCGCGCGGTGGATCGTCGGGGGCGCCGTCACCGCCGATGTGCGGACCGGTTCGTCCTCGCAGACGTTCACCCTGCTCACCAGCCAGCACCCGCTGGCCAGCGCCATGGGTGCGGGCAGCCTCATCCTGGCGTTGTTCGCGCTCGCCTACCTCGAATCGGGGCTGCGGACGATCCGCAACGGCCACCGCTGGCGGGGCGCGGCGGTCGGCGGGCCGGTACTGGGCCTGCTGTTCGGCGCCGCGGTGTGGCTGTGTGTTTCGGTGCTGCGCGTGCACGAGCCGTCGCCGGGGTTCGGGGCCGGGTGCGCGGTGGCGGGCGCCGTCGCGGCCGGGCTGGTCGTGGCGGCGGCGCGGCGCCGCGCGTCCACACCGGTCAGTCGACCATCCGGACGGTGACGTGCGGGCTGTAGCTCTTGCGCCGGCTCCACCCGTGTTCGGCGCACAGGCTCAGCTGGATCGCGCGGTCGGCGGGCGCCCAGTAGCCGGTGCGGACGAAGTAGCCCTCCATCGTGTTCAGCGCGCCGAGGGTCTTGCGGGCCGAGCACATCTCCCAGCCCCACTGGCGCCCGGTCTTCTCGACGCCGTTGCGGCGCACCGAGATCCGCGGGTTGCCGACCGCGCGGATGTCCGTGTCGCCTTCGGTGACGTAGACGACGCCGTCGATCTTGTAGAACCGGTTGTTGTCCAGGAGGGACACCTGCCCGGACAGGGTGATCCCGACCCGGGCGCCTTCCTCGCCCGCGAGCGTCCAATCGAGACAGAATTCCTGGACCGGGAGTTCCAGCGACTGGGTCATGACGAGTATCCCCTGTTCTCACTGAGCGTCCTTTTCAGAAGATAGGGATTTTCCGGACGTCCGGAAGGGCTGGGCCCGATCTTCACCCGAAGCGGTTCCGGGGTCGGATGCCTTGCTGTGCATGGGTTTTCAGGCGAAGGGGTGACATGGGCCACGGCGGGTGACAGCGCGCGTTCCGGCTGGGTGGTCTTCGGTGCACGGATGGTCGTTCGTCACTGTGCGTGAGGCTATAGTAAAGGAACCATTACCTTCCCTGGGACGTTGGCCGGGCATGAGCGAGCCCACTGTCATCGAGCTCGGCCCGCGCGACCTGCTCGTCGTGGCGGGGTTGCCCGGAGCGGGCAAGACGACCATGCTCCGCCACGCCGCCGCCGGACTGCCGGTGCTGGACTCCGACCAGGTGCGGGAGAGACTCGGTGCGGTGGTGCCGGCGGCGCTGCCGTACCGCTGGTACCGGCCGGTGGTGCACGCGTGGCACCGGCTGCGGATCGTCGGGCGCGCGATCGGCGAGGACGGGCCGCTCGTGGTCCACGAGCCTTCGACGCGGGCGTCGACCCGGGCGCTGCTCGCGCTGGTCGGGGCGGTGAGCGGGCGATCGGTGCGGTTGCTGTTCCTGGACGTGCCGGCGGAGGTTGCGCTGGCCGGGCAGCGGAGCCGGGGGCGGGTGGTGCGGCCGCGGTCGTTCGCCCGGCATGTTCGGCGGGTGGGGAAGTGGCGGGAGGAGCTGCTGGCCGATCAGGTTCCGGCCGGGTGGCGGAGTGTTCAGGTTGTTGATCGGCCGCGGGCCGCGCGGACTCGGTTGGTGGCCAAGTTGCTCGTGGGGTGTTGAGGTCTGCGCGGCCTTCGGTCTTCGTTGCAGCCTTGCGCCGGGTGTGCCGCCGCCTCCCTTTCGCCGCGAACTTCCCTTTGGTCTGGACAACTCGGGCATTGGTCCAGACAATCAGGGTCTCTCCCCGACTGGAGGACCCGATGAGGCGTTCCCGACTGTTCGCAACCCTCGCCGCCTTCCTGCTTGTGCTCGGCGGGGTGTTCGCCGCGCCCGCTCAAGCCGCCAACCTTCTCGTCAACCCCGGGTTCGAGGCCGGGTCGCTCTCCGGCTGGACCTGTGCCAACGCCACCGCCGTCAGCGCGCCGGTCCGCTCGGGCTCCGCTGCCCTTGCCGGTACGCCGGTCGGTGCTGATTACGCTCAGTGTTCGCAGGCCGTCTCCGTTCAGCCGAATGCCTCGTACACCGTCTCCGCCTGGGTACGGGGGAATCCCGTCTACCTCGGCATCGCCGGGGGGCCTTCGACGTGGTCCGGCAACGGGAGCGCCTACAACCAGCTGCAACTCACCTTCACCACCGGTAACCAGACCTCCGCTCAGCTCTACCTCCACGGCTGGTACGGCGCCGGTACCTACTACGCCGACGATGTCGTCCTCGACGGCCCCGGTGGGAACACCCCTGGCA
>Ga0207678_10001330_pt1 | contig 22810 bp, 22 predicted proteins | sample KBSC63metaG_FD_184319 | JGI IMG/M metagenome (GOLD analysis project Ga0207678, IMG submission 184319) | Corn rhizosphere microbial communities from Kellogg Biological Station, Michigan, USA - KBS C6-3 metaG (SPAdes) (version 2) | ecosystem: Host-associated > Plants > Roots > Rhizosphere > Soil ... | reverse complement strand
AGCGGCAACTGGAACACCAACACCGGCAACGGCTACTACGGCGGCCTGCAGTTCTCGCAGAGCACGTGGAAGGCCTACGGCGGCACCGGCAGCGCGGCGAACGCTTCCCGCGAGCAGCAGATCGCCGTGGCCGAGCGCGTCCTGCAGGGTCAGGGCATCGACGCGTGGCCGGTCTGTGGCAAGAAGGGCGGCAGCGGTTCGGCGGCCCCCAAGGCCACCGGCAAGGTCACCAAGAAGGTGACCCCGAAGAAGAGCACGACCGCGCCCGCCCCGAAGAAGGCGGCGTCGGCCCCGGCGGCCCCCGCGGCGACCGGCGTGAGCAGCTCCAACCCGGCCGGTGACTACACCGTCGTGGCGGGCGACACGCTGTCCAAGATCGCCAAGCAGTTCAACGTCCAGGGTGGCTACGCGAAGCTGCAGGACCTGAACGCGAAGTACATCCCGAACGCGGACCTGATCCTCGTCGGGCAGAAGATCGCCACCAAGTGACGATCACGCAGTGATGCGCGAGTCCGGCCTCGAGCCGTGACCTGACAGGGCTCCCACCGCCGATCCCCCGGGCGGTGGGAGCCCTTCACGCGTTCCACGGCGCCGGAACTGTCGGCCCTCGCCGGTAAGCTGGATACCGGGGGCCGGAGGCCAAGCCGGCAGCCACCCAGCCGCCTCAGCGCGGGCACAGCCGCCGGCAGGCGCCCCCAAGGCGCGACATGGCCCCTCAGGGGGCGCAGATCGGCCTCTCAGCGCACGCAGGCCTGCCCGCTTCGGCGAACTGGACAGGCCCACCCAAAGCGCCCGTTCCGCCGCCCTCAGCGCGCGCCCGCCCCAGCGAACCGGACAGCGCCCCTCAGCGCCCAACCGGACAGGCCCCACTCCGGTCCCCTCAGCGCGCCCGGATCCGCTCGGCCTCCGCCAGCTGCATCCGCTCGCCCTTCCGCAGCACCTCGATCACCAGCTCCAGCTGCTCCGGCGTGTATTCCGCCAGCAGCGCCCGGCCCGCCCGCTCGATCGGCCCGTAGACCTCCTCGAGCAGCTCCGCCGCCTTGGGCGTCAGCTCCACCACCGCCCGACGCCGGTCCTTCGCGTCCGTCCGCCGGACCAGGTGGCCCGCGTTCGACAGGCGCTGGATCGCCGTCGTCGTGGCCGCCGGGCTCAGGTTCGCCTCCGCGGCCAGCCTGCCCGCCGTCAACGTCCCCGCTGCCGCGACCAGGCCCATGATGCGCAGGTCCGTGCGGTTCACGCCGAACGCCGTGGCCGCCGCCTCGTCCACCACGTCGTTCGCCGCGCCGAACGCTGCCGCGGCGAGAGCTGCTTCGGTGACCCGTGATTGCTTCGACACTCGAAAGAGTCTACCTTGGCCGGTAAGTATTTCGATTATCGAAAGGTTTGCCGTGCCGACCCACCACGACCTGCCCCGCTGGCTCCGCCCCGCCAACCGCCTCGTCCGCCTCCTGACGCGCCTGGGGCTGCGCCTGGGCACCATCCACGTCCTGACCGTCCCCGGCCGCCGCTCGGGTGTTCCGCGGCCCACTCCGGTCTCCCCGCTCACCGTCGACGGCCACCGGTACGTCGTCGCCGGGCTGCCGGACGGCGACTGGGCGCGCAACGTCCGCGCCGCGGGCCGGGGCGAGCTCGCCTACGGGCGCCGGAAGCAGGTCGTGACGCTCGAGGAGGTCACCGACACCGAAACCCGCGCGCGGGTCATGCGGGCCTTCCCGCGCGAGGTGCCGGGCGGGGTGCCGATGTTCGTCAAGCTGGGGCTGGTCACCGCCGGCGATCCGGACCAGTTCGCCGCGGCCGCCGACCGGGTCACGGCGTTCCGGATCACGGCGAGTTGACCCACTCGTCCGTGCCGTCGGTGAAGTGCTGGTGCTTCCAGACCGGCAGCCGCGCCTTGACCTCGTCCACGAGCTCCGAACACGCCGAGAACGCCTGCCCGCGGTGTTCCGCCGCCACCGCGCAGGCCAGCGCGACGTCGCCGATCGTCAGCGGCCCCAGCCGGTGGCTCACGGCGACCGCGCGGACGCCGGCCCAGCGCGCCGACAGGTCCGCGACGACGTCCTCGATCACCTGACCGGCGCTCGGGTGGCCTTCGTAGGTCAGGTCGCGGACGCCCTTGCCGCCGTCGTGGTCGCGGACCACGCCCGCGAACGTCACCACCGCGCCCGCCGCGTCGTCCTCGACCAGGCGGGCGTGCTCCTCGACCGACAGCACGTCCTCGGTCACCAGCGCCCGCGCGACACGCACCTCGGAAGCCGGGGCCGGGGGACGCGGGTGGTCGCCGCCGGCCAGCTGGTCGACCGCGTGCTCGAGGATGTCCTCCAGCACGCCCAGGCCGTCCTTGACGCCGCCGCTGGAGCCGGGGAGGTTCACGACCAGGGTCCGCCCCGCCACGCCCGCCACACCGCGCGACAGCACCGCCGTCGGCACCTTCGGCAGGCCGGCCGCGCGGATCGCGTCCGCGACGCCCGGCAGCTCGTGGTCGAGCACCGCGCGGGTGACGTCCGGGGTGCGGTCGGTCGGCGAGATCCCGGTGCCGCCCGTGGTGAGCACCACGGCGACCCCGTCGGCCAGCGCGGCCCGCAGCGCCACGCCCACCGGGTCGCCGTCCTCGACGACGACCGGCGCCGGCACGTCGTACCCGCGGTCCGCCAGCCAGGCGGCGATCACCGGGCCGGTCTTGTCCTCGTAGACGCCCTTCGCGGCGCGGTTGGACGCCACGATCACGCGCGCGGTGCGCTTCACGGCCGCTCCCAGGTTCCGGTCTTGCCGCCGTCCTTGCGGAGCAGGCGGACCTCGTCCAGCGTCGCCGCCGGGTCGACGGCCTTGATCATGTCGTGCAGCGTCAGCCCGGCGACCGCCACCGCGGTCAGCGCCTCCATCTCGACGCCGGTGACGTCGGTGGTCTTCGCCGTCGCGCGGATGCCGACCTCGGCCTCTCCGAGTGCGAACTCGACCTTGACCCCGGACAGCGCGATCTGGTGGCACAGCGGGATCAGCTCGGGTACCCGCTTGGCGCCCATGATCCCGGCGATCCGCGCGGTGGCGAGGGCGTCGCCCTTGGGGAGGCCGTCGGTGGCCAGCAGCCGGAGCACCTCGGCGGTGGTCCGCACGGTCCCGGCGGCGAGCGCGGTGCGCGCGGTGGCGGTCTTGCCGGAGACGTCGACCATGCGGGCGGCGCCGGCCTCGTCGACGTGGCTGAGTTCACTCACCAGCCGAGGCTACTTCCACCATCGGGGGACATCGCCGCGGCGGCATGGTTCAGAACCACCGAATCTGATAATCTGATCCCGTGATCGAACTGACCGCCTCAGAAGCCTCCCGGTCGTTCTCCGCGGTGCTCGACGAGGCGGAGAACGGCGAAACGATCGTCGTGACCCGCAACGGCAGGCGGGTGGCGCTCATCGTGCCCGCTCCACTCGCGAACGGGGCGGCCGTCTGCGCGGTGTTCCACCGCTGGGCCGGAAAGCTCGACGCCGACGACCGGTTCGAGGAGAACGTGGCGAAGGTCCGCGAGACGGCGTCCGCCGAGCTGGACGGCAACCCGTGGCTCGACTGATCCTCGACACCGGAATCCTCATCGACGCCGCGCGGCACCGGCTGCCCGCGGGAGCGATCGGCGAGGAGGACGACGTCGCGGTGCCGGCCTTGGCGATCACCGAGTACGAGGTGGGCCTGCGGCTCGACCCGAACCCGGCCCGCCGGGCAGCGCACAGCGCATTTCTGGCCGAGTTCCTGGCCGTCACGCCGGTGGTCGACTACACGACGAGCGTGGTCGAGCACCACGCCGAACTGCTGGCCCACCTCCAGCGAACGGGGCAGGCCCGCGGCGCGCACGACCTGATCATCGCGGCGACCGCCCGGGCCACCGGCCGCACGCTGGTGACCACGGACGGCCGGGCCCGGTTCGAGGAGCTTCCAGAGGTCGAGGTGAGGCTGCTGGAGCGAATCGGCTGAGGCTGAGTGCTTTGCCGGCACGCCCTGCAGGGGGCTGGCTGCCGCTCGGGGACCGCTACCCGGGAGCTTGTCCGCCACGGGAGTCCGCCGGGGACCGTCCGCCGCTCAGGAGCCGCTGCCGGAGGGCCCGTCGGCCGCCGAGGCCACCGCCGGGCCCTGCCCAGGGAGTCCCGTCCGCCGCGGAGTCCGCCGCCAAGGGCCAAGGCGATGGCTGGCGCCAGGGGCCGCTGCCCAGGGGGCACATCCACCGCCGAGGGGCTCCCAAGGGGGTGGATGTGCCGACAGGGGACCGCCCACCCCGCCGGGGCGTAGCCGACCAGGGCATCCGCCCGCCGGGGCCGCGCGCACCAAGCCCACGGCGGCCACCCTCATCAGGCGGCCACCGCGAGGAGCAGGCCGGTCAGCGCTCCGCGAGCACGGCCTTCCGGACCGCGTCAGCCACCGCCGGCGCCACCGCGTTGTCGAACACGCTCGGCACGATGAACGACGCGTTCAGCTTCCCGTTGTCCACCACGTCCGCGATCGCATCGGCCGCCGCGAGCAGCATCGAGTCGTCGATGTTGTGGGCGTGGGCGTCCAGCAGGCCGCGGAACACACCCGGGAACGCCAGGACGTTGTTGATCTGGTTCGGGAAGTCGCTGCGGCCGGTCGCGACGACCGCGGCGTGCTTCTGCGCCTCCAGCGGGTCGATCTCCGGGTCCGGGTTGGCCAGCGCGAAGACCACCGCGTCCTTGTTCATCGTCGCCACCTGCTCGGCGCCGAACAGGTTGGGCGCCGAGACGCCGATGAACACGTCCGCACCCGCCAGTGCCTCGTGCAGGGTGCCGCTGACCTGCTGCTTGTTCGTGTGCGACGCGATCCAGGTCAGGTTGTCGTCGAGGTTGCCACGCGCCGAGTGGACGACGCCGTCGATGTCGGCGGCGACGATGTCGCCCGGGTTCTTCTGCAGCAGCAGGCGGATGATCGCCGAGCCGGCCGCGCCGACGCCGCTGATCACGATCTTGCAGTCCTCGATGCTCTTCCCGACCACGCGCAGAGCGTTGCGCAGCGCGGCGACGACCACGATCGCCGTGCCGTGCTGGTCGTCGTGGAACACCGGGATGTCCAGCTGCTCGCGCAGCCGCTTCTCGATCTCGAAGCAGCGCGGTGCCGCGATGTCCTCGAGGTTGATGCCCGCGTACACCGGGGCGAGCGCCTTGGCGATCATGATGATCTCTTCGGTGTCCTGGGTGTCCAGGCAGACCGGCCACGCGTCGACGTCGGCGAACTTCTTGAACAGCGCCGCCTTGCCCTCCATCACCGGCAGCGCGGCCGCCGGGCCGATGTTGCCGAGGCCGAGCACCGCGGAGCCGTCCGTCAGCACCGCGACCGTGTTGCGCTTGATGGTCAGCCGGCGGGCGTCCTCGGGGTTGGCGGCGATCGCCTGGCAGACGCGGGCGACGCCAGGGGTGTAGGCGCGGGAGAGGTCGTCACGGTTGCGGAGCGCGACCTTCGGCGTGACCTCGATCTTGCCGCCGAGGTGGATCAGGAACGTCCGGTCGGAGACCTTGCGGACCTTGACGCCGGGCAGCGAGTCGAGCGTCTGCGTGATGTCGTTCGCGTGGTTCTCCGACAACGCGTTGGCGCTGATGTCGACCACGATCGAGTCGGAGTGGGACTCGACGACGTCGAACGCGGTCAGCACGCCGCCGACCCGCCCGACGGCGGTGGTCAGGTCACCCGCCGCGCTGGACGAGGCCGGGGCCTCCACCCGGACGGTGATCGAATATCCGGGACCGGGAACCGGCATGGCACTTACCCCCGCATGGGAAAGGTGGCTGGGACGGATGGGAACCTACTCCCGTGACCGCCCTCACCAGGCGCCGATACCGGTACTGACCAGTAACTATGCCGTCAGCGATTGATCTCGGTCTCGGGGTGCACGTAGGGCACCGTGTCGAGCGGGAAGGTGATGTCGCCGAACGGCGAAAGCGCGCCCTGGCGGTCGGACGCGAGCTCGGTCACGGGGTGCTCGCCGTCCTCGCCCGGCCAGGTCGGGTCGATGCCCTTGTGCTTCTTCTCACCCTTGGCCACAACGTCCTCCCACAACCGGTCTTCGGCTAACGCAGACAGTCTGCCTGAGGCCCGGCGACCCGGCGCAACCGCCCGGTACCCTGGTCTTCTATGCCCGCGACCTCTTTGGCGGACTGGCTGCGTGCGGAGTCCGACGACGCACTCGCAGAGCTGCTTCGCACGCGGCGCGACCTGTCCACGCCCCCGCCCTCCGACAGCACGGTGCTGGCCACCCGGGCCGGCACGCCGGGCTCGGTCGCGCGCGCCTGCGAAGACCTCGACACCTTCACCCTGGCCGTGCTCGAAGCGTGCCTGCTCGCCGGCGCGGACCGCGACCCGGTGCCTGCCGAAGACGTGGCGAAGCTGGTCAAGACCGACATCACAGCGCCGCTGACGTGCCTGCGCGCACGGGCGCTGGCCTGGGGCCCGGACGACGCGCTGCGCGTGCCACCCGCGGCCAGGGAGGCCCTCGGGCCGTTCCCGGCCGGGCTCGGCACGCCCTCGCCGGCCCTGGCCGGCGAAGACCTCGAAGTGCGGCTCGCCGAGCTGTCCGACGACGAGCGCGGCGTGCTGACAGCGCTCGCCGCGGGGCCGCCGATCGGCCGCACCCGCGACGCGGGCCTGGACTTCTCGCTCGACAAGGCCGAGACGCCGGTGCAGAAGCTGCTGGCCCGCGGTCTGCTGCTGCGGCGCGACGACCAGACCGTCGAGCTGCCGCGCGAGCTCGGTGTCGCGGTGCGGGGCGGGGTGTTCGCGCCGGGCACGCTCACCGAGCCCGGGCTGCCGGTCCACCCGCACCAGCCGTCCACCCTGGACGAGGCCGCGGCCGGCGAGGCGATGGAGTTCCTGCGCCGCACCGAAGCGCTGCTGCGCGCGTGGTCGGCGGCACCGCCCCCGGTGCTCAAGTCGGGCGGCCTCGGCGTGCGGGAGCTGAAGAAGCTCGCCAAGGACCTCGAGATCGACGACTCCCAGGCGATCCTCGTGGCCGAGCTGGCCGTGGGCGCCGGGCTCGTCGCCGACAGCGAGACGACCGTGCCCGAGTGGGTGCCGACGACGCTGACCGACTCCTGGCTCGCGTCGCCGACCGCACAGCGGTGGATGACGCTCGCCCAGGCGTGGCTGGAGCTGCCGCGCCTGCCGGGGATGGCCGGCGGGCGCGACGCCAAGGACAAGCCGATCGCACCGCTGTCGGAGGACCTGCGCCGCCCGCTGGCGCCGGTCGCGCGACGGCGGATCCTCGTCGCGCTGGCCGACCTGCCCCCGGGCGCCGGGGTGAAGAGCGTCGACGAGCTCGTCGCGGTGCTGGCCTGGCGGGCCCCCCGCCGTGGCGGGCGGCTGCGGGACGAGACCGTCCGCTGGACGATGGCCGAAGCGAGCGCGCTGGGCATCGTCGGGCTCGGCGGCCTCACGACGGCGACGCGGGCGCTGCTCGCCGAAGACCGCCCGCGCGCGGTCGAGGCGATCCTGGACGCGCTGCCCGCGCCGGTGGACCGCGTGCTGCTGCAGGCCGACCTGACGGTCGTCGCGCCGGGGCCCCTGGAGCCGGAGCTGGCGGCAGAAATCTCGGCCGCCGCCGACGTCGAGTCGGCGGGGCACGCGACGGTCTACCGGATCACCGAGAGCTCGGTGCGGCGGGCGCTGGACACCGGGCGCACGGCCGACGAGCTGCACGCGCTGTTCAAGACGAAGTCGGCGACCCCGGTCCCGCAGGGGCTGAGCTACCTGATCGACGACGTCGCCCGGCGGCACGGACGGCTGCGCGGCGGTGTCGCGGCGTCGTTCCTGCGGTGCGACGACGAGGCGCTGCTGGCCGAGGTGCTGGCCCACCCGGTCGCGGCGGAGCACGCGCTGCGGCTGATCGCGCCGACGGTCGTGATCAGCCCCGACCCGCTGCACGACGTGCTGGCGGGGCTGCGCGGGGCCGGCTTCGCCCCGGCGGCGGAGGGGCCGGACGGCCGGGTGGTCGACATCCGGCCCGGTGGCCGCCGCCTGCCGGCCAAGGCGCGGGCGGCCCGCCGCAGCCCGGGCGAGCAGGCGGTGCTGACCGAGGACCAGGCGGCCCGGATCGTCTCCAACCTCCGGGCGGGCGACGCGGCCTCGGCCCGCCGCCGGGGTTCCGCGGTGCGGGCGCCGGTCGGCGGCGGCGCGGACACGTCGGCGACGCTGGAACTGCTGTCGCGGGCGACGCTGGAACGCCGTGAGGTGTGGATCGGCTTCGTGGACTCCCGGGGGACGGCGAGCCAGCGGGTGGTCCGCCCGGTGCGTGTCGGCGGCGGGGTCCTCGAGGGCGAGAACAACGAGCGCTACTCCCTTCACCGCATCACTTCCGCCGCTTTGGTCGAGGACTGACGCCGGATTCGGTGAATCCCCGCCGGACCGCGTGGACAGGTGGTAAGCCTGAACCATGAAGCGGGGAACGCGCGTGACCGCGGTAGCCGCGGCGACAGTGCTGGCCGGAGCCGGGACGGTGGCGGCGGCCGGGCCGCCGGTCTATTCGAAGTACACCGTCGCGGGGACAACGCACATCGCGAAGCCGGACGCCGATCTGGACTTCGGGCCCGGGCAGTTCGACATGTACACGCTCGTCGGGCCGTACACCTTCTACGGGACGATCACGCTGCCGCCGGTGCAGGTCACCCGGTCGGTGCCGGGGGTCGGCCGGGTGAGCGGCACCGTCACGTTCGGCCCCGGCCACGCCGAGGGCTCGGTCTTCGGCGGGTTCTCCGGCTCGGCGACCTGGCCGGTGGCCATCTCCGACGTCCGGGTCAACGGGGCGTCCTACGACGTCGGCCCGGAGTGCGGCACGGCCGAGCCGGTGACGACCGAACTCACGTCGGACGACTTCGCCGGGGGCAAGGGCGGCCGCGTCGAGTCGACCTACGCGATCGGGGCCTTCGAGAACTGCCGCTCGGCGACACCGCTGATCAACGCCTTCGTGCCGGGCCCCGGCAACACACTGGCCCTCGACCTCACCGCGGCCGGCTAGAGCGCGCGCAGGCCGGCCAGGACGCGTTCCATGAACTCGCGGGACGACCGGTCGCCGAGGATCAGCTCGGTCTGGTGGATCAGCACCAGGCCGATGTCGGCCATGTCGCCGACCAGCACCTTCACCACGCCCAGGGGCAGCCGCAGGTGCGCGGCGATCTCGGCGACGGACCGGGTGTCCAGGCACAGGTCGCAGATCCGGCGGTGCTCGATCGACCGGACCCCGCGGTAGCGGCGCCCGTCGTCCGACGTCGAGACCAGCGCCTCCAGCGCCAGGTTGTGCTCGGACCGCGTGCGGCCGCCGGTGCGGGTGTACGGGCGGACCCGTGAACCCGGCGAAGCGACGGGCACCGGGCTCGCCACGCGGGCCGGTTCGTTCCAGCCCGGGTCCTCCCACGGTTCCGGGTGGGGGACCCAGCGGGTCTCCGGGTCCGGCGGGGGCGTCCAGTCGGGGGGCGGCGGCGGGGTCCACGCGGGCGGCGGTGCCGCCTGCGCCCGCGACGGCGGAGCGGGCGGGCGCGAGACGGGCGGGCGAGGCACCGGCGGGCGAGGCGCCGACGGCCGCGGGGCCGGCGGGTGGTGGACCGGCGGAGCGGGCGGGCGCGCACCCCGGGGCGGGGTCCACGCCGGCTCCAGCGGCGGGGGTTCCGGCTCGAACGTCTCGTCGTCCTGCCACTCCGGCTCGACGGGGTCGTAGCCGTCCTCGGCCACCACGGGCGAGTGCGGGCCCGGGTGGCCCAGCGGTTCGGGCTCCGGCGCACGCCTGCGCCGTCGGCCCCCTGGCTCGCGGCGGCCGCGGTCGTCGGCGGCGAAGTCCGGCGCGGGCTCCGGGCGGGCGTAGTCCTCGTCGTCGGCCGACGATCCCCACTCGCGGGTGTCTTCGTCGGTGTAGCCCTGCGCATCCGGCTGCGGCCGCGACGGCTTGCGCTTGGGCATGATCATCGACAGCGTCGACATGTCGAACTTGCTGGGCGAATCGAAACCCTCGCGCTCGGTGCCCCGGTGCAGTGCGTCCCAGCCGCTGGAGTCCGGATCGTCGAATCCCGAAATCCTCATCTCGTCCTACCCACGCACGCCGCCCTGGAGCTGCGCGCGCAGCTCGGGGGTGATCTGCTGGCCGACACGCTCGACGAGCAGGGTCATCTCGTAGGCGACCGTGCCGATGTCGCACGTCGGCGCGGCCAGCACCGCCAGCGACGAACCGTCCGAAACGGACATCAAGAACAAGTAGCCCCGCTCCATCTCCACCACGGTCTGGTTGACGCCGCCCGCTTCGAAGCAGCGCGCGGCCCCCGCCGTCAGGCTGATCAGCCCGGACGCGACCGCCGACAACTGCTCGGCGCGTTCCTGGGGCAGCCCTTCCGACGGCGCCAGGAGCAGCCCGTCCGCGGACACCAGAACGGCGTGCGCGGCGCCGGGTACCCGGCGGACGAAGTCCGTGATGAGCCAGCCGAACGAACCCTGGCCGGAAGCCGTCACTCCTGCTCCTCCTTGCTCGTGCGGCGTCGCCCGCCGCACCCCGGAGCGCCCGGCACGGCCGGTCGGCGACGCCACGGTAAAGCGTATTCGCACCGCCGGTGCTGTCGAGCCCACCACCGGCGGGCCGCTGCGCACCCTACGTGTGCACCCGGCCGAGTTCAGCGGCAGCCCGGCCCGCCTCCCCCGTCCGGGGGACACGCCGCGCCACCGCCCGCCACGCGCACCGGCGAGGTGTCGGCGCAGGTCAGCCGCGGTACCGGTGCTCGACGCGGGTGCCACCGTCCCCGGCGCCGACGGTCCGCACGGACCGGTGGCTCCTCCGGACGGTGACAGCGCTCCCCGAAGTGGGTGAAGCCCGCGGAGTTCACTCCAACGGCCGCATCCGGATCGGGGCGTCATGGGCTATCCCGCGCGCAACGCCGAATCGTGCGCGATCGCGTGCTGGACGACCGAGATCAGCACCTGCTTCGCGGACTCACGCTCCCGCGCGTCGCACGCCATGATCGGGACCGACGGCGCGATGGTGAGCGCGTGCCGGACGTCCTCGATCTGGTGGTGCAGCAGCCGGTCGAAGCAGTTGATGGCCACGACGTAGGGCAGCTTCCGGTTCTCGAAGAAGTCGATCGAGGGGAACGCGTCGGCGAGCCGCCGCGTGTCCACCAGCACGACCGCGCCGATGGCGCCGACCGCCAGGTCGTCCCACATGAACCAGAACCGGTGCTGGCCCGGCGTGCCGAACACGTACAGCACCAGGTCCGAGTCCAGCGAGATGCGCCCGAAGTCCATCGCCACGGTGGTGGTGGTCTTGTTCGGCGTGGCCGTGGTGTCGTCGTGTCCGACGCTGGCCTCGGTCATCATGGCCTCGGTGGTCAACGGGTCGATCTCCGAGATCGCCCCGACCATGGTCGTCTTCCCCGAACCGAACCCGCCGGCGACCACGATCTTGGCCGACGAGGTCGGACCCGTCACCTGCGGCGCGTTCGCGTCGGAGTCAAATTCTCCGAAGCCCACTGAGCACCCTTTCCATGAACTCGATACTCGGGCGGTCGCCCACGGTCGGGCTGCTGGAGTGCACCAGCACCAGCCCGAGGCCCGCCACGTCACCAATCAACACCCGCACCACGCCGAGCGGCAGGCGCAGCAGCGCCGCCACCTCGGCCACCGACCTGGTGTCGATGCACAGGTCGCAGATCGACCGGTGCTCGGGCACCCGGACCCGGTCGAGCATCCGGCCCTGCTCGCTGGTCGAGATCAACGCCTCGATGGCCAGGTCGAGCGTCGCCTTCGTCCGGCCCCGGGTCCGGAAGTACGGCCGGACCAGGCCCGACGTCTCCATCTCCGTCGCCGGCGGCGTGTCCACGTACTCCTGGTGGGCCTGCTGCGGCAGCGCCGCGGCGAACTCACCGGAGTCCGGTCCCGACGAGAAGTCCCGCTCGGTGCTGTACGCGGCGAACTCGTGCGCGTCGTACAGCGGCCCGCTCGATCCGCCGAACAGCTCCGCACCCGGACCGCCGAGCAGGCGGTCGCGGTACTCGGTGCCGCCGGCGATCGGCCGGAGCGGTTCCTGCCCGGCGTTGCTGTCGGTCAGCCAGTTCGGCGGCTCCCGCACGGGGTCGTTGTCGGAGGCCTGCACCCGCCGCGCGCGCCACTCGCGGTCGACGCGGTCCCGGAACGACTGCCAGTCCTCGCGGCTTTCGTCCGATTGGTCGGACCACCCGCCGGAGAAGTCGTCACCGAGCCGGCCATCACCCCTCAAGCGCCCGTCGTCCACGGCTCTCTCCTCGGTTCCCAGGTCCTCAGCGGCGGATGGCCGAGCCTTGCAGCTGAGCTCGCATCTCCGGAGTCAGCTGCTGGCCGACCCGCTCCACCAGCAAGGTCATCTCGTAGACGACCAGGCCGATGTCACTCTCCGGCGACCCCAGAACCGCCAGGCACGAACCGTCGGAAACCGACATGAGGAAGAGGAAACCGTTGGCCATCTCGACCACGGTCTGCGCCACCGTGCCGCCCTCGAACACCTTGGCCGCGCCGCGCGCGAGGCTGGTGAGCCCCGACGCCACCGCGGCCAGCTGGTCCGCCCGGTCCTTCGGCAGGCCTCGCGAGGCCGCCAGGAGCAGGCCGTCGGCCGACACCACGACCGCGTGGGCCGCGCCGGGCACCCGGTGCACGAAATCCGTGATCAGCCAAGCGAAGCTGCCGGCATTGTTCGCCTTGGCATGCGCCTGGCCGTTCGGCTGCGCGGAGCCACCCGGCTGCATTGCACCCGCCCGTGTCACTTTCACTCCTCACTGCTGTCTGTGGTGTTGCCACGCCCCGGAACCCTGCTGCCTTGCAGCTGTTCTTCGGCCGGGAGTTCCTTCAAGGCGTGCCGTCCCGAGGTGTAGCCCCGTTGGAAGCTTGCCATCCGGCTCCGCGCCGCGGACGCCGAGCGGGTGATCGCACCCGTTCCGGGCATGCCCGCGGTGTTGTCCGCGAAGCTGTTCTGCGGCGGCGCGTCGGCCGAGGGACTGCTGATCGACCCCGGCACCAGGTGCTGGTTCGGGACGCGCTTGGGCAGCCCGGCCGGGGTGATCTCCTCGTTCTTGGACTCCAGCAGCGACTGCGCCGCCTGCCAGCCGTCGTCGGAGGCACTGTGCCAGCCGTCGTCGGCGGGGAGGAGCGGGTGCCGGGTCGCCGCGGTCGGCTGGAGCTCGTCCCGGGACGGCTCGGCCGGTGCGGCCGGTACGGACGGCGTGACCGGCTCGGCGGCCCCGGTGAGCGGCGGCAGGTTGGGGTCTTCGCCCTCGCTCTGCGGCGCCACCGGGTCGGCGGCTGCCGAGTCATCGCCCTCACTGAACCAGCGTGACAGCACCGACTGGTAGATGGGCAACCGCCGGGTGGGTACATCGTCCTCGAGCGCCGACGAGCCGACTTCGGCCGCGGGCTGCGGCGGCGCCGGGGGCGGCTCCTCCGGCGGCACGAACTTCGGCTCGCGCTTGGGCAGCACCAGCGGCGCGAACTGCGTGTCGGCGACCCGCGAGCTGGCGCCGTCGCCGTTCGACGAAGGCGTCAGCGGTGCCAGGTCCTCGGCGGTCGGCCAGGCCGGCGTCTCGGGCTTCGGCAGCTCCGGCGACAGGAACGGACCCGCCGCGCGGCCGCCGCTGACCAGGTCGTCCAGGCTGATCGGCTGGTCGAGCGGCACCAGGCCGCCCTGGTTCGGCACGGGCTCGTGCATGGGAGGAGCAGGTGGCGACGAAGGCGGCGGTGGCGTCTGCGCGAACGACTGCGTCTGGTCGAAGTCCGAGCGCGCGGCCGGGATCGGCGGGATGCTCGGCATCGACATCGACGTCTCGGACCGGTTCGCCGGCGGCGGCGTCTGCCGCTGCATGCCCGGGCGGAGCTGGGTCAGCAGCTCGGCCGGGACGACGACCCGGGCGATCACGCCACCCTCGATGTCCTCGTTCTCGCGCAGCCGGACCTCGATGCCGTGGCGCTTGGCCAGCCGCGAAACCACGTACAGACCCATTCGCCGGGTCACCGACACGTCCAGGTCCGGCGGGTCGGCCAGGCGGGCGTTGACCTCGGCCAGCCGCTCCTCGCTCATGCCGACACCGTGGTCGGTGACCTGGATGGCGAGCGCCTTCCGGCGGGTCACCACGGCCCGCACGATGACCTTCGTCTCCGGCTCGGAGAAGTAGGTCGCGTTGTCGAGCAGCTCGGCGAGGACGTGCACGAGGTCGTGGATCGCCAGGCCCTGGACCGCGACGTCGGGCACGATGCCGACCTCGATCCGGGCGTACTGCTCGATCTCGGACACCGCGGCGCCGATGACGTCGGCGGCGGGCACCGGCTTGGGCACCGACTTGGCCAGGCCGGCGCCGGAGAGCACCAGCAGGGACTCACCGTTGCGCCGCAGCCGCGTCGCGAGGTGGTCGAGCTCGAACAGGCTCGCCAAGTGGTCCGGGTCCTGCTCGTCGGCCTCGAGCCGGTCGATGACACCGAGCTGGCGTTCCACCAGCCGCTGCGACCGGCGGGACAGGTTCACGAAGATGCCGTTGACGTTCTCGCGCAGGAGGGCCTGCTCGGCGGCCATCTTGACGGCCTGTTCGTGGACGATGTCGAAGGACCGCGCGACCTCGCCGATCTCGTCGCGGGAGGTGACGGGCACCGGCTGGACGGCCCTCTTCGAGGCGCCGACCGGGTCCGGGTCGTCCAGGATCGCCTGCACGGTTTCGGGCAGCCGGGTGTAGGCGACGTCGAGCGCGCTCTTCCGCAGCACCCGCAGCGGGCGCAGCATCAGGCGGGCGACGACGAGCATCAGCGCGACCGCGAGCGCCAGCGCGGCGAGCACCACGGCACCGCCGACCCACGCGGAGTTGACCGCCGCCGTGGCGAGGTCGTCGGCGCGGGTCTTCAGCTGGGCCAGCAGGTTCGACTCGACCGCGTGCAGCTTGTCGGCCGACACGGTGCTGTCCTGGCCGAGCGCCGTCGTGTCGATGTTCGGCGGGTCACCCAGCTGGGCGAAGGAGAACGCCGCGGTCTGGATCCGGCGACGGTCGTCGACCTCGGGGCCGGAGTAGGTGTCGTTGTAGAGCTGCCGCTGGTCGTCGTCGGCGTTCGCGAGGAAGGCCGCGACGGAGGCGTCCGCGCTGGACGCCGACGCGCGCGTCTGGTCCAGCAGGTCACCGGGGAAGCTGCCGCGGAACGCGGCGATCTGCAGCTGGGCGTCGGAGCGGGTGGTGAACTCCTTGGCCTCGCTGATCGCCTGCGTGCTCGTGCCGAGACGCAGCACGTCCCGGTCGGTGACCGCGGTGGTGACCTCGCGGCCGAGCTCGATGAGCGAGTCGAGGACGCCCGAGTAGGCGGTGAGCACCGTGACGTCGGGCAGGCTGTTGGAGGTGTTGAACGCCGCGCGCAGCGGGCGCAGGGCGTCGAGGCGCTGGAGACCGCGGGTGTAGCGGTCCTTGGTCGCCTGGTCGTCGTAGCCGAGGCTGCTCGCCGCGCCGCGCAGCTCGGCGACCTCGCGGTCGACCTTGGCGATCTGGGCGTCGAGCCCGGTCTGCAGCAAGGGGTTGTTCGACGAGATCCGCGCGACGGCCAGCGAGCGCTCGTTCTGCAGCTCGTGCACGACCGTGGTCACCTTGACGGCGAACGCCACCTGGTCGGCGGTGCGCTGGAACTCGGCCGCCTCGCGGGCGTCGTCGATCACGCGCACCGCGCCCAGCGCGAGCGCCGTCAGCGTCGGGATGATCAGGACCGCGGCCAGCTTGGACCGCAGCCGCCAGTCGCGCATGCCGGAGAACAGCCCGGCTTTCCGGCCCGGATCCGCTCCGGGTGACTGCGCAGGGGCCCCTCCCACCCCCGCGGCGTCTTCGTTCGGCACCGCCGCTCCACCATCATCGTTCGTGCTCGGGAAACCCTGGTCGGTCCAGCGCCCGCCAGGGCGCATCGCGTTCTCCTCAGCCACTCGTCTGCACGCTCCCGGCGTTCCGGCGCTCCGGCCCATCGGAAGGAGCCCAGCGCAAGACGCTACCCGTACGGGTGAAAAGATCGTCTCCAGTGTCGCTACTGGAGGTCCCTGAACCCCGTCCGGCCGGACGGAATCGGTTCAGCTCGAGCATCACGGTCGGGTCCCTGCGCTGGTCCTGCATCGGTCTGTTGGTTCGGCCTAACCCACCGGCACGGCGGCTGCGCCCGGCCAGGCAGTGGTCTTCGCGGGGAAGATTCTCTCAGGAAACGCACAGTATGTGCTGATACACCGAAGTGTGCTGGAACACCGAAGTGGATCCTCTTGATCGGCCATCCAGGCACTCTCTCTCACTACATCGGAGGTTGATACCTCCCCGCAGGTGCAGAGGGTAGCGAACGGCCGGGGAAGATGTAACCCTCCCGACAGGACCCGCTCAATCTTGCACAGCGTTCGCTCAGTCGACGCACAGCAAGCCATCGCTCATTCAGGAACTGCACCCTACGCTGGGTGAACAGCTACGGCGAGTGGAGCAGTGGGTCTAGACCAGAGGCCGAAAGAGTGACATGTGCCACTCGGTCAGGTAGTGATTCCACCCATTGTGAGCAAGCTGTCACGTTCTCTACAGTGGCCCGGGTGACTTCCGAGAATGAGTCACGCACTTCCATCGGAATCGGTTCCCCAACCGTCACTTTCTTCAAGGAGCAGGCCTTGCTTGGAAACGCCATGAGCAGTGGCCGGGTTCGCACTCGCCGCGCCGCGCTCGGGCTCGCCCTCACGGTCGCAGCCGCCACGGCCCTCACCGGCTGCAGTGCGCTCGGCTCGGACAGCTCGAACGCCTCGTCGAACGGGGGCGGCCTGGAGAAGTCGAAGATCAAGGTTTCGATCATGCCGACGACGGACCTGGCCCCGTTCTGGCTGGCCCAGGACAGCGGTCTCTTCAAGGCCGAGGGTCTCGAGGTCGAGCAGGTCGTCGCCAAGAGCGGCCAGGAGTCGATGACGAAGGCGATCTCCGGCGAGGTGGACATCGCCCTCTCGACGTACACGCCGTTCTTCGTCGCCAAGAGCACCGGCGCCGCGGACGTCCAGCTGGTCGCCGACGGCACGTCGGTCAACGCCAAGAGCAACGCGATCGTCACGGTGCCGAACTCGCCGGTCAAGACGGTGAACGACCTGCAGGGCAAGCGGATCGCGATCACCGCCAAGAACACCGCGTCCGACATCCTCACCAAGTCCGTCATGAAGGACCACGGCGTCGACTACTCCAAGGTCAACTGGGTGCCGATCCAGCTCCCGAACATGGCGCAGGCGCTGAAGGACAACCAGGTGGACGCGGCCTACATGCCGGAGCCGCAGCTGTCCCAGGCGGCGAAGCTCGTCGGGGCCACCCCGGTCATCGACATCAACACCGGCGCCACCCAGGACTTCCCGCTGACCGGCTACGGCTCGACGACGAAGTGGGTGCAGTCGAACCCGAAGACCCTCGCGGCCTTCCAGCGCGCCATGAAGAAGGCGACCAGCGAGGCGCTCAACGACCGTTCGAAGGTCGAGCCGCTGCTGGTGAAGTACGCGAAGATCGACGAAGACACCGCCAAGCTGCTGACCCTGCCCGGTTACGGCTCCACCCTGGACGCCCGGCGCCTCCAGCGCGTCCCGGACCTGCTGCTGCAGATGGGCGTCATCAACAGCAAGGTCGACGCCGCGCCGATGATCGCACCGCAGGTGACCAGCTAAGGTGCCAAAACTGCTCCGTGGCCTGGTCGGCCTGGCCGGCTTCCTCCTGTTCTGGGAGGTCGCCTGCCAGGTCGGCCTGGTCAGCAAGACCTTCATCCCGCCGCCGAGCGTCGTCCTGGTCACCATGGGCGAGCTGCTCGGCGACCCCACTTTCCTCCGCGACATCGTCGCGACCATGCTCGCCTGGCTGATCGCACTGGCCATCGCCATCGGCATCGCCGTTCCCGCCGGCCTGCTGCTGGGCAGCATCCCGGCGCTGCGCACCGCGACCGCCGCGATCGTCGAGTTCCTCCGCCCGATCCCGGTCGCCGCGCTCATCCCGCTGGTGCTGCTGGTGATCGGCTCCGGCCCCGAAGCGAAGATCACCCTCGGGGTGTACGCCTCGCTGTGGCCGATCATGTTCAACACGATCTACGGGATGAGCGAGATCGACCCGGTGCTCATGGAGACCGCGCGGGCGTGCGGGACCAGCCGGTTCCGCATCCTGTCCTCGGTCGCGCTGCCGCAGACCGCGCCGTTCGTCTTCACCGGCGTCCGGCTGTCGGCGACGATCGCGCTGATCGCCGTCGTCAGCACCGAGTTCCTGGCCGGTTCCGAAGTCGGTCTCGGCAGTTACATCATGCTGGTCAGCACCGGCTCGACCCGGTTCGACCTGGTCTTCGCCAGTACCGTGGTCGCGGGAGCACTGGGGTACCTGATCAACGAAGGGCTCGAACAGCTGGGCAAGCGGCTGTTCCGGTGGAGCACGGTGGACCGGGAGGCGATCGCGTGACGGCGGCAACCCTTTCGGGCCGGGTGGGCAGGCGGGCCGCGCGCGGTGCCGCCGCGGTCCTGCGCAACTGGCTGCTGTTCGCGATCCTCGTGGTCGGGTGGGAGTTCGCCGCCCGGGCCGGCGGCAGCAAGTTCTTCCCACCCCCGACGGAGATCGCGGCCACCGCCGGGAAGCTGTGGTTCACCGGTCCCGCGGCACACCTGTTCCTCACCGACGCGGTGTTCGACAACGTGTTCCCCAGCCTCGGGCGGATGCTCGGCGGCTGGACGCTCGCCGCGGTCGTGGGCATCCTGCTCGGCGTGCTGATCGGCCGGTCCGAGCGGGCGATGGACTACGTCGGCCCGCTGTTCGCGTTCTTCCGCTCGATCCCGCCGCCCACGCTGATCCCGGTGTTCTCGGTCCTGTTCGGACTGAGTTCGGGCATGCAGATCGGGTCGATCATCTTCGGCGCGGTCTGGCCGGTGCTGCTCAACGCGGTCGACGGGGTCCGCTCGGTCGACCAGGTGAAGGTCGAGACGGCGCGGTCGTTCCGCACGCCGAGGCCGTACTGGCTCGGCATGGTCGTGCTGCCGGCGGCGGCGCCGAAGATCTTCGCGGGACTGCGGGTCAGCCTGTCGATCTCGCTGCTGCTGATGGTGATCTCGGAGCTGGTCGGCGCCTACAACGGCATCGGCCGGTCGCTGATGAACGCCCAGCAGGACTTCGACTTCCCGACCATGTGGTCGTGGCTGGTGCTGCTCGGCATCCTCGGCTACGTCTTCAACACGATCTTCCTGGCCGCGGAGCGGCGGGTACTGGCCTGGCAGCCGACCCGCCTCGGCCGCGACTGACGCTTCGAAAGGCCTCTCCCATGTCCACCATGCTCGAAGTGTCCGGCCTCAGCCACACCTACGGCAGCGGCGCCAAGGCGCACACCGCGGTGAACGACCTGTCGTTCACCGTCGAGGCCGGCCAGCTGGCCAGCATCGTCGGCCCGTCGGGCTGCGGGAAGTCGACGCTGCTGCGCTGCATCGCCGGGCTGACGCCGTCGACCGAGGGCACGGTCAGCCTGCACGGCGACCGCGTCGCCGGCGTGCCGGACGACCTCGCCGTCGTGTTCCAGGACTACAGCCGGTCGCTGTTCCCGTGGCTTTCGGTGCAGAAGAACGTCGAATTCCCGTTGCGGTGGCGGCCGGTCTCGAAGGCCGAGCGGCGGAAGCGGGCGGCCGAGGCGCTCGAGCAGGTCGGGCTTTCGGGCGTCGGCGGGAAGTTCCCTTGGCAGCTCTCGGGCGGCATGCAGCAGCGGGTGTCGATCGCCCGCGCGCTGGCCAGCCGCCCGGCGCTGCTGCTGATGGACGAGCCGTTCGCCTCGGTCGACGCCCAGACGCGCTTCGAGCTCGAGGACCTGACCCGGCGCGTGCAGCGCGAGCAGGGCAGCACGATCCTGGTCGTCACCCACGACATCGACGAGAGCGTCTACCTCTCCGACCGGGTCCTGGTGCTGTCGAAGTCGCCGGCGTCGATCGTGGCCGACCTGCCGGTGGGGCTGCCGGCTTCGCGGGACCAGATCACCACCCGCGAGTCGGCGGAGTTCGTGACGCTGCGCGGCGAAGTGGCCCGTTTGCTCCACGGCGGTACACCGGCGGACGCTGCGGCCGCTGCTTCCGATGCGGCAGAGTGGGAGCTGGCCGAGCAGGCCAAGGACGTGACGGAGTCCAAGACCGGGAGCTGACACACCGCGGGGGGACCATGGGGACGGCCAGGGCGGTACTGACCGGACTGTTGGCTCTGCTCCTGACCGGGTGCGGTGCGCTGGGCGGCTCGTCGTCGCCCCCGGCGGCGAAACTGCGGGTGTCGATGATGTCGACCATCGACACCGCGCCGTTCTGGCTGGCCAAGGACGGCGGCTACTTCCAGCGTGAAGGCCTCGACGTCACGACGACGGACGCGGCGACCGGGCAGGCGTCCCTGACGAAGCTGATCAGCGGCGAAGCCGACATCGCGTACTCGAGCTACACGCCGTTCTTCGTGGCGCGGAGCAAGGGCACCGCCGACATCCGGCTGGTCGCCGACGCGTCCTCGGCCGGGCCGCGCTCCACCGGCGTGGTGGCGCTGCCCGCGTCCGGGATCCGGTCGGCGGCCGACCTCGCGGGCAAGCGGATCGGCATCTCGGCGCCCAACACGATCGCCGACACGCTGACGAAGTCGGTGCTCGCGGACAACCACGTCGACTCCTCGGGCGTCAAGTGGATCCCGCTGCCCCTGCCGAACACCGCGGCGGCGCTGAAGAACGGCGACATCGACGCGGGTTTCCTGACCGAGCCGTACATCACGCAGGCGCAGCGGACGGCCGGCGCCACCCTGGTCGCCGACACCGGCACAGGGTCCACTGTGGACTTCCCGACGGCGGGCTACGGCGCGCTGGGCTCGTTCGCCTCCGCCGCACCGGGCACGGTGGCGGCGTTCCAGCGCGCGATGGCGGCGGCCACCCGCGACGCGGTGGCGGACCGCAAGAAGATCGAGCCGCTGATGGTGAAGTACGCGAAGATCGACCCGGAGACCGCGGCGGCCACCGGCCTGCTGACCCTGAAGTCCACTGTGGACGCCGGGCAGCTGCAGCGGGTGCCGGACCTGCTGCTGAAGACCGGCGTCCTGGCGAAACCGGTGGACGTCGCGGCGATGGTGGTGCGTTAGTACAGCGACTTGGACGACGCCGCCACCCGGACGTGGACGAGCGTCGGGCGCGGGTCGGCCAGCGCCGCGGTGAGGCCGGGGACCAGTTCCGATGGTTCGGTGATCGTCACGCCGTGGCAGCCCATGCTTTCCGCCAGCGCCGCGAAGCCGATGCCGCCCAGTTCGGTGCCCGGGAGCTTGGCGCCGCCGATCGCGTCGCCGAGGATGCGGACCGCCGCGTACTCGGAGTTGTCGAGGATCACGAACGTCACCGGCAGTTCTTCGCGGGCCGCCGTCCAGAGCGCCTGGATGCCGTACATGCTCGAGCCGTCGCCGATCACGCCGACGACCTTGCGGTCCGGTCGGGCGAGCGCCGCGCCGACCACGCCGGGGACGCCGTAGCCGAGCGTGCCGCTGGCCATCGTCAGGAAGCCCGTGTCGGTGGCCGTGATCGGCAGGTGGTCGTGCAGGATCCCGCGGTGGCTGGGTGCCTCTTCGACGACGAGGGCGTTGTCCGGCAACAGCTCCGCGAGCGTCGAGTAGACGAACTCGCCGGTGAGCGCCTCGCCGGCCGGCTTCGCGGGCCGCTGCCGCGGCGCGGGCGCGGGCCGCGTGCTCCGCTCGACGACGTTGAGCAGGGCGCGGATGCCCAGCTTCGGCGTGGCGCGGATCCCGGTGCCCTCGAAGGCGCGCGCGAGGACCTGCTCGTCGTCGCTGACGATGAACAGCGGCGGCAGCGGAGCTTCCCCGCGTCCGCGGTCGACGTGGTAGGTGAAGGCGGGCGCCCCGAGCACGACGACGAGGTCGTACGGCGCGAGCACATCGGCGACGGCGCCGCGTTCGGGGTCGAGGAACCCTTGGAACAGCGGGTGGTCCTCGGGGAACGAGCACCGGTAGGACATCGGCGCCACCCACACGGCGGCGTTGACCCGTTCGGCGAGCGCAACGGCTTCGACGACGGCCCCGTCCTGGTCGACGGCTCCCCCGACGACGATCGCGGGTCGCTTGGCGGCTTCCAGCGCGGTGTTGAGCTCGTCGACGGCCTCGGGATCGGGCGCGAAGCCACGGATCCGCGGACGCGAGACGACGGGCCGTTCGGTGGCGACGGACCAGTCGTCGGCGGGAACGGACACGAAGACAGGACCGGACGGCGCTTGGGTGGCGACGTGGTAGGCCCGGGCAAGAGCGGCCGGGACGTCCTCGGCGGACGCGGGCTCGATCGACCACTTCACGTACGGCTTCGGGAATTCGGGCGCTTCCAAGGCCCCGAGGAAGGGCTCGTGCGGAAGCAGCGACCGGATCTGCTGCCCGGCGACGACGATCATCGGCGTCCGGTTGCGGTAGGCGTTGAAGAGGCTCCCGAGCCCGTGCCCGACGCCACCGGCGGAGTGCAGGTTGACGAGGACGGCCTGGCGGGTCGCCTGCGCGTAGGCGTCGGCCATCGCCACGACGGCGGATTCCTGCAGGCCCAGGACGTAGTCGAAGTCGTCGGGCCAGTCGGTGAGGAACGGCACCTCCGTGGTGCCGGGGTTCCCGAACACCGTGGTGAGGCCGAGTTCGCGGAGGAGTTCGCGGGTGGCGTCCAGCACCGTGCGCTTGATCATGCGGACAGGTTAACGCTTAGCCTTGCGAAGGAAAGCCCCCCAAGCGGCCGAACCGACGGCGAGGGTGCCGCCGGAGCGGTCCTTGGTGTCGCGGATCTGTGACACCCGCCCGAGCCGCACCTCCACGCAGTT
>Ga0207678_10001328_pt1 | contig 22835 bp, 25 predicted proteins | sample KBSC63metaG_FD_184319 | JGI IMG/M metagenome (GOLD analysis project Ga0207678, IMG submission 184319) | Corn rhizosphere microbial communities from Kellogg Biological Station, Michigan, USA - KBS C6-3 metaG (SPAdes) (version 2) | ecosystem: Host-associated > Plants > Roots > Rhizosphere > Soil ... | reverse complement strand
TCCAGCGCACCGGCGGCGGGGCCAAGCCCCAGTGGCTGCTGATCAAGCGCCGCGACGAGGGCGCCGACGCGCGGCGCAACCCGCAGAGCACGCAGCCCGAGTCGGTCAAGACGGGGCGGACGATCGAGGAGGTCGCCCGCGAGGAGGGCGACGACGCGTGAGCGGTGCCCTCGACGCGCTGAGCGACGCCGAGCGCGCGCTGCTCAAGCCCGCGCCCGCGCCGACCGCGGCCAACGCGATGAAGGCCGTCCTCACCGACGCCCGCTTCAGCGACCCGGACTGGATCTTCGAGCGCAAGCTCGACGGCATCCGCTGCATCGCGATCCGCGACGGCGGCGACGCCCGTCTGCTCTCCCGCAACGACCTGCCGCTCGACGACCGGTATCCGGAGATCGCCGAGGCGCTCGCCGGCAACCGCTGCGAGCGGTTCGTTCTCGACGGCGAGGTCGTCGCCTTCGACGGCAGCCAGACGAGCTTCGCGCTGCTCGCCCGCCGCAAGCAACGCTTCGTGCCGGTCTTCTACTACGCCTTCGATCTCCTCTGGCTGGACGGCTTCGACGTCCGCCGGCTGCCGCTGCGGAGCCGCAAGCAACTGCTCCGCCACCGGATCGGCTGGGACGACCCGGTCCGGCTGACGCCCTATCGCAACGAGACCGGCGAGGCGCTCTTCGCGGAAGCGTGCCGGAAGGGCTGGGAGGGCCTGATCGCGAAGCGGGCGGCCTCGAGCTACACAGAGCGGCGCTCCCGGGACTGGCTCAAGTTCAAGTGCGAGCAGGGCCAGGAGCTGGTGATCGGCGGCTACACCGACCCGAAGGGGTCCCGCAGCCGATTCGGCGCGCTCCTGCTCGGCTACTGGGAGGACGGCGAGCTCCGCTACGCGGGGCGGGTCGGCACGGGCTTCGACGAGGCGACGCTCGAGTCGCTCGGCAAGCGGCTCGAGGACCTCGCCGTCCCGACGAGCCCGTTCGCGGACCCGGGTTCGATCGACGTCAAGAAGGCGCACTGGGTCGAGCCCGACCTCGTCGCCCAGGTCGGTTTCACCGAATGGACCCGCGACGGGCGCCTTCGCCACCCCCGCTTCCTCGGCCTCCGCGACGACAAGGCCGCGAGCGAGGTGACCCGCGAGCGATGAGTGCCGAGATCCGCAGCGGCCGGCGGACGATCGAGATCAGCAGTCCAGACAAGCTGATGTTCCCGCAGGCGGGCCTGACCAAGCTCGACGTCGCCCGTCACTACGAACGCGTCGGCGAGCTGATGAAGCCGCTGCTCCGCGATCGGCCGCTGACGTTCCAGGTCTTCCCGGACGGGATCGACTCCGAGGGCTACTACATGAAGTCGGTGCCGCGTCACTTCCCGGATTGGATCGGCCGGACGACCGTGGCCAAGCGAGGCGGCTCGCTCGTCCAGGTCGTCGCCCGCGACACCGCCACGCTCGTCTATCTCGCCGGCCAGAACATGGTCACGCCGCACGCCTGGCTCTCGCGAGCCGACGAGCCGCGCGCACCCGACCGGCTGATCCTCGACTTCGACCCCTCCCCCGGTGCCGGCTTCGCCGCCGTCCGCGCCGCCGCCCGGGCGGCCGGCGAGCACCTCCGCGACGCGGGGCTCGTCCCGTTCGCGATGGTCACCGGCTCACGCGGCATTCACGTCGTCTCCCCGCTTCGCCGCGGCAACGACTTCGGAACCGTTCATTCCTACGCCCGCTCACTCGCCGAGCGGATGGTCGCCGAAGACCCGGGCCGCCTGACGCTCGAGTGGCGCAAAGCCGACCGCGGCAAGAAGATCTACGTCGACGTCAACCGGATCAACTACGCCCAGCACGCCGTCGCCGCCTATGGCGTCCGCGCCCGCCCGAAGGCGCCGGTCGCGATGCCGATCGCCTGGGAGGAGCTGTCCGAGCGGACCCTGCGGCCCGACCGCTGGACGATCGCCACCTGCAGCGAGCGGATCGCCGACATCGGCAACCCCTGGGAGGGGTTCGGCCGGCGGGCGCGGGCGCTACCCGTCTAGGCAGCGAACGATCGGACGATCAGGCCGCCGGGTCGCCGGTCGCGCTCTCGTTCTCGATGCCCGCCGCCGGTTTCAGCTCTTCAGCCGGCGGGAACCTAGGTTCTGCCGATGAGCGCACCGAGTGACATCGTCCACCGGCCCGAGGAGTCGCCCGCACCTCTCCCAGACCCCGTCGGTCATTTGAGCTGGCATGTCTGCGAGCTGCTCCGTTCCGAGCCTCAGCGCGCGGGAAGCCCCTGTCCGACGCTCTCCCAGGTTGAGATCGAGGCGGCTCAGGAGGCGATCGACGGCGTCGATCCACTCATCGACGACGACCTCCACCTCGCTCTCTACATCTGCTTCGAGCTCGGCTATCGCGGCTTTGCCGACGTCGATCCGATCTGGGAAGGCGAGATCCCGCTGCTTCAACTCCGCGCTCTGCTCGAGGGCTCCTTCCTGAATGCCCTCGACGCGGCACTGCCGCCCGAGCCGGACGTCGATCCAAACCAGATCGGCGACCGGCTGTTCGAGCTCGAGCGCGACGACGACGGGCCGCCGCTCGCGCGGTTTCTCGAGTCGCAAGCGAGCATCGACCAGTTCCGTGAGTTCGTCATCCACCGCTCCGCCTACCAGCTCAAGGAGGCCGACCCACACAGCTTCGCGATCCCCCGGCTCGACGGCCCGCCGAAGGCGGCGCTGCTCGAGATTCAGGTGGACGAGTACGGCGGCGGGCGCAGCGAGCGCATGCATTCTCATCTGTTCGCCACGACGATGCGGGAACTCGGTCTCGACCCGCGGCCGAACGCGTTCCTCGACCGCCTGCCGGGATCGACCCTGGCGACGGTCAACCTGATGTCCGCCTTCGGGACCCGCCGGGCGCGCCGCGGGGCGATCGTCGGCCACCTTGCGATGTTCGAGATGACCTCCTCGCGCCCGAATCGCGCCTACGGGAACGGCCTCCGCCGGCTCGGAACCGATCCGGCGACCGTCGACTTCTACGACGAACACGTCGAGGCCGACGCCGTCCACGAGAACATCGCCGCATACGACCTGGCGGGGGGTCTTGCCGAGCGCGAGCCCGGTCTCGCCACCGACATCCTCTTCGGCGCCCGGGCGCTGCTCCTCCTCGAGGCAAGCTTCGCCGCGCGTCTGCTGCGCGCCTGGCAAGCCGGCGAGACCTCGCTGCGCGAGCCCGCGCCCCGAGCTGCCCTCGACGCGGCGGCCTGAGGTGCGGCTTGCGGCGACCTACGTCGTCCCGCTGCGGTGGGCGACGCCGGGGCCGATCGACGATCTCGCCGCATACCTGGCGGCAGTGTCGGAGTGGGTCGACGAGGTGATCGTCGTGGACGACTCGCCGCCGGAGCTGCGCGCCCGCCACGCCGAGCGTCTGTCGCCGGCCGTCCGGCATATCTCCCCCGAGGCCGGACGAAATTCCCCGAACGGAAAGGTCGACGGAGTCCTGACCGGCGTCGCGGCGGCTCGATACGAGCGGGTCGTGATCGCCGACGACGACGTCCGCTGGGAGCACGGTCCACTCGAGCGGGCCGTCGGCCTCCTCGGCGAGGCCGAGCTGGTCCGGCCGCAGAACCACTTTCGCCCACTACCTTGGCATGCGCGCTGGGATACGGCCCGTTCGCTCCTCAACCGCGTCGTCACCGGCGATCGCCAGTTCCCCGTCGGGGACTTCCCGGGCACCTTCGCTCTCCGCCGCGACTTCCTGCTCGGCATCGGCGGCTACGACGGCAGTGCCCTGTTCGAGAACCTCGAGCTGATGCGGAAGACGGTCGCCCGGGGAGGCCGCGTCCTCACCGTCCTCGACCTCTACGTCCCGCGGGAGCCGCCGACGTTCGAGCATTTCCGCTCGCAGCGTGTGCGCCAGGCCTACGACGACTGGTCGATGCCGCTGCGGATGGCGATGTTCATGGCGCTCCTGCCGGCGCTCGCCGGCCTCCTGCTGCAGCGCCGGAGGCGAGCGGCGTTGGCCGTGATCGCGGCGCCGGCTGCGATCGCCGAGGTCGGCCGCCGCCGAGCCGGCGGTGTCGAGCACTTCCCGGCCTCGGCGTCATTGCTCGCGCCGCTCTGGGTGCTCGAGCGCGGTATCTGCATCTGGATCGCCTTCTGGCGCGGCCTTCGCGGCACCGGCGTCCACTACGGGCGCGGCCGGATCACCCGCGCTGCGAGCAGTCCCACCCGGCTCAGGGCCGACCGCACGCGCCCGGCGCCGTCACGGGAAGCGATGGCCGAGGCGGCGACGTGAGCGACGGTCGTCTCGGGCGACACGTTTCGGTCTGGCTCGAGGGCGGGACCGACCGGGTCCGCCGGCCGGCGCTGGCAGGGAGGGCCGAGGTCGAGGTGGCGGTCGTCGGCGCCGGGATCGTCGGGCTGACAGCCGCGCTCCGGCTGGCGGAGGCGGGGCGGTCGGTCACGGTCGTCGATCAGAGCGGAATCGGCTCCGGCACCACCGGCCACAGCACCGCGAAGGTGACCTCCCAGCACGGCCTCACGTATGCGGCGCTTCGCGACCGCTATGGCGATGAGGCCGCCCGTGCCTACGGGCGTGCCAACGAGGCGGCAAAGGAGACGATCGCCGAGCTCGCCGGGTCCGGGATCGACTGCGGGTTCCGTCGCCGCGACGCCTGGGTTTACGCAGCCCGCGAAGCTGACCGGTCGTCGATCGAGGCGGAGGCGGAGGCGGCGCGAAAGGCCGGACTGCCTGCCCGACTCGAGGAGGACGTACCGGTGCCGTTCGAGACCGCGGGTGGAGTCGTCTTCGCCGAGCAGGGCGAGTTCGACCCGCAGCGTTACCTGATCGGTCTCGCCGCCCGCTTCGAGGCGGCCGGGGGAACGATCCACGAAGACACCCGGGCCAGGTCGGTCAGCGACGGCGATCAGCTCCGGATCGAGACCGAAGGCGGCGAAGTCGTCGCCGAGCACGTCGTGGTCGCGACCCTGATCCCGTTCCTCGACCGCGGCGCCTGGTTCGCTCGGGCGTTCCCGAGCCGCTCCTACTGCCTCACAGCGACCGTCGAAGGGCCGCCGCCCGATGCGATGCTGATCAGCGCCAAGTCGCCGACCCGCTCGATCCGGTCGGTTCGGCACCGCGGGCGGGAGTTGCTGATGATCGGCGGCGAAAGCCACCACACCGGGACCGGCGATGCTGATCCCGAGCGTTACCGGTTGCTGGCCGAGTTCGCTCGCGCCCATTGGAACGTGACCGCGATCGAGCACCATTGGTCCTCGCAGGACTTCAGCGGTCCCGATTCCGTCCCCTATGCCGGTCCCCTCCATCCATTCACGAAGCGCATCTGGATCGCGACCGGGCTGAGGAAGTGGGGAATCACCAACGGGACAGTGGCGGCGGAGGTCATCAGCGACGCGATTCTCGGTCGCGAGAATCCCGCGGCAGGACTCTTCGACTCGACCCGGTTCTCGCTCCGCGAGCTACCGAAGCTGGTCGTCGAGAACGCCAAGGTGCCGCTGCACTTCTTCGGCGATCGGATCGGCCATCGTCCCGACCGGGACATCGCCGAATTGGCGCCCGGCGAGGGTGGGATCGTGTCGGCCGGCGGCGAAAAGGTCGCGGGCTACCGGGACGACGCCGGCGATCTTCACTCCGTGTCCACAAGATGCACCCATCTCTACTGTCAGGTGAACTGGAACGGAGCAGAGCGCACCTGGGACTGCCCCTGCCACGGTTCTCGCTTCTCCGTCGACGGCGAGGTACTCAACGGTCCCGCTGTGGACCCGCTGCCGCCCCGGCCGACCGGCTGACGCGCTGGCCCTCGCGACCGCTCTCGGCCTCGAAGCCGACCGCCTTGTGGGTGCCGTCGCAGAACGGCCGCGTCCGTGACTTCCCGCAACGACAGAGTGCGACGATCTTGCGCCCCACCTCGATCTCGTTCCCGTCCTGGTCGGTGAGCGTGAACGGCCCGCGGATCAGGTACGGGCCGTTTCGGTACGGCGTGATCCGTGCGCCCTCGGCGTCGCTTCCCCGCTCCATGGAAGCATCAAGTTCCCGCGCCCGTCGTGGCCAAACCTCAGTTCCACCAGAGCGGCGTGTCGACCGGCCCGCTCAGTCGCGGTGGTTGGCGAGGATCAGGTCGTCGGGGTCGTACTCCGACTTGATCCGCTCGAGGCGGTCGGCAACCGGGGCCGGATAGCAGCTCCGCAGGTCCTGGCGCTGCTCGGCGAAGGCGAGCAGGCAGTGGTCTGCCGCCCATGGCGCCATCCGCTCCGTGACGCCGCCGAGCGTGCCGCGGACCGCATCGCCCATCTCGGGGCTCATCATCGGACCGAGTCCGTAGAGCAGGTACTCGGCGCCGGCGGCGTCGAGCGCTCCATGGTCCTCGGAGCCGCGCCCGAGAGCGCCGCCGAGCCGGCGAATCTCGAGGAAGATCAGCGGCACGTCGGCGTCCGGGCCGGCGAGCTCGACGTAGGTTTCGATCGCCTCGTCGTCGAGCGACTCGAGCAGGAGCCCGGCGCCGAGCGCCGGCACCGGGTCCTCGGGATCGCCCGCCAGCGTCGCCAGCGCCGGCGCGGGGACAGTCGCGACCGTGTCCATGTAGGGCTCGCCGAGCGCGCGCAGCGGCGCGATCAGCTCCTCTCCGGTCTCGGCGTCGCCGGCATGGACGAAGGTCACGGCGACGAGCGCCCGGCCGCGGAGCGGCTCGGGGACCTGCGGGAACGGCGGGAAGCGAACCAGCTTCAGGGTCATGCTGAGCTCGTCCGGCGCCGCCGCCGCCCAGGAGAGCCAGGCCCGCGACACCTCCGCCGCCCGCTCGATCGGCCACATCAGCGAGCCCCCGAACGCCTCGCGAAGCTCGATGAGCTCGTGCTCGAACGAGGTGACGATCGCCTGGCTGCCGCCACCGCCGCGCAGCGCCCAGAACAAGTCGGGCTCGCTGTCGCGATCGATTCGCCGGATCTGGCCGTCGGCGGTCACGGCCTCCAGCGAGCGGACGTTGTTGCAGGCGAACCCGCGTGAGCGCGCGAGCCAGCCGAGGCCGCCACTCAGCGTGTATCCGGCAACCCCGACCGTCCCCGACGAGCCGTGCAGGCAGGCGAGGCCGTGATCGCCCGCCGGGCCGCAGACGTCGCCCCATCTCGCCCCGGCGCCGACGGAAGCGACGCCCTCTCCCGGGTCGATCTCGACAGCGGCCATCCGCGACGTCTTCAGGAGGACCGCCGAATCGAGGTCGGCGAGCGGCGCCGCGCCGTGGCCGGTGCTCTGCGGGGCGATCTGGAGACCTTGATCGCTGGCGAAGCCGACGGTGGCGGCGACGTCGCCGGCCGACTCGGCCATGACGACCAGCGCCGGCTCCTGCACGGCGACGAGGTTCCATGCCTGGCGTGCCGCATCCCAGGCCGAGTCGCCGCGGACGACGGCGTCCCCGTCGAGGCTTGCGCGCAGCGCGTCGAGATCGGCGGCCGACACGCCGGCTGGTTTGCTGTCGGGCATCTTGCGACTCCTTCGCTCGGGAACGGGCGGCAAGCCTATTCGGAACACGGAGCGAGATTCGCTATACAGCCGCCATGGCCGCGAAGCCGATGGTGGCGAGGATCCGGATCGCCGTACCGCCCGAGCAGGTCTACGAGCGAATCGAGGATCTCTCCCGCCACGAGGCGTTCACCGATCACTTCCTGGTCGACTGGCGCGACGCCGGCCGCGACCACGTCAACGTCCGCGCGAAGCTGCCCGGGCCGGAGGACCGTGCCGACGTCGACGTTGTCGAACGGGAGCCGCCACGCCGCCTCGTCGAGCGGCTCGTCGCGGCGAAGGGCAAGCGCCGTGCCCGCAGCACCTGGACGCTCGAACCCGACGGCGACGGGACGCTGGTCACCTTCACGACCGAGCAGGAGGCGACGCCGGCGATCGAGCGTCCCCTGGCGCCGTTGACCCGCCGCTGGGTCCAGCGCGGCAACGAGCGGTCGCTCGAGCGGCTCCGCGCCCAGGCCGAGGACGCGGTCACTCGCCGCTGAGCGTCGCGACTATCCGTCGCGGTCCGCCGCGGTCGCGGTGCTCGCAGAGGTAGATCCCCTGCCAGGTGCCGAGGCGAAGCGCCCCGCCCGCGACGGGCACGCTCAGCGACGGCCCGATCAGGACCGCCTTGACGTGCGCGGGCATGTCGTCGCTGCCCTCGAGCGTGTGCCGCCAATAGGGAGCGTCCTCGCGGACGGCATCGTTGAACCAGCTCTCGAGGTCGGCGCGGACGTCGGGGCTGGCGTTCTCGTTCAGCGCCAGCGAGGCGGAAGTGTGGAGGATCTGGAGGTGAAGGAGGCCAACGTCGACTTCGCCCAGCTCGGGGAGCGCCGCAGTGACCTCGCGGGTGACGAGGTGGAAGCCGCGAGGACGGGCCTCGAGGCCGATCTCACGTTGCGCCCACACCGCTCGGCGCTCCGCGAAGGCTAATCCCGCGCCCGCGAATCGTCGGTCGTGCGCTCGCCGGAGTCGGCGCGATCCGCCCCGGACTCCGGCCGGGCTTGATCGCGGCTGGAATCGGTGCCGGCCCCCTTGACCGAGTCACGGACGTCGCGCACGTCGCGCAGCCCGCGGCCGACCGACTCGCCGATCTTCGCCGTATCGACCCCCTCCGCCTTGGTGCGGATCTGGCCGGCGAGCTCCTTCGCCTTCTCGCCGCCCTTGCGGGCCCCCGTCCCGGCCGAGCGACCGAGCCCGGGCAGCCGCTTGTAGCCGCCGAAGAGGATCAGGACGATCAGGACGATGATCAGGATCTCGAAGACGCCGATGCCCACGGGCCGAGCCTAGCGAGAGCAGATGAAGGCCGTGAGCCGACGAGGACGACGAGCTGCGCAGCGTCCGGTGGTCCATCCGCGTGCGTGGGGGCTCGGGATCGATCATCTAGGGTCCGACTCGTGGGGGACCGTCAGATCCAACGGGCCGGATGACCGGATGACGGATGCTCCGTCACCGCCCCAGGTCGGCCCGAGCCCGGCGCCCGGCAGCGGCCGGCCCGCCGCTACGCCCCGCCTCGGCAGGATCGCGCTGATCGTGATCGTCGTCGTCGGTCTGCTCTGGCTCGGGAGCTGGATCGCCTGGGCGATCCTCGCCCCCGACATCGAGGTCCACTACCGCGATCACCCCGGCCGCCATCACGGCCGCCCCGATCACGGCGGCTTCAACGACGGGCCCAACCGCCTGACCGGCATCCCGGCTACCGTCGCCTGACCGCTGCGTTCGCCATATGCTCCCGTCGATGTCTCCCCGCCGCACGCTTCTCGTCCTGCTCGTCACGCTGCTGACCCTCGCTGCGACCGCCTCGGCGGAGGCGAGGGTCCCGGTCCACTACAAGGTCATCGATGGCTTCGCAGCCAACGGCACCCCCACCGACCTGAACCGGGTCGGCATCGTCAAGACCGGTCGTCTGAAGGCCCCGAACGTGCTCGTCCTCAACCCCGGGACCTCGGCCGGCGGCGGCTACTTCGAGCCGCTCGCGAAGACGATCGCCCGGAAGCTGCCGAGCTGGCAGGTCTGGTCGGTCGAGCGCCGCGAGAACTTCCTCGAGGACCAGTCGATGCTCGACGCCGCCAAGCGCGGCGATGCGACCGCGCAGGACGTCTTCGACTACTACCTCGGTTACCTGACCGATCCGAGCGTCACCGACCACTACACCCCGGTCCAGGACGCCGACGTGCCGTTCGCCCGCAACTGGGGCATGAACGTGGAGGTCCAGGACCTCCATCGGGTCGTCCGCGTCGCCTCCCGCCACGGCCGAAACGTCGCGATGGGCGGGCACTCGCTCGGGGGCACGATCACGACCGCCTACGCCACCTGGGACTTCAAGGGCGCCGCCGGCGCCGACGCTCTCTCCGGCCTCGTCCTGATCGACGGCGCCAGCCGGACTACGCCGATCAGCCCCGAGGACGCGCAATCGGCGCTCGACGACCTCCAGAACAACACCCCGTGGCTGGCGTTCGGAGGGATCCCGGCGCCGTTTGCCGGCCTGTTCGGCATGGTCGGCTCGACGGTCGCCATCGTCGACCCGGATGGGCCCTCGATCCTGGAGACCTGGCCGCTTCTGCCGCCATTCCTGAAGGGCCCGGTGCCGGCCACGAACAAGGCCGCCTACGGGTACTCCACCGACGTCGCGACCTCGCCGCCCTCGCTGGCCGCAGCTCAGGTCCACGCCGGTCACCTCGCCGCTTCGGGCGACCCGCGCGGCTGGGACCGCGACGGAGCGATCACCCCGCTGAAGCGCTGGGCGGCGATGTTCTCGGGCTGGGGGCTGAACGGAGTCGACGGCACCGCCTGGTACCACCCGATGCGACTGACCCTCGACGGAGGCGCGGTCGGCAACGGGATCGCCAACCCGGCGCAAGACGTCCTCAACGTCCATGCGACGCACGGCACCGATCTCCCTCGCGACCTGCGGATCTACGCGTTCGGAGCCGCGCTCGGCGGCGATCGCGTCCCCGCCGCCGCGGAAGCGCTCGCCGAGCAGTCGGGCATCCCCGCGTCGAACCTGACCCTCGCCAACCGCGCCAACACCTACGCCCACAACGACCCGAACTCGGCCGCTCCGGACGTCAACAAGTTCCTGAAGAAGCTGATCCCGTTCCTGCGCGGGATCAGGCAGCGCTGAGCCGAGCGGCCCGCTCGGGATCGGTCATCTAGCTGTCGAAGCCGAGGCCGAGGCGGTCGAGGATGCGGAGCCAGAGGCCGCGCCGGCCGCCGTTGCGATCCGCGGCGGCGAGCCGGCCGCGGGTGAGCTGGACTACGGCCCAGCGCAGCGGCTCGGGAGGGAACGGCACCGGCTTGCTGCGGACGTAGCCGAGCCCGGTCGCCTCGCTGCGGCGGCCGTCGAGGAGGTCGAGCGCGACGGCGGCGCCGAACCGCGACGAGCCGACGCCGAGCCCGGTGTAGCCGCCGGCGAAGACGACGCGGCCGTCGTGGCTGGTGTCGAAGAAGACCGAGAAGCGGCTGCAGGTGTCGATCGCGCCGCCCCACTTGTGGGTGAAGCGGAGGCCGCGGAGCTGCGGGAAGGTCGCGAAGAAGTGCTGGGAGAGCAGCGCGAAGGTCTGCTCGTCGACGTCGAGGGACGGATCGACCGGGCCGCCGTAGCGATAGACCGCTTCGTAGCCTCCCCAGAGGATCCGGTTGTCGTCGGTCAGCCGGTAGTAGTGGAACTGGTGGCCGGTGTCGCTGATCCCCTGCCGGTTTCGCCAGCCGAGCGACTCGAGCTGCTCAGCGGTCAGCGGCTCGGTGACCAGCACGTAGTCGTAGACGGGGACGATGTAGCGGCGCAGCGCCCGCCGTAGCGGCGGGAACGCGTTCGTCGCCAGCAGGGCCCGATCGGCGCGGACCTCGGCACCGCCAGCGGCGGCGAGGCGGACTCCGGCTCCGTCCCGCTCCAGCGACTCGATCCGGGTACCGGCGTGGATCGCGACCCCGAGCCGTGCCGCGGCGGCGGCGAGACCGTCGGCGAGCTTTGCGGGATCGACGAGCGCCGCGCCGGTCCGGTCCCAGACGGCGCCCAGGTAGGTCGGCGAATCGACCTCGGCGCGGATCCCGCCGGCATCGAGCAGCTCGACGTCGTGGCCGTGGGCCCGCAGCAGCTCCGTCTCCTCGGCGAGCCCGGCGACCTGATGGGGCTCGACCGCGACGGCGATCTCGCCGCTCCCCTCGAAGTCGCAGTCGATCCCGAGCCGGTCGAGGTCGGCGCGGAGCCCCTCGAAGTTCTCGAGCCCGAGGCGCTCGAGCGTCTCGACCTCGTCGGGGAAGTGGCTGACGCCGTTGCCGATCCCGTGCGTGATCGACGACGAGAGGAAGCCGCCGTTCCGGCCCGACGCACCCTCGCCGATCGCGTCGCTCTCGACGAGGACGACGCTCCGATCGGGGTCGCGCGTCTTCGCATGGAGGGCTGCCCAGAGGCCCGTGAAGCCGCCGCCGATGATGCAGAGGTCGGCCTCGGCATGGCCATCGAGAGCCGGGTGGACGACCGGATCGGTGCGCCGGTCGAGCCAGAACGGGCGCGGGATCGCCGCGGCGTAGGCGGCGCGGTCGGCAGCTGTCGGCGGGCTGTCGGGCCAGGCGGTCGGCACGGTCGCCGTGATCGTAGCCACGGGACTCGGTTGGATGGGAATCTTCGTGCGCCGGGTTTGGGGCGGATTAGCAGGGGTACCCGACCGATGCGGAGGGTTTCAGGAGAGAGCCCTCAGCACCCCGGTCTTGGAGAGCGGAGTCGACGGTCGATGCTCGGCGGTCGACGGAGAGGCGACGATGGCAACAGGTTCAGGTGACTCCAAATCGAGCGGACGCTCGCGGAAGGGCTCCCGCAACGGGAGCTCGACCAACCGGAGCTCCAGCTCGCGGAAGCGGAAGCGCGAGGAGTTCCCCGACTACGAGATCGTCGATCCCGATGAGATCGAGGGCGGGCCCGACGTGATGCTCGACGTCCCGGTCGTCAAGGTCGACGAGATCGACGTCGAGGTCGAGGATCTCCGGGCGGCGGTTTCGGTTCGGGCCGAACTGCGCGCCCTGGTCCAGCTCAACGTCGGCGTCGCCGCCCGGCTCGGCACCGTCGAGCTCAACATCCAGGGGGTCGAGGCGCAGGCGCTGCTGAAGGCGCGACTCGACAACGTCTCCCAGATCCTCGGCCGGGTGCTGACCACCCTGGACCGCAACCCGCAGCTTCTCGAGAGCGTCGGCAAGGCCGTCGAGGACGTCGGCGAAGGCGGAGGACGCACTCTCGCCGGAGCGGGCGAGGCGGCTGAGGACGTCGGCGAAGGCACCGAGCAGGCGCTCGGCGACGTTGGACAGGGCGCCGGGCAGGCGGCGGCGGGCGTTGGACAGGGCGCCGGTCAGGCGGTTCAGGGAGTCGGCCAGGGTGGCTCACAGGCTCTGCAGGGCGTCGGTAGTGGCGCCAAGCAAATCGCCGGTGGTGGAGGAGGCAACTGAACATGGCAACCCGAACCAAGAAGCGCACCACCGACGGCAGGAGCGCCTCGCAGAAGACTGAGAAGTACCGGTTCGCGCAGAACGTGGACGGTGAGGAGACGGTCGCTGAGCAGGAGTACCGCGCTTACGCCGAGAGCGAGCGCACGGAGGACGCCGACACCCCGGACGTCCTCCTCGACGTGCCGGTCGTCAAGCTCGATTCGCTCCACCTCGAGGTCGAGGACCTCTACGCGCAGGTCTCGCTGCAGACGAAGGTGCTCGAGCTGCTCGACCTCGATGTCGGCGTCGAGATCCAGCTCGACAAGCTGAAGCTCGACCTCAAGGGAGTCGAGGCTCAGGCGCTCCTCAAGGTCCGGCTCGATCACGTCTCGGCGATCGTCGATCGGCTGATGACGACGCTCGATCGGAACCCGGACCTCGTCGACAGCATCGCCAAGGCCGTCGAACAGGTGGGCTCCGGAGCCGGGCACACGCTCGGTGAGGCCGGCGAGGCGGAGGAGCGCATCGGCGAAGGCACAGAGGACGCCCTCGAGAAGGTCGGTGGCGGCGCCGGCCAGGCTGTGAGCGACGTCGGACAGGGCGCCGGGCAAGCGGTCGGCCAGCTCGGCGAAGGCGCTGGGCAGGCCGCCGGCGACGTCGGCGAAGGCGCCGGCCAGGCGGTCGGCAACCTCGGCGACACCGTCGGCCAGGTCGGCCAGGCCGCCGGCGGAGCCGGCGAGGCGGTCGGCCAGGCGGCCGGCGGAGTCGGCGATGCCGCCGGACAGGTCGTTGGTGGGGCCGGCGACGCCGCCGGGCAGGTCGCCGGTGCAGCCGGCGGTGGCCAGGCCGATCAGGGCGAGCAACAGCAGGGCGAGGAAGGTTCCGGCGGTGGCGTGGACGTCGACGAGCTGACCGACGAATCGGGAGCCCCGACGGCACCGAAGCTGGCGAAGGCAGCCGCGAAGACGGTCGCCAAGGAGATCGGATCGGCGGCCTCGGACGAGGCCAAGGAGCTCGGGATGGCCGCGACCCGCAAGGTCAAGGAGCTCGGCGAGCGGCGCCGGCAGAAGCGGGCCGAGCGCCACCACGCGACCGATGCCGCGATGCGCCTGGCGGATGAGCTCGGTGTCGACCTCGACGAGATCGACGGCAGCGGAGCCGACGGTCGCATCGTCGTCGGAGATGTCCGCGAGGCCGCGGACGAGGAATGACGGTGGCCAAGCGCAGCCGCAAGCCGAGCGAGGAGCGACCGCCTGACATCGAGATCGGGGCGACGGTTCGCGCCGACCGGATGCGGTTCGACCGCCGACCGGAGACCGACATCGAGTTCGTCGGCCGGTCCGTCGAGGAGGACGAGTCGGGGAGCGAGCGCATCAACCTCCCCGACGAGGTCGAGCCCGGGAAGACGTATCGCGATGTCCGAGTCGGCTGGCGCGCCGCCGCCTGGGTCGAGAACGCCCGGGACGAGGATTTGGACCGCGACGAAGGCGAGGGCGAAAAGTGAACGCGAAAGCGAGCGCCGAAGCGATCCGCGATCGGGTCGCAGGTCAGGCCCCCTCCCGGTTCCGCGCCGTCGTGATGGCCGGAACGGCCGGCGCCGGGGTCGCGGTCGCGGTCTACAAGCTTCTGCGAGATCCGGAATGAACGTGCAACCAGAATTGGAGAGACCCAATGGCTGATGTGAGCGACCTCACGAAGACAGCAGCGAAGACCGTCCAGAAGAACCCCACCGGCCTCGCGGCCGCGGGTGCAGCGCTGGTCGCGCTGCCCTACGCGGCTCAGGGAGTCGCCAAGCTTGCCGGGAAAGCCCGCGAGAAGGCCGACCTCGGCGATACGAAGCTCGGGGAGATCGGCGAGAAGGCAAGCGGGAAGGTCACCGAGAAGGCGAAGGACGTAGCCGGCGACGTTGCCGATGAGAAGCTGAAGCCGAAGGGGCTCGGCTCGATGTTCGGCGGCATGTTCGGCTCCGACGACTCCGACGACGACGAGGAAGACGGCGGAGGCGACGCGACCGGCAGCGGCCGGAGGATGCCGATCCAGCAGTCGATCGACGTCGCGGCACCGCTGCAGACCACCTACGACCTGTGGACGCAGTTCGAGGACTGGCCGAATTACATGCACCGGGTGGACAGCGTCCAGCAGAAGGACGACTGCACGGTCACGATGTCCACGAAGGTCTGGGGCATCACCAAGCAGTTCGACGCCGAGATCGTCGAGCAGCGCCCTGACGAGCGGATCGAATGGGATGTCACCCAGGGCCTGGCCCATACCGGCGTCGTCACGTTCCACGAGCTGGCGCCGCGGCTGACGCGGCTCGAGGTGACGCTCGACGTCCAGCCCGACAGCCTGCTGGAGAAGATGGGCCGGGGGATGCGCTTCACCAAGCGCGCGGTACGCGGTGACCTGCACCGTTTCAAGGCCCATGCCGAGATGGAGGAGGAGGCCGAGGACGGCGGCTGGCGCGGCACGATCGAGGACGGCGAAGTCAAGCGCAAGACCGACCGCAAGTCCTCCGGCGGCTCCAGGTCCAGAAGCAGTTCTTCGAGGGGCCGGAACGGCTCGAGTCCGAAGGCGAGCGGCTCACGCAAGTCCAGCTCGCGAAACTGACAACCAAGGAGAGAGACGATGGCAACGACGACCACCAGCACCAGCAAGCGAAAGAAGAGCACCAACGGCAAGAGCGGCTCGACGCGCAAGAGCGGCTCGACGCGCAAGAGCGGCTCGACGCGCAAGAGCGGCTCCACGAGCAAGAGCGGCTCCACGAGCAAGAGCAGCGGTTCGAAGAGCGCCAGCAGCCGGACGCGGTCCTCGGCCGCGAACGGCACGAAGCGGGCGTCGCCGAGCCGCAAGCGCAACGGCGCCGGCGGCTCGAGCACGAGTCGTTCGCAGAGCTCGAGCAAGCCGGCAACGAAGCGAAGCTCGTCGCAGACCAAGCCCAAGTCCGGAGGTTCACGGAGCACGTCGACGCGATCGACGTCGAGCCGGTCCAAGAGCCGACGGGGCAGCTCCAGTGGCAAGGGGTCGCAGGCCTCTTCCGGCGGTTCCGGCGGAATCGTCGAGAAGGCCAAGAAGCCGGCGGCGGCGGTCGGCGTCGCGCTGCTTGGCGCGGCGGGCGTCGTCGCGGCTCAGCGGAACGGTAAGGGCGGCGTCACCAAGCTCCTGCCCGGCAAACGATCGTCAGCTCTCAGCCACCTGCCGAAGCTGGGATCGGGCCTGCCGAAGCCGGACCTGAAGAAGGGCATGAAGAACATCAAGATGCCGAAGCTGGACGCCGACACGATCGACTGGGTCGAGGAAAAGGCGAAGGGCCTCGGGGACGCGAGCTATCGGGTGGCCGAGATGACCGATCAAGCCCGGAAGGTCCGCAAGGCCGTCGGCGGCGACTAGGCCGGGTCCGGGCAACGAAGCGATGAACGACGAACGTGAAGCGCCGACCGAGTCGGCGACCCGTGATGCGGATGTAGACGAGGAGCGCCGTGAGAAACGCGAGGAGGTCCGCGAGCGGGTCGCGCCGCGCCGAGCCGACTACGAGCCGGAGGGCACCGACCCGCGGACTGGGGCCTGGCCGACGCTGAAGAAAACCGCGCTCGAGTTCAGCGAGGACAACATGACCGACTGGGCGGCGGCGCTGACCTACTACGGCCTGCTGTCGCTGTTCCCGGCCCTGATCGCGCTCGTCTCGATCGTCGGGATATTCGGAGACCCGGAGACGACCACGCAGTCGATCACCGACATCGTCACCGAGATCGGCCCACAGTCGGCGGCCGACACCTTCTCGGGCCCGATCCAGTCGCTGACCGAGAACCGCGGGGCGGCCGGGATCATGTTCTTCGTCGGCCTCGGCGTAGCCCTCTGGTCGGCCTCGGGCTACGTCGGCGCGTTCATGCGGGCGTCGAACATCATCTGGGAGACGCCGGAGGGGCGCCCGTTCGCGAAGCGGCGGCCGCTTCAGGTCGGCGTGACCCTGCTGCTGATCGTTCTCTTCGCGCTGGTCGCGCTTTCGCTGGTCCTGACCGGACCGATCGTCCAGGCGGTCGGCGACGCGATCGGTGTCGGCAGCACAGCGCTGACGATCTGGGAGATCGCCAAGTGGCCGGTGCTGCTCGCGGTCCTGATCTTCATGGTCGCGCTGATCTACTACACGGCCCCGAACGTCAAGGTGCCGGGGTTCAAGTGGATCACGGCCGGCAGCGTGATCGCAGTCGTCGGCTGGATCGTCGCCTCGGCCGCCTTCGCGTTCTACGTCGCGAACTTCGGCGCTTACGACAAGACCTACGGCAGCCTCGGCGCAGTCGTGACGCTGCTCATCTGGGTTTGGATCTCGAACCTGGCGCTGCTCTTCGGAATGGAGCTGAACGCCGAGCGCGAGCGCAGCCGCGAGCTCGACGCCGGCGTGCCGCGCGCCGACAAGGAGATCCAGCTCGAGCCGCGCGCCGAGCCGGACAACAAGCGGACTACGTGATCCGGATGGTCGGTTCCGAATCCGCGCGCGGGGATTCGGGATCGGTCATCTAGCCGCAGACCGGCCAGGGCCGGGTGCCGTCGCGCTTCTTGAGGTGGACGGCGACGACCGCCTGGGTCCGGTACGAGTAGTCGATCGGGTCCCCGCCCGGCGACTTCGGCGAGGTCTTCCAGGCGTCGCGCGTGAACATGAAGGCGCCGCGATAACGACCCTTGAGCGCGACGGCGTTGGGGTCCTTCCCCGACTCGCAGTGGGCGACCCGGTTGGCCCAGCGCTTGTCCTTCCGTGTGACCTTGTCCCAGAGCCGGTGGTACTTCGTCGGCGTCGCGTTGCCGTCGCCGTTGCGGGCGCCGGGGTCGGTGCCGACTCCGCCGCCGCGCGCCGATGCGCTGCCGGCCGCGACCAGCATCGTCGCGATCAGGATGGCCAGGGTGAGCACGCCGAGGGTTGTTCGCAACCTCGAGGACGGCTCGGTGATGTTGAAAGACAAGTGCAACTCCGCTCTTTTCGGCGCTTGCGGGGTTAGCTGACGGGCTCGCGCAAAAGAGCTTGCGCTACCTGGCATGGACCAGGACTCGCCCCAACACTCGGGTCCCCCGCTCAGCCGCGGATATGAGCGCGGCTGACTCAGCAGGTGGCGGCACGTTAGCAAATCGTTAGGAAACGATCTGTGTTGCAGCCTTCGACGGAAGGAGACCGAGACCTGCCAGGGAAGATCGACACGATGGAGGACGCGGTGACGAGGGCAAGACGGAGCGGCGCAGCGCTCCTCGCCGCGCTCATCGCCGCCGCCGCCTTCGCAGCCACCGCCGCCCCGGCCGGCGCGAAGACCTGGATCGTCAGCGGGGCCGGATACGGCCACGGCGTCGGTATGGGTGCCTGGGGCGCCTACGGGTACGGCAAGCACGGCTGGGGCTACAAGCGGATCATCGGCCACTACTACCGCCGGGTCCGGGTCGAGAAGGACCGGGGCTCGGACCGCGTCCGCGTCCTCCTCGCTACGCGCTCCGGTGACGTCAAGTTCGACGGCGCGACGAAGGCCTGCAAGCGACGGCTGAAGCCGGGCAATACCTACCGCGCGCAGCGCCACGGCGGCGAGGTACGGCTGCTCTCGGGTGCCGGCAAGCGGCTCGCCGGCTGCGGCAAGCGCCTGCACGCCAAGGGCGGGAAGACGATCGACATCCACGGCGTCGGCAGCTACCGCGGCGCGCTCGAGGCTGTACCGGGCGGCTCCGGGGGTCTGCTCGTCGTCAATCGCCTCGACGTCGAGGACTACGTGCGCGGCTCGCTGCCCGGCGAGATCCCGCCCGACTGGCCGAAGCAAACGCTCGAGGCCTTCGCGGTGGCGATCCGCTCGATCGCCCTCTCCACCGACGTCGGCGGCAAGGCCTTCGACATCTACTCCGACACCCGGACCCAGGTCTACGGCGGCTTCAAGCTCGAGTCGAAGCGGACGAACCGCGCCGCGAAGGCGACCCGCCACCAGGTCGTCACCTACCACGGCAAGGTGATCCAGGCCACCTACTTCTCGTCCTCAGGGGGCCGCACCGAGTCGCGCTTCCTCGGCGGCCCGAAGGTTCCCTACTACGAGAGCGTCAAGGACCCCTACGACCGCTACTCGCCCCAGCACCGCTGGAAGTTCCGCTTCTCGCAGCGCGAGATGGACTCGCGCCTCGGTCCTTACGTCGACGGACGGCTGCGGCGAATCAGGGTCCTGAAGCGGGGCGACAGCCCGCGGATCGTCACCGCGAAGCTGATCGGCAGCCGTGGCAGCAGCAAGGTCCGCGGCGACACCCTCCAGGTCGCGCTCGGCCTCTACGACCGCTGGGCCTACTTCAAGAAGCGCTGAATCGCACCGGGCGGCCCGCTCAGCCGCTCGTCGTGCTCGTATCGCTGGTCGCGTCGGTCGCGGCCGAAGTCGTCGCGGCGGCCTCACTGCGATCGGAGCCGACCAGGCAGTCGGAGTTGTCGGGGTTGTCGACCTCGCCGCCCGCGGGGAAGGCGTTGAGAAGGGCATTGGCGATGCGCTTGCTGCGCTGGCGGTAACCGGGCGTCGTGAAATGGATGCCGTCGTCGATGAACCACTTGTCCTTGACCTCGTCGGCCCAGTCGTAGATCCGCATGTTCGGGTAGCGCTCGCAGGCGGCAAGCAGCGCCTTGTCCCACCCCTGCATGTTCGAGTTGTCGTAGGGACCGCCGTCGGAGACGAGCGAGCGCACGTTCACCCAGAGCACCGGGTCGCCGTCGGCGACCTTCATCATCGTGGCGATCCGCTCGTCGTAGCCGATCGACGAGCCCGCCGAGACGTTGGCCGCCTCATTGGTGCCGAGCGCGAGCACCCAGCAGCCGTCGAAGCCCTGCTGCTTCCAGGCGGCGCCGACCTCCTCGGCGTTCGGCTGGCCCTCGAAGCGCTCGTAGATCGAGCGCGCCCCGGAGACCTCGAGGTGCTGAGTCGTCGCGCCGACCCGCCCGTACTGGGCGGCGATCTGATCCTTCGTCTTCGGCAGGTAATCGGAGGAGACGAGGCCCTCCGAAGTCGAGTCGCCGATGTGGATCACCGAGTCGCAGGTGGTCCGGTTCTTGATCTCGGTCGTGTCGACGGCGCTGTCGTTGAGCGTCGTCGCAACCGAGATGTTCCCCGGTCCCTCGGCCTGACTCGGGCCCGCGTTGACCCCGGCGAGGCCCGCGAACGCGGCGGCGACGACCGCGGCCGACGCCGCGATCCCGGCCCACGCGGGTCGGCTGATCGGGCGGCGGCGGAACTCGCCGGACCGCCAGCGCCGCCAGAGCCGGCTGAGGGCGCCGTGGCGGATCGGGTTCTCGACGTAGGTCCACGAGAGCGCGGCGACCACGAACGTCGCCGCGACCTGGAGGACGGCGCGCGGCAGGTCGACGCCCTCCGCCCCGTCGGGCGTCGTCAAGACGATGATCGGGAAGTGCCACAGGTAGATGCCGTAGGAGCGCTGGCCGATCCACCGCATCGGCCGGCAGCCGACGATCGGCCCGAGCCGCGTCGCCGGATGTGCCATCGCTGCGACCGCGAGCACGGTCGCGAGCGAGAGGACGAGGAATCCGCCCCGGTAGAGGAACGGCGAGAATTCGGTCGAGCGCCAGAACATCAGCGCGATCACCCCGAGACCGGCGGCCCCCGCATAGTCGATCGTCCGTCGGGCTCCCGGGGTGACGCGGCCGCGCAGGTGTCGGCTCGGCCAGATCGTCGCCAGTGCCGCGCCGGCCATCAGCTCGAGCGCACGGGTGTCGGTCCCGTAATAGACCCGGGACGGATCGATGCCAGGCTTGTAGAGGACGGCCATCAGGATCGTCGAGAGGAGGGCGAGACCGAGGATCGCGATGCCGAGCCGCGGACGGACGCCGCCGGGCGCCCGCACCTCGGGAATCAGCCGGACCCCGAGCGCGATCAGGAACGGCCAGACGATGTAGAACTGCTCCTCGACCGAAAGCGACCAGAGATGGTTGAGCGGTCCCGGCGCCTCGAACTGGGCGAAGTACGAAACGTCGTGGAAGATCAGCCACCAGTTGTTGAAGTAGGCGGCCGCCGACGCTGCCGCCATCCTGAAGTCGGTCGGCTGGTGGGGGCCGAACACCGTCACCCAGGCGAGGACGACGAGCAGCATCAGGAACAGAGCCGGCAGCAGGCGCCGGGCACGGGCGAGCCAGAACTGTCCGAGCCGGATTCCGCCACGCTCGACCTGGCCGAGCAGGATGTCGGTGATCAGATAGCCGCTGAGGGTGAAGAAGACGCCGACGCCGAGCAGGCCTCCCGGCGCCCAGCCGAAGTTCAGGTGGTAGGCGATGACCCCGAGCACGGCGATCGCGCGCAGCCCGTCGAGGCCCGGCATGTAGCGCTGATTTGACTTGACCGGTCTTGGCATGGCGGTGACCCCGGGGCGCGCGTCCGGACGCCGTCGCCGACGTCGCCGAAGCTTCGTGGCACCCGCGGACGGAGCCGATTCCCTGGATACGCTTTAGCAGATGGTGGCTCCGAGCACGGAAAAGCCGGGCGCCGGAACCACGGAGGGCGGCAGGAGGATCGTGACCCGCGGGCGGGTCGTCGGGTCGCTGGTCGCCGTGATCGTGATCGCGCTCGCCGCCGGCGGTGGGTGGCTGCTCGGCGAGGGATCGGGCGCTGACGTCGATGCGGCAACGACTGCCGGCGAGAACGCCGGCTGGACCAGAGGCACGGCGATCGGCGGCGACGACTATCCGGCCGGGCTGGCGACGGGACGGCGGATCACCTATCCGCGCACCTATCGCGACTCCTACCGGGTCGCCTACCGGCGGGCGTTCAAGGGCACCGGGGTCGGGGTGCCGAGCGACGACGACGTCCCGGTGGCGGTCCCGTGAGCATGCGCCGCGCCGCGATGGCGGTGGCGCTGCTGCTGCTCGCCGCCGGGGCGTTCGTCGGCGCCTACCTCTACGCGGCGGCCGACGCTCCCGACGAGGCCGACGCCCAACAGGCCCGTTCCGAGGCCGCGCTCGGCCCTTACGAGGTCGCTCAGCTCGGCGCCTACGCCGACGGGCTCCGCTACGGGCTCGAACGGGGGCTCTCCGAGGGCGCCACCGACGGTGAGCAGCAGGGTCGCGCCGACGGCGGTGCTGCCGTCGACTCGGTGCTCGCAAAGCGAGACCTGCGAAAGAGCGACGATCAGCCGCAGCTCGCCAGGACCGGGCCGACCCGGCTCGACGGATCCGGACAGGTCCTCGTCGTCGGCGACAGCCTCGAGGTGCTCACATCCCCCTACCTGAAGCGCTACCTGCCGGGCATCCCGCTCACCGTCAATGCCGAAGGCGGATACAACAGCATCCAGATCTTCGGACTCTTCCAGGAGAGCTTCGACCCGGCGCAGTCGGTGATCGTCTTCGATGCCGGCACCAACGACAATCCCGCCTACCCGGAGATCCTCGCCGGCAACCTCGACAAGGTCGCCGCCACCGTCGGCGATCGCTGCCTGGTCGTGCCGACGATCCACGGGTTCACCGTCGACGGCGTCGACAACACCGGCAAGAACCGGGTCGTCCGCTCGTTCGCCGCCAATCATCCGACGACCCAGGTGCCGGACTGGGCGCGGGCCGTCGAGATGCATCCGGAGCTGATGCAATCCGACGACCTGCACCCGATCCCGGAGGGAGCCGATCTCCGGGCGCGGATGATCGCTCGCGGGGTCAAGGCCTGCCTGGCGATGGACCCGCGCTTCGTCCGCTGATCGGCGCCGGGGCGGCCGCTACCACTCGACGATCGGCCGCACCTCGACGGCGCCGCCGAGCCGCGCGGCAGGGATCCTCGCGGCGAGGGCGAGGGCCGCGTCGAGGTCGTCGGCCTCGAACAGCAGGTAGCCGGCGAGCGCCTCCTTCGTCTCCGCGAACGGCCCGTCGGTGATCAGCGTCTCGCCGTTGGTGACGCGGACCGTCGTCGCCGTCTCCGGCTCCTCGAGCTGCAGGCCGGGGCTGACGCCAGGGGTCTCGCTGACC
>Ga0207678_10001327_pt1 | contig 22849 bp, 17 predicted proteins | sample KBSC63metaG_FD_184319 | JGI IMG/M metagenome (GOLD analysis project Ga0207678, IMG submission 184319) | Corn rhizosphere microbial communities from Kellogg Biological Station, Michigan, USA - KBS C6-3 metaG (SPAdes) (version 2) | ecosystem: Host-associated > Plants > Roots > Rhizosphere > Soil ... | reverse complement strand
GCTCGCTGATGATCGCGCTCGCGCCGAGCTATGCGAGTGCGGGCGTGCTCTCGCCGGCGATCCTCGTCGCGGCCCGCATTGTCCAGGGGCTGAGCCTCGGGGGCGAATATGGCGCGACTGCGACCTATCTTTCGGAAATCGCGGACCGTGAGCATCGCGGCTTCTGGTCGAGCTTCCAATATGTGACGATCATCGGCGGCCAGCTGACGGCGCTCGCGTTGCTGGTGCTGCTCCAGGCGAGCATCGGCGAAGCGGCGATGCAGGCGTGGGGCTGGCGCATCGGCTTTGCCGCTGGCGCGGCCCTCGCGATCTCCGTTTACTTCATTCGCCGTCGGCTCGACGAGACACTTAGCTATGAGAATGTCGCCGCGCAGCCGGACCGGCGCCGGTCGACCGTCGGCGCCTTGGTGCGCGACCATCCGCGCGAGGCCTTGCTGGTGATTGCGCTGACCGCGGGTGGGACCGCGGCTTTCTACGCCTACACCATCTATCTGCAGAAGTTCCTCGCCAACACCAGCGGCTTCGACCGCGTCACCGCATCGCGGATCATGACCGCCGCGCTGACCATCATGCTGCTGATCCAGCCGCTCGCGGGGCGGATTTCGGACTGGGTTGGCCGCAAGCCGATGATGATCTTCTTCGGCGCCTCGGCGACGATTTTCACTTACCCGATCTTCGTGATGCTTGAGACGGTTCGCAGTCCGGCCGCGGCTTTCGCCCTCGTGATGGCGACGCTGGTGATGGTCACCGGCTACACGTCGATCAACGCGATCATCAAGGCCGAGCTGTTCCCGGCGCACATCCGCGCACTCGGCGTTGCCCTGCCTTATGCGATCGCCAACGCGCTGTTCGGCGGCACCGCCGAATATGTCGCCTTGTACCTTAAGGACATCGGCCACGAGCGCTGGTTTTACATCTATATTTCCGCGCTCGCGGCGCTGTCGCTCGTCGCTTACGTCCGCATGCGCGAGACCAAGACGACCAGCCTGATCGAGGAGGATTGATGGAGGCGGTCCAGCCGACAGGCGCGAGGACGCGGTCCATCGTCCCGCTGTTCATCGCCGTGCTGCTGCTCCCCGCAGTGCTCGGCAGCTCGAGCACGATCTTCAACGATGGCGACGTCAGCTGGCATATCGCCACCGGTCTGTGGATCCTCGACCATCGGGCAATCCCGCACGTGGACCCCTTCTCCTTCACCTGGGCCGGCAAGCCCTGGGTCCCGATCGAGTGGCTCGCTGAGCTGTTTTATGCCTCGGCCTATCGGCTCGCCGGCTATGGCGGAGTCGCCGCGCTTGTGACCGCGGCGCTGATCGGTTTGCACGCGCTGGTTTTTGCCAATGCGGAGCGGTGGGTTCGCGGCGCCGCGCTGCTGCCGGTGGTCGCCATGGACCTGGTGCTGGTGCCGATGATGCTGGCCCGGCCGCACCTGCTGACCTGGCCGCTGCTCGCCGGCTGGGTCTGGCTGCTGATGCGCGCCCGGGAGCGCGACCGCGCCCCCCCGCTCGCCGCGGCGCTGCTGATGACCTTGTGGGCGAACCTGCACGGCAGCTTCGTGTTCGGCCTCGCCATCGCCGCGGTGTTCGGACTCGAAGCGCTCGTCGCCTCGGCCGACAAGCGTCGCGCATTCCGGCAATGGCTGCTGTTCGGAATCGCCTGCGCCATCGCCGTCTGCATCAATGGCAACGGCATCGAGGGGGTGCTCCACCCGCTCCACTTCACCCAGCTCCAGATGTTGCCTCTGATCGACGAGTGGAAACCGTCGAGCCTTTCGAAAACGCCGTTCTTCTTCGGCGTTCTCGCGCTCACCCTGCTGGCGATCGCCTGGAAGCGGCCGCGGCTGTCGTGGGTCCGGTGGCTGTTGCTGCTCGGCCTGCTCGGTCTGGCGCTGCTCCAGGTCCGTCACCAGGCGATGCTCGCGACGGTCGCCGCGATGATCCTGCCGCAGGGGTTTGCCAAGGCCTCACGAGCAGATTCGCTCGATGATCGCAGGCCCTGGGCAGTCGCTGCTGTCGCGGCGGTGCTGCTGGTCGCGACGCGCGCGGTCATGCCTCTCGAGCCCCCCGAAAACGACGCCAATCCGTGGAAGCTGATTGCCGCCGTGCCGCCGGAGCTCCGCTCGCAGCCGGTGCTCAACGGTTACTCGATGGGCGGGCCGCTGATCCTGTCCGGGATCAGGCCTTATGTCGACGGGCGCGGGGACATGTACGGCGATGCCTTGGTGGTCGGCTATTCGCGCATCGTCCACGGTGACGCGGGCGCGTTCGACGCGGCGGTCAAGCACTGGAACATCCGCTGGGCGATCGTTCCCAACGACGGTAAGCAGCTAGTCGCGATCCTCGACCGCTCGCCCGGCTGGCGGCGCATCGCGCGCGACCGCGTCGGCGCGATTTACGTTCGCTCGGCGCCTAGTGCTTGAGAAAGCCCTCGAGCTCCTGGCGGAGCTGCGAGAGCGTGAGCCGGTTCCAGCGGTCTTCGCCTGATCCCGACTTGTCCGAGCCGAGATAGGGCGGCGGCGCCCACTCGCTGGTGACCACCGCCGGCCGGGACTCGGCCAGCAGCCGCATGTCGAACGGCGAATGGAAGCGGAGGCCGACCTGGTCGCCGACGGCCCATTCGACGGTCGCCGAGATCGAAACCGTGTCGCAAAGCTCGAGCAGCGGCTCCGAGCCGACGCCCACGCTCGCATCAGTTTCGATCATGGCGCCGGTTTCGGAGATGTTGCGGATGCGCACGCTGCTGCTTTGATAGTTGTGATGGAGCTTGCCGCTCCAGATCAGCGGGTGGCGCGGCGCGGCGCGGTTTTCGTCGGAGGGTGCTTCCTTCACAGGATGCGCGGGCTTTTCCTCGCCCTTCGGAAATTCGATATGCGGAAACGTGCGCTCGATCACGTGCCGGAGCACGGTCGCGACCTGGTCGGACGGCCAGTCCAAACGGGTTTCGTGCGCGAATTCCAGGCCCACGCGCCCGTCGCGGATCCAGCGGACCGCGCATTCAATCGTCCCATGGTTTCCAAGATGCAGGTCGACGCGGTCCCACAGCTTGGGCTTGAACGCGCCCGCGATCATCGCGCCGCCGCCGGAGAGGTTGATCAACTCGACCTCGCGGTCACGGCGCTTGTAGGTGACTTGCGCGCGCTCGTTGGACAGGCGGTGCCGGTCCTCGGCGCGACCATTGGCGAGCCGCCGCGCCTGACGCGGGACGGCGAGCGTGTGAAGGCCTTCCGGTTTGCCTTGCTTCGGCGTCTTGGCGCGCAGCAGGGATTCTTCGACCGCGCTCGCGCCGCCGTAGACCTTCGCCCTGATGTTCATTCATGCACTCCGAGCAGCCGTCGTGGCGCTCATCATGGCTCGGAGGTGGTTACGGAATCGTGCACTTTGATGCGCGACGGGAAAGGGTGATGCCGATGGAGGGAAAGGGAAGGTGGGAGGGTTCCCTCCACCGGCGTCCCGAAAGGTGCAGTTTAGCGTGTTTTTACGAAGAATAATACATGTCGAATTCGACCGGGCTCGGAGTGGTCTCCCAGCGCATCACTTCTTCCCATTTGAGATCGATGTACGAATCGATCTGGTCGTCGCTGAACACGTCGCCCCGAGTGAGGAAGGCGCGGTCGTTCTGCAGGCTGACCAGCGCTTCACGAAGCGAGCCGCAGACGGTCGGAACGTTGACCAACTCCTGCGGCGGCAGGTCGTAAAGGTTCTTGTCCATCGGGTCGCCGGGATGGATTCGGTTCTGGATACCGTCGAGGCCGGCCATCATGATCGCCGCATAGGCGAGATAGGGGTTGGCGAGCGGGTCCGGGAAGCGGAACTCCACCCGCTTCGCCTTCTCACCAGCACCATAAGGGATTCGGCATGACGCAGAGCGGTTGCGGCTCGAATAAGCCAGCAACACCGGCGCCTCGAAGCCGGGCACCAGCCGCTTGTAGCTGTTGGTCGTCGGGTTGGTGAACGCGTTGAGCGCCCGGGCATGCTTGATCACGCCGCCGATGAAATAGAGCGCCGTCTCGGAGAGCCCCGCGTAGCCGTTGCCGGCGAACAGCGGCTTGCCGCCCTTCCAGATCGACACATGGGTGTGCATGCCGCTGCCGTTATCCTTGGCGATAGGCTTGGGCATGAAGGTCGCGGTCTTGCCATAAGCGTGGGCGACCATGTGCACGACATATTTGTAGATCTGCATGCGGTCGGCAGTCTCGACCAGGCTGCCGTAGGTGAGGCCGAGCTCGTGCTGTGAGGCGGCGACTTCGTGATGGTGCTTGTCCATCGGCAAGCCCATCTCGATCATCGTCGAGACCATCTCGCCGCGGATGTCCATTGCGCTGTCGACCGGGGCGACCGGAAAATAGCCGCCCTTCTCGCGCGGACGGTGGGCCAGGTTGCCCCCTTCATATTCGCGCCCGCTGTTGGTCGGGAGCTCGATGTCGTCAATGCGGTAGCAGCTGACGTTGTAGCCGTTTTCGAACCGCACGTCGTCGAACATGAAGAATTCGGCCTCGGGGCCGACGAACACGGTATCGCCGACTCCGGTCTGCTTGAGATAGGCTTCGGCGCGGGTGGCGGTCGAGCGCGGGTCGCGGCCGTACAGCTCGCCGGTCGCCGGCTCGATCACGTTGCAGAACAGGATCAGCATCGGGGTCGCACTGAAGGGATCGATGTAGGCGGCGTCGAGATCGGGCTTCAGGATCATGTCGGATTCGTTGATTGCCTTCCACCCGGCGATCGAGCTCCCGTCGAACATGAAGCCGTCCGTCAGCTGGTCCTCGTCAATCAGGCCCGACGCCATGGTCAGGTGCTGCCATTTACCCTTGGGGTCGGTGAAACGAAGGTCGACCCAGTCGATCTCCTCGTCCTTGATGCGCGACAGGATTGTTTCTGCATTATTCGCCACGGGCTGCTCCCTCGTCCTGGAATCCAAACTCATTTCAGCCCGGGGCAAACGCCCAAATGCTCCCGCTCACGCGGGAGGGGCGGTTGACCGATTCGAGCTTGGGACTCACAGATTCCCGACGCGGGCCGCCGAGTCAGGAGCCCAGTGAACTTTTCACGAGGAAATCGCCACTGCCGGGCGGCTCTGGACGCAGCCCGCGATTGCGTCCCCCAATCCTGCTGCTACTCTCCAGGCAAGTTGAACCGACGCGCTAAGGCGCTGGAATAGTTCAGGGAAAAGTAACTCACAGTTCATGATCCGGAGCTTAGCAACAGGACAATGGGAAGAGGGTTCAGGTCCTTTGCGTTTATCGTCGCCGCGCTCTGCGCATCCGCGGGCTCGCACGCGATGACATCGCCTGGCTCACAAGCGGGCAGCTGCCGCGTCGCCGCAGGCGAACAATTACTCCCGGAGGGGGTGGGCGGAGCCGACATTTGCCGGGCCATCGGCGAGGCGGTGGCAAAGTTGGCGCCGGCGAAGCGCTATTCCGTTGATGTCAGCGTGCTTTCCCGCTCGCGCCTATCAGCGAGGCTGACCGTCGACGGGCGGTTGCTTCCCGACCAGAATTTCGCTGTCATGGACCGCGAGTTGAACCTCGCTTCGATCACGCGCTTCGCCGAGTCGCTCGCGCGCGAGGTCGCCAAAGCCGCAAAGCCGTGATCGCGGCAGCCTGTACCGGAGAGATCGTGCGTTGACCGATATTCCGGGTGACACCACGACAACCGCCGCGCTGACGCTCGGAAGCACCCTCAACGGCAATCTCGAGGTGGTCGGCGACCATGACTGGTTCCGGATCAGCCTCGCTGCCGGGCAGCCGGTGACAGTCACCCTCGACGGCATCACCCTCGACGATCCGTACCTCTATGTCCGCGATTCCGCCGGCACCCTGCTCTATTCGAACGACGACATTGTCGATGGCGTCAACCGCAACTCCGAAGTCACGTTCACGCCGTCCTACAGCGGCACCTATTACATTGACGTCGGCGCGTGGAATAACGCTTCGGCAGGCACGTACCAGGTCGGTGCCCAGGCCTACACGCCGCCGCCCGTCGCGACCAATGACCAGATCGCCAGCCAGCTGACGAACGGCTTCTGGAACGGAGACTACCACCATTGGGCGGTCACCCAGGGCGGCACGATCACGGTCAACATCAGCACATTGAATACATCCGAGCAGAGCCTTGCCCGGGCTGCCCTCTCCGAATGGACCGACATCATCGGCGTCAACTTCAAGGAGGTTACCACCGGCGGCCAGATCACCTTCGATGATACCGAGGATTCGAGCGGAAACCCGATCGCGGCGACCGACGCCAATTGGTCGAACCACATCATCAGCTCGGCACACGTCCACATCTCGACGTCGTGGGTCACGCGCTACGGGACCAGCCTCTACAGCTACAGCTTTCAAAGCTACGTGCACGAAATCGGCCACGCACTCGGGCTCGGCCATGCCGGCGATTACAACACCACCGCCGCCTATCCCACCGATGCGCTGTTCGCGAACGACGCCTGGTCGACGTCGATCATGTCCTACTTCGACCAGACGGAGAACACCTACTTCGCGGACCAGGGCTTCACGCGGGCGTTCGTGGTCACGCCGATGGCGGCCGACATTCTCGCGATGCAGTCGCTCTACGGACTGTCGACGACGACGCGCTCGGGCGACACCACTTACGGTTTCCACGCCAATGCCGGCGGCGTCTACGACGCGACTTTGTACCCCAAGGCCGCTTACACGATCTTCGACAACGGCGGGAACGACACGCTCGACTTCTCCGGCTCTTCCGCCGCGCAGCTGATCAACCTCAATCCGGAGACATTCTCCAACGTCAACGGCTATGTCGGCAATCTGACGATCGCCCGGGGGGTAGTGATCGAGAATGCGATCGGCGGCGGCGGATTCGACACCATCGTCGGTAATTCCGGAAACAATGTCCTCCAGGGCGGCCTTGGCGGCGACAGCTTCACCGGCGGCGGCGGGAACGACGTTTTCACCGACACCATGGCCGGTCACAATGGCGATACGATCAGCGACTTCGGGCCCGGAGACAAGCTGATCTTCACCGACGCGACGCTCGGCAGCTTCATCTTCAGCAAGAGCGGCAGCCAGCTGACCTACACAGGCGGCCAGATTACACTCAGCCAGGCGTTCTCCGGCGCGCTGGTGGCAAGCTCCGCTGCCGGCGGCGGCGTGCAGCTGTCGATCCTCGCCCACGATCCGCGCAACGATTTCAACGGCGATGGGCGCAGCGACCTTTTGTGGCGGAGCGACGACGGCCAGCTCACCGACTGGATCGCGAACGCGGACGGCAGCTTCACGGCGAATGCCGCGAATGCCTACGCGAGTGTGTCGCTCGATTGGCACATCGTCGCGACCGGCGACTTCAACGGCGACACACGCGACGACATTCTGTGGCGCAACGACAATGGCCAGATTACCGACTGGCTGGCGACGCCGGCGGGCGGCTTTGCGGCCAATTCGGCGAATTTCTCGCAATTTGTCTCGAGCGACTGGAAGGTCGCGGCGACGGCCGATTTCAACGGCGACGGACGCGACGACATCCTGTGGCGGAACGATAACGGTCAGCTGACCGAGTGGATTGGCGCGACGACCGGCGGGTTCAGTGACAATTCCCCGCAGGCGTCGCAATTCGTCGGCACCAGCTGGAAGGTGGTGGCCACCGGCGATTTCAACGGCGATGGTTATAGCGACGTGCTGTGGCGCGAGAATGGCGGGCAGCTGACCGACTGGCTCGGCTCGGCCAATGGTAGCCTCAGCGCCAATTCGGCCAGTTTCTCGGAAATGGTCGCGACCAACTGGCAGGTCGTTGGCACCGGCGATTTCAACGGTGACGGCCGCGACGATATCCTGTGGCGGGACACCAACACCGGCCAGCTGACCGACTGGCTTGCGACGGCGACGGGCGGGTTCACCCAGAACTCGGCAAATTTCTCCCAACTGGTCGCCACCAATTGGCAGGTCGCCAGCATCGGCGATTTCAACGGCGACGGCCGCGACGACCTGTTGTGGAGAAGCGACACCGGCCAGACCACCGATTGGCTCGCGACCCCGGCTGGCTCCTTCGTCCAGAACTCGACCCATTTTTCCTTGTCAGTCGCGACGAGCTGGCACGTTCAGGACAATTTCCTCTGACGCTCGCAGCGGATGCGGTTGCGAATGTGCCAATTTCAACGCAGCCGCCGAGGTTCATCGTAGCTGTCGGCAACAGACCCTTGGCAGTGCCCGGTACGCTCGCTATCAGGCCGAGCAATCGCGTTGGTGTTCAGCCGGCGCGGCCACGCTTACGTGCCGTCCGGCACGATTGAGCAAGCAAGCGTCATAAAGGGGTATGATGGCCACCAAGGCACAATCGGCTGAGGGTCCCGCAACGCCAGATTCCAATGGGGAGGGCGTGCGTCGCCGCGATTTCCTCAACGTTGCGGCGGTCAGTTTTGCGGGCGTCGGCGCGGTTGCGGCGATCGCGCCGCTGTTTGTCCAAATGGCGCCGTCGGCGGACGTGCTCGCGCTGGCGACGACCGAAGTCGACATTTCGAAGGTCCAGGCAGGGCAGGGGATCAAGGTCAGCTGGCGCAAGCAGCCGGTGTTCGTCCGCAACCTGACCCCGAAGGAAATCGCCGAGGCGGACGCCGTGCCGCTGTCGTCGCTGCGCGATCCGGAAACGCTCGCCCAGCGCACCAAGCCCGGTCACAAGAATTGGCTGATCACGCTCGGCGTCTGCACCCATCTCGGCTGCGTGCCGCTGGGCATCGGCGAGGGCGAGAACAAGGGCCCGTACGGCGGTTATTTCTGCCCGTGCCACGGGTCCGAATACGATACCGCCGCGCGCATCCGGCAGGGACCGGCGCCCAAGAATCTGGTGGTGCCGGATTATGAATTCACCGCGCCGACGACTGTGCTGATTGGGGGTAAGGGCAAGAAATGAGCTTTTCCTGGGCCAAGCCTTATGAGCCAAAGAGCCCGTTCATGCGCTGGCTCGACGAGCGGCTTCCGCTCCCGCGCGTGGTCTATGGCGCCATCGGCGGTGGCTATCCGGTGCCGCGCAACCTCAATTACTTCTGGAACTTCGGCGTCCTCGCCGGGATTTTCCTGACCATCCAGATCGTGACCGGCATCGTGCTCGCGATGCATTATTTCGCGACCACCGAGGGCGCGTTCAATTCGGTCAACCAGCTAATCATGCGCGACGTGAATGCCGGCTGGTTGCTGCGCTACGCGCACATGAACGGCGCGAGCTTCTTCTTCATCGTCACTTACGTCCACATCTTCCGCGGCCTCTATTACGGCTCGTACAAGGCGCCGCGCGAGCTGGTGTGGATGCTCGGCCTCGTCATCTACCTGTTGATGATGGCGACCGCCTTCATGGGCTATGTGCTTCCCTGGGGGCAGATGAGCTATTGGGGTGCACAGGTCATCACCGGCTTCTTCTCGGCCTTCCCGATTGTCGGTGAGCCGCTGCGCGTGTGGCTGCTCGGCGGCTATGCGCCCGACGAGGCCGCGCTGACCCGCTTCTTCTCACTGCACTATCTGCTGCCTTTCGTGATCGCCGCGGTCGTGATCCTGCACATCTGGGCGCTGCACATCCCGGGTTCGGGCAATCCCACCGGCGTCGACGTCAAGGACGAGCGCGACACGCTGCCATTCCACCCGTTCTACACGGCGAAGGACGGCTGGTTCGCGGGCGCGGTTCTGCTGCTCTATGCGGTGGTCACTTATTTCGCGCCTAACTACCTCGGCCATCCGGACAACTATATTCCGGCGAACCCGCTGGCGACTCCGGCGCACATCGTGCCCGAATGGTATTTCTGGCCGTTCTACGCGATCCTGCGTTCCTTCACCTTCGACTTCATCCTGCCGGCGAAGCTGTGGGGCGTGCTGGCGATGTTCGGCTCGATCCTGCTGCTGTTCTTCCTGCCGTGGATCGACAAATCGCCAATCCGCTCGGGCAACTACCGGCCGATGTTCAAGCGCTTCTTCTGGCTGCTGGTCATCGACGTGCTGATCCTCGGCTATATTGGCGGCGCGGAGATCAACCCGTTCAACATCGCGCTCGGGCAGATCGCGGCGGCCTATTATTTCCTTCACTTCCTGGTGATCCTGCCGCTGGTCTCGAGGTTCGAAACCCCGCTGCCGCTGCCGAACTCGATCACAGAGAGCGTGCTGGGTGCCGAGGCAGTCGAGACTGCGCCGGTCGCGAGCAAGAAAAAGCGCGGAGGCACCATCGCCTCGGCGACCGCGGAATAAGGGGGCTGGACGACTAATGGTCCGTGTTATTGGTTTTCTGGTCGGGCTGGTCTTCGCCGGAGTCCTGCTCATCTCGCTGATCACCGGGTTCGCGACTTACCTCAAGAACCCGCCAGCGCCCCTCGCGTCGACCGAGTTTCACAAGGCGCCGCGGCCGCTGCACCTTGCTTCGGACGGTCCGTTCGGCAAGTTCGACAAGCGCCAGCTGCAGCGCGGTTTCCAGGTCTATTCGGAGGTCTGCTCGGCCTGCCATAGCATGAACCTGGTCTCGTTCCGTGACCTGAAGGGCCTCGGCTACAACGATGCCGAGATCAAGAAGATCGCGTCGGACTGGAAGACGCAGGTGCCGTCGATCAACCCCGATACGGGTGAAGCGGCGACACGCAAGGCGCTGCCGTCGGATCACATCCCGGCTCCGTTCCCGAACGAGGTCGCGGCGCGCGCGGCGAACAACAATGCGCTTCCGCCTGATCTGTCGCTGATCACCAAGGCGCGGGAAGGCGGTGCCGCTTACGTTCACTCCCTGCTGACCGGTTATACCAACGAGGTCGGGTACAAGAACGACAAGGGAGAGGAACTGCTCAAGAAGTTCCCCGACGCGAAGACGCCGGAGAACCTGCACTTCAACCCCTATTTCGCCAACTTGAACATCGCCATGCCGCCGCCACTCACGGCCGACGGTCAGGTGACCTACGAGGATGGCACCAAGCCGACGGTCGAGCAGATGTCGACCGACGTGGCGGCGTTCCTGGTGTGGACCGCGGAGCCGAACCTCGAGAGCCGCCGCGCGGCGGGGCTCGCGGTCGTGATCTTCCTGCTCGTCGCGACGGTCCTTGCCTATCTCGCCAAGCAGCAAATCTGGCATGGCCCACGGAACTACGTGATGGGCGAAACGGGGCCGCTCGATCCCGAGAACAAGGCGAAAACCCGCGCCGCCGAGCGCAAGGCAGGGGTCGCGGGAGAGGCTTGATTCAGACGGGAGCGGACGCAAGTCCGCTCCCGTAACTGCATGGACGTTAACCGTAATTCAGGCGCGGTTCACTTCGCGGCGCGCCAACGCATGATCGTTCCTCCGTTGTAATGGAGACTCGATATGCGCGTCCCTCGACTTCGCCTCGCGGCCGTCGCCCTGATCGGCGGCATCGCACTGAGCGGCTGCGCCTACGATATGTACGGTGACCCCTATGGCTACGGCAGCGTAGGCGTCGGCATCGGCTATGGTGGGTACGGCAGCTACGGCGGCTATTATGGCGATCCTTATTATGGCTACGGCGGCTACGGGCCCTACGGCGGCTATGGCTACGGCTACGGCGGCTATGACCCGTTCGGTTGGTACGGCGACTATTATTATCCGGGCGTCGGCATCTACGTCTACGACCGCGACCGGCATCGCTATCGCTGGAACGACCAGCAGCGGCGCTATTGGAGCGGTCGCACCTCAAACTGGCAGAGCCGCACGGGCACTACGTACCGGCGCGAGAACTGGAGCGGCTGGAACCGCGGCTCGACTACCACGACCAACGGCACGACCAGCGGCACCCGCTGGCACCGCCACGACGGCCGGCAGTAACTAGCCGCGCGAGCCCTCCGCGGGCCGGCGCCGAATTAGGACGATCGAAATGAACGTCATGACGACGTCGCCATGCTGGTTGGTGACCGTCGTCTTCGTCCGGAACGATCCGATCTCCGGACGGCTACGCGACGGAGTTTTTTCCAGGATTTCGCCGGTGACGTGGAGCGTGTCGCCGGGATAGACGGGCTTCTTCCACCGGAGTTCGTCGATGCCGGGTGAGCCTAGGCCCGCCTGCCGCTGGTCGACGACGTGGCGCGCGATGACGCCCATCACCATCGCCGCGCTGTGCCAGCCGCTCGCCGCGATCCGGCCGAAGTGGGTCTTGGCGGCTTCCTCGTCCGACAAATGGAAGGGCTGGGGATCGTACTTGCGCGCGAACTCGAGCACTTCCTCGCGGGTCACGTCGTAGCTGCCGAAGTCGGTGCGGGCGCCGACTTCCAGGTCTTCGAAATAGATCATGCCGAGCGGCATTCCCGAAACTCGCCGCTCCTGTCCACCCTTCGTCGAAAGGATGTTTGCCTCCGCAGCCGGTCTCGGGCACGGTCGGCGCCAAGGGAGGGAACGAGAGAATGACCTTGAAGACTGTGTTGCTCGCCGGCGCTGCCGGCTTTTTGTTTGTCGCGGCGCCTGCGGCGGCGCAATCGGATACCACCCGCATCATCGACGAAGGGATGAACCACAGCCGAGTGATGCTGACCGCCTCGGAGCTGATGGACGGCATCGGCCCGCGGCTGACGAATTCGCAGAACCTGCGCCGCGCTCAGGACTGGGCGCTCGGCAAGTTCCGCTCCTACGGGCTCTCGAACGTCCATCTCGAGCCGTTCAGCTTCGGCCGCGGCTGGAACGTCACGTCGAGCAGCGCGCGGATGATCGAGCCGCGTCGCGTCGACATGGTCGTGATCCCGGTCGCCTGGACCCCGGGCACCAACGGTGTGGTACGCGCGCCGATCGTCGTCGCGCCGATCAGCAAGGCCGAGCATTTCGCCGCCTGGCGCGGCAAGCTCGCGGGCAAGATCGTGCTCGTGTCGCTCCCCGGGACTAACAGCGACGAGCCCAAGGACCCGGCATTCAAGCGGCTGACCGACAAGGATATCGCGGAGCGCGACCAGTTCGATATGCCGCAATATGATCCGGCGGCGGCCGACCGGCGCCTGAAGCGGCTCAAGTTCGCACTCGAGCTGGACAAGTTCCTCAAGAGCGAGGGCGCGGTCGCCTGGGTGCGCAAGAGCTATCGCGACGGCAAGCTGGTGCATGGCGAAGGCTACACCTATCTCGCCGGGCAGTCGCCGACGCTTTCCGGCTTCGAGCTTGCCGCCGAAGATTATCGCCGCCTCGCGCGCCTTGCGAAGACCGGTCCGGCTCCTGTCATCGAGTTATCTAGCGACGCCGCGTTCGACGACAGCACGCACAACGCGAACAACGTGATCGCGGACATCCCGGGCACCGATCCCAAGGCCGGCTATGTCATGGCGGGCGCGCATTTCGACAGCTGGATCGCGGGAGATGGCGCTGCCGACAACGGCGCCGGAAGCGCCGTCGTCCTCGAAGCCGCGCGGATCCTGAAGTCGCTCGGAGTCCGCCCCAAGCGGACGATCCGCTTCGCATTATGGGAAGGCGAGGAGCAGGGCCTGCTCGGTAGCCGCGCCTATATCGAGCAGCACCTCGTCGACCGCCCGGCGCCCGCCGGGATGGACAGCACCACCGCCTACATGACCTGGGGCACCCGCTTCCCGCTGGTGAAGAAGCCCGGCTATTCGGACCTCAAGGCCTACTTCAACATGGACAATGGCTCGGGCAAGTTCCGCGGCCTCTATGCCGAGGGCAATGCCGCCGCCGTGCCGCTGCTGAAAGAATGGCTCGCCCCGTTCAATTCGATGGGCGCCAGCGCGGTCGTCGCCGCCAAGACCGGCGGCACCGACCACGTCTATCTGCAGGCTGTCGGCTTGCAGGGCTTTCAGTTCATCCAGGACCCGCTCGATTACGGCAGCCGCGTCCACCATTCGAGCATCGACACGCTCGATCACGTGCGCGGCGATGATCTGAGGCAGGCGGCCGTCGTGATGGCCGGCGTGCTGCTCGCGGCGGCCAATAGCGACAAGGAGATCGCGCGGCCGCCGCTGCCAACCCAGCCGCTGGCGAGCGACCCGTTCGCCTACGACGACCCGGACAAGCAATAACGCAACTGTCTAGGAGCCGCGATCGGACCTATGGAGCGCGGGTGAACGAGCATTTTGCCCATCACCCGCGCCTCATTGAGGCGGCGCTCGCGCTGAACGAGAACCGGCTGGACGTTGCCGAGCGCTTGCTGAAGCCGCACCTCAAGGACGATCCGTTCGATGTCGCGGCGATCCGCATGCTCGCGGAGCTTGCCGGGCGGATCGGCCGCTGGCGCGACGCCGAGACCCTGCTGAGGCGCGCGATCGAGCTGGCGCCCGGCTGGGTCACGGCGAAGGCCAATCTTGCGCTGGTTCTCGGCCGAATGGGGCGTCCGGCGGAAGCGCTGGCCTTGCTCGACGACGTGTTCGCCGCCGAGCCGGACGATGTCGGGCACATGAACCTCAAGGCGGCGACGCTCGGGCGGATCGGCGATTTCAGCGAGGGCATCCGCCTCTATGAGCAGGTGCTCGAACGCGCTCCAGGCCAGCCGCGCGTCTGGCTGAGCTATGGCCATTTGTTGAAGACGATCGGGCGCCAGGCCGACGGCATCGACGCGTATCGCAAGGCCATCGCCATCCGCCCGCAGCTCGGCGAGGCGTGGTGGAGCCTCGCCAATCTCAAGACGATCCGGTTCGACGACGCGGACGTCGCCGCGATGCGCGACGCGCTGATGTCGCCGGACTTGTCCGACGACGATCGCCTGCACCTGCATTTCGCACTCGGCAAGGCGATGCACGACGCCGGCCGCGCCGATGATGCGTTCGAGCATTACACGCTCGGAAACGCGCTGCGGCTGAAGCAGCAGCCCTATCACCCCGAGGACATCACCCGCATCGTCGATCGATCGGTGGCTGCCTTCACGGCGGCGGAGTTCGCCAACCGCCCGGGTGGATGCGAATCCCCGGACCCGATTTTCATCGTCGGGATGCCCCGCGCCGGATCGACGCTCGTCGAGCAGATCCTGTCCTCGCACAGTCTGGTCGAGGGTACCTCGGAACTGCCCGACATTCCCGCGTTGGTGAACAAGGTCGGCCGCTATCCCGCCGCGCTCCTCGAGCTGAGCGAGTCCGACCGGCGCGCGCTCGGCACGGAATATCTGAAGCGGGCAAGCGTCCAGCGCCGGACCGGCAGGCCGTTCCTTATCGACAAGCTGCCGAACAACTGGCTCCACGTGCAGTTCATCAAGCTGATCCTGCCGAACGCGAAGATCGTCGATGCGCGCCGTCACCCGCTCGCATGCTGCCTGTCGAACTTTCGCCAGCATTTTGCGCGTGGCCAGAACTTCACTTACGACCTCGATCACGTGGGCCGCTACTACGCCGATTACGTCCGCCTGATGGCGCATATCGATGCCGTGCTGCCCGGCCGTGTGCATCGGGTGATCTACGAACGGATGGTCGAGGATACCGAAGCCGAGGTCCGCGCATTGCTCGATTATTGCGGTCTCGCGTTCGAGCCGCAGGTGCTCGAATTCCACAAGACTGAGCGGGCCGTTCGCACCGCCAGCTCGGAGCAGGTGCGCCGCCCGATCTATCGCGACGCGACCGACGAGTGGCGTCTCTACGAACCGCACCTCGGCGCTCTGAAGTCGGCGCTCGGCCCGGTGCTCGACGCCTATCCGGAGGCGCCTGCGTCCTTCTCGCAACGGTGACGTAACAATCGTTCGCCCCGCGCCGGACCGGCGTTGACTTGCGGCGGCGGGTCTGCAGCTATGTTCCCGACATAGGCCGTGGGGGGGCATTCGTATGACGACGTTCCGCGTGGTGACGCTTGGATTGCTCGTATCGACGGCGCTGGGGTCGCCGGCACTCGCGCAAAGCACCACGCAGCTGCCGCCCAGCCAATCGCCCGCTCCGGCGACGAACGCGACCGATGTGACGACTCCTCCGCGGGCCCAGCCGCCGCGGGATGAGAATGAGATCGTCATCACCGCCACCAAGCGCGAAGAGTTTCTCCAGAACGTCCCGCAAAGCGTGATCGCGCTCGGCACGCGCAAGCTCGACCAGCTCAACATCTCGAATTTCGAGCAATATACCAAGCAGCTCCCGTCGGTGAGCTTCAACACGTCGCAGTCCGGCGGTGCCGTGGTCTACATGCGCGGCGTTGCGACCGGCGGCGACGGCAATCACTCGGGCTCGCTGCCGTCGGTCGGCGTCTATCTCGACGAGCAGCCGGTCACGACGATTGGCGGCGCGCTCGACGTCCATATCTACGACATCGCCCGGATCGAAAGCCTCGCCGGACCGCAGGGCACGCTTTACGGCGCGTCGAGCGAAGCAGGCACCATCCGCATCATCACCAACAAGCCCGACCTGTCCGGCACCTACGGACGGATGGATGGTGAGCTCAACTCGGTCGCGCACGGCGACGTCGGCGGCAAGCTCGAGGGGATGATCAACGTTCCGATCGCTCGCAACATCGCGTTCCGCGGTGTCGCATTCTACCAGCGAGACGCGGGCTTCATCGACAATGTGCCGGGGTCGCGCACCTATTGTGGCGATCCGACCTTCGATGAAGGCGGCGACATCAACGGGTGCGTTCTCAACGGCATCAGCGTCAACAACAGCGCCTTCCTGCGCAAGAATATCAACGAGCGCACGACCTATGGCGGCCGCGCCGCGCTCAAGATCGATCTCGACGACAATTGGACCGTCACGCCGACGATCATGCACCAGGTTGCGAAGCAGGACGGCTTCGCCGGGTTCGACCCGACGCTCGGCGCATACAATGTGCAGCGCTTCCGCAATGAGGTTGCGCGCGACAAGTTCACGCAGGCGGCGCTGACGGTCGAAGGCAAGATCTGGAACTTCGATCTGACCTACGCCGGCGCTTACATGGACCGGCCGACCTATACGGTGAACGATTACACCGATTATGCCGACGCCTACGACGTAGCCTACACCTACTGCGGCGGTCTCGCGAACTGCTTCTATTACCGCGACGCGGCCGGCAACACGATCGATCCGCGCCAGTATATCGTCGGCACCGAGCACTTCAAAAAGATGAGTCAGGAAGTGCGGCTCGCGACGCCGCAGGAGTGGCGCGCGCGCGCCATCGTCGGCGCTTTCTACCAGGTCCAGAAAAACCACATCTATCAGAACTATCTGATCGACAATCTCGCGCCGGACCTGTCGGTGAACGGCTGGCCGGGAACCCTGTGGCTGACCTTGCAGGACCGCAAGGACAAGGACTGGGCGCTGTTCGGCGAAGGCGAGTTCGACGTCACGCCCAAGCTGACGTTGATCGCGGGGGGGCGGCTCTTCCGCTACGACAACAGCCTGTTCGGCTTCGCCGGGTTCGGCAAGAATCCGAACTTCGACGAGGACACGCAGCTGGTCGCGCCCAATGCCGCATTCGGCAGCTCGGGCGTGCGCCGATGTTTGACCGTCAACGGGCTGCAGCTCCTCGATGATGAGGATTCGCCCTTTGCGCAGGGCGGAGTTGCCGGAACGCCGTGCACGAACGTCGGCAATGTGGTCGACGGGAAGGCGGTCCCGCGGCGCAGCAAGGGCAGCGGCTTCATCCATCGCCTCAGCGCGCGCTACAAGCCGACCAAGGATTTGATGTTCTACGCGACCTGGTCGCGCGGCTTCCGCCCGGGCGGCATCAACCGCCAGCCGAACGCACCGGCCTATCAGCCGGACTTCCTCACCAATTACGAAGCAGGATGGAAGACCACGTTCGGCCGCTTCACCTGGAACGGCGCGGTCTATCACCAGATCTGGCGGAAGTTCCAGTTCAGCTTCCTCGGCGAGAACAGCCTGACCGTCATCCAGAACGGGCGCGACGCGCGGATCAACGGCATCGAAAGCGATGTGTCGTACATCCACAACGGCCTGAATCTGAGCGCCGCGGCCGCGTACACTGACGCGAAGACCAGGGGCAATATCTGCAAGGTCAGCTTCGATACGGCGGCAGACTGCGGCACGCTCTTCGTTAACGATCCGACGACCACCGATGATGACGTGCAGGACTTCATCGTAACCCCGTCGGGTACGCGCCTGCCGATCACGCCTCGGTTCAAGGCGACCGCGACGGCGCGCTACACCTGGGCGATGGGCGTGGGCAAAGCGCACGTGCAGGGGAGCGTTGCCCACCAAAGCTCGGCGGCGGCCGATCTGCGCCAGAACACGACGGGCGATCCGGCGAACCCGGGGAATCCCAACGCCGTCCTCGGGCGGATCCGTTCGTCCACGGTGGTCGATGGGTTCCTTGGCTACGACTGGAGCCGGTTCACCACAGAACTGTTCGTCACCAACATCTTCGATTCGCGCAACGAGCAAGCGCGGTTCGTGGCCTGCAGCATCTGCACACGAACCTATGTGTTGCCCGGACGGCCGCGGACGATCGGCATTCGCGCGGGGGTGAAGTTCTAGACCTCTCAAGCTGAGACTTCGCAGCAACTCCGCTCCGGCCTCTGCCGTTGATGCAGCCATGACGAGCCATTTGCCGCGCCGATCGCCGAACTGGCGCATGATCGTTGCGGTGGTCGTGCTCGCGATCGTCTGGCTGGCGATGCTGTATGGCGGAACCGGACCGCTCGACCGCAGCATCTACGAGGCGCTTTATGCCGGCAAGCGGCCAGTGCTGGCGTCGGTCGCGCGTGTCTTCACCGCGCTCGGCGACCCGACCGTCCTGGTGGCGCTTGGGTTTGTGGTCGCTTTGTGGTTCTGGTGGCGAGGACATTTGAGGCTGGGCGTTGCCGTGCTTGCCGTGACCTTGCTCGGTCGCGGGCTCGCCGAGGTGCAGAAATATGAGATTGCGCGGCTCCGTCCGGCGCTCGAGCCTCACCTCGTCGTGGTGAAGACGTCGTCCTTTCCCAGCGGGCATGCGACCAGTTCCATGATTGTCGGCCTGACACTCGCGCTGGCGCTGACGCGCGGCACACCCTGGACTCGGGCCGCCGTAGCGGTCGCCATTCTGCTTTCGCTGCTGATCGGCCTCAGCCGCGTGGTGCTCGGCGTTCACTGGCCGAGCGACGTTATCGGTGGCTGGAGCTTCGGGATGCTTTGGGTGCTGCTGACCTGGCGGCCGGCGGAGCGGTTGCTGCACGCGGATTCCGTTGGCGTCCGAACGGCGCTATAAGGGCGTGGGGCAAGAGGGGAGGGCGCCATGTCGAAGCCGTTCACGCTCATCGCCGCGCTGGTCTTTTTCCTGGTCGCGCTGGTGCACGTCTATCGAATCTTCACGGACTTCCAGGTGATCCTTGGAAGCCACACCATTCCCATGTGGGTCAGTTATTGTGGAGTGGTGATCCCGGCATTGCTCGCGATCATGCTGCTTCGCGAGAGCCGAACGGTATGAGCGGCCGCCGCTTCAGACGTTGAAGCGGAACAGCATCACATCGCCGTCCTGGACGACATAGTCCTTGCCTTCCGAGCGGAGCTTGCCCGCGTCCCGCGCGCCCGCTTCGCCGCCGAACTTCACATAATCGTCGAACGCGATGGTCTCGGCGCGAATGAAGCCGCGCTCGAAATCGGTGTGGATCTCGCCGGCGGCCTCGGGTGCGCGCGCGCCCTTGTGCACCGTCCAGGCGCGCGCTTCCTTGGGGCCAGCAGTGAAGAAGGTGATTAGCCCCAAAAGCTCGTAGCCGGCGCGGATCACGCGGGCGAGGCCGGTCTCGTGGAGGCCGAGATCGGCCAGGAACGCCTCGCGCTCTTCGCCCGGAAGCGTCGCGATCTCGGATTCGATCGCCGCTGATACGACGACAGCGCGCGCGCCTTCGGCCGCGGCTTTCTCGAACACGCGCGCAGACAGCGCATTGCCGTCTGCGGCGTCGGATTCGTCGACATTGCAGACGTAGAGCACTGGCTTGCCGGTCAGCAGTTGCGCGCGGCTGAGCGCCTTTTCCTCTTCGGCGTCCCTGGGCTGGGTGAGGCGTGCCGGCTTCGACTGCCGCAGCAGATCGAGCGCTTGGCCGAGCACCGAGGCCTCGATCTTTGCCTCCTTGTCGCCCTGCTGCGCTTTCTTGACGAGATTGGGCACCCGTCGCTCGAGGCTGTCGAGGTCGGCGAGCATGAGCTCGGTCTCAACCGTCTCGGCATCGGCGATCGGATCGACGCGGCCCTCGACGTGGGTCACGTCGCCGCCTTCGAAGCAGCGCAGCACGTGGACGATCGCGTCGACCTCGCGGATGTTGGCGAGGAACTGGTTGCCGAGCCCTTCGCCCTGGCTGGCGCCGCGCACCAGGCCGGCGATGTCGACGAACTCGATCTGGGTCTCGATCTCCTGCGCCGATCCGGCGATTGCGCGGATCTTGTCGAGCCGTTCGTCCGGCACGGCGACGCGGCCGACGTTGGGCTCGATCGTGCAGAAGGGATAGTTCGCCGCCTGCGCCGCGGCGGTTTCGGTCAAGGCATTGAAAAGCGTCGATTTGCCGACATTCGGCAGGCCGACGATGCCGCAGCGGAAGCCCATGATTACTCCGTTTGGTGAGAGTCATTGCGAGGAGCGAAGCGACGCGGCAATCCAGCGCTGGATTGCTTCGCTGCGCCCGCAATGACGCAGTTGCTGGAGCCTTTAACGGCCCACTGCCGCTCGCGCCAGTATAGGTACAAATCCCGATTCAGCGGCCGTGCGCCGCGACCTAGATGGCGCCCATCGAAGGGGCGGCGTGGGCGCCGCAATGCAAGGGAACGAGAAAAATGTCCGCACCGATGGTCGATCTTAGCGTGCACCACGCGCCCAAGGGCGTGTCCGACCGGATCGCTTACGGCTTCACCAAGATGCTGCGCTTTTGCGCCGACACCTTTTTTGCCAAGCGCTACGGCCACCGCGCCATCGTGCTCGAGACTGTCGCCGCGGTCCCAGGAATGGTCGGCGCGACGATCAACCACCTGAAATGCCTGCGCCGCATGTGCGACGACAAGGGCTGGATCCGCACGCTAATGGACGAGGCCGAGAACGAGCGGATGCACCTGATGACCTTCGTCGAAGTGGCCAAGCCGACCTTGTTCGAACGGTTGGTGATCCTCGGCGTGCAGTGGGTCTTCTATCTCGCCTTTTTCGCGCTCTACCTCATCTCCTCGAAGACCGCGCACCGCGTCGTCGGCTATTTCGAGGAGGAGGCGGTGTATAGCTACACGCTCTACCTCAAGGAGATCGACGAAGGGCGCAGCAAGAACGTCCCGGCGCCGGAGATTGCCAAGCGCTACTGGAACCTGCCCGACGACGCGACGCTGCGCGACGTGGTGCTGGTGGTGCGCGCCGACGAAGCCCACCACCGCGACGTCAACCACGGCTTCGCCAACGAGCTCGCCGGGCTGCCGGTCGAGCGCACGAAGATCGCGCCATCGCCCTATCACGAGACCGGGATCAAGCTCGCCGCTTGAGCGCGCCAATACAGGGGAGCGGGGGGCGATCCGGGGGTCTTGGCTGCCGGATTGCTTCGCCCGTGAGCAGCGGTCGAATAGAACCAAATCGGATTTAAGCGGAAGCCGCCGCTAACGGGTGCCCGGGCAAGGGCCGCGCATGGTGGTAAAGCTTCTAAGGCAGCAGTGGCTGCTGTTCCTGGCCTATGGTCTTTCGGCGCTGGCCGCGGTGGCGCTCACGCGGTTCGACGGCGGCGTCGCCTTCCTGTGGGCATCTACCGCCATCCTGATCGCGGCCTTGTTGCGGACGCGGCCGCGAGACTGGTGGAAACCGTTGGCGGCCTGCGGGAGCGCAAGCTTTCTCGTCACGGGATTCTTCGGCTTCGGCTGGGCGGCCTCCATCCCATTGGTCGCCATCAACCTCGCCGAAGGGCTGGTCGCGGCCTTGCTCTTCCGCCGTCTCGCCGATCCGACCGAGCCGATGCAGTCGCTCGACTGGTTCTTCCGCTTCGTTGCGGTGGTCGGAATTGCCGCGCCGCTCGCCGCGAGCATTCCCGCCGCGCTGCTCGTCAGCGCCCTCGGCAAAAGCGGCACCCAGGCATTCGTCAATTATTTTGCGGGTCACGCGCTCGGCAACCTCGCCTTCACGCCGCTGGCATTGTTGGTGACGGGCCGAAAGGCGCAACGCGACACGACCCGCGAACTCCGCCGCAAATGGCTCGACGTGCTGCTGGTGACGGCGCTGATCATCGGCACCTGCCTGCTGGTGTTCAGCCAGGACCGGCTCCCCTTGCTGTTCCTTCCGGTGATGGTCGTGGTCCTTGCCGCCTTCCGCGCGGGCCGGGCAGGGGCGGCGGTCGCAGTCGCGCTCGTCGCGCTCATCGGCGGGGCGGCAACGGTCACCGGCCACGGCCCCGTCCAGCTGTTCGACACGAGCCCCGGCCGCGACCTTCAATTCTTCCAGTTCTTCCTTGCCGCTACCGTGATGACGGTGCTGCCCGTCTCCGCCGACCTCCACAATCGCCGCCGAATCCTGCATCGGCTGCGCGTCAGCGAGGAGCGCTTCCGCCTGCTCGCCGAACATTCGAGCGACATCCTGATGCACCTCAATCCCCGCGGCGAAATCCTCTACGTTTCGCCCTCGATCCGCGAACTCGGGGGCTACGACCCGGACGCGCTGGTCGGCCGATATTCGGGGGACCTGATCGTTCCGGAGCATCGCGATCATGTCCGCGAGCAGCACCGCCTGACGATGAACGAGCCGGACCGCCCGCGGTCCTTCGAATATGAGGCGCTGACGGCCAGCGGACCGCGCTGGTTCGAAACCCATTTGCGCGCGATCGCCGACGAGGATGACGTGGTCCTCGGTACCATCAGCATTATCCGCGACGTGTCGGAGCGCAAGGCGACCGAGACCTCGCTGATCTATGCGGCGCGCACCGATACGCTCACCGGTCTGCCGAACCGCCGCGCTTTCCGCGAGGCGGTCGATACGCGCCGTTCTTCTAAAGGCGATTGCGTCGCCGTGTTCGACATCGATCACTTCAAGCGGGTCAACGACCGCTACGGCCACGGCGCTGGCGATGCGGTGCTGCGCAGCTTCGCGGCGATCGCCCGCTGCGC
>Ga0207678_10001326_pt1 | contig 22849 bp, 20 predicted proteins | sample KBSC63metaG_FD_184319 | JGI IMG/M metagenome (GOLD analysis project Ga0207678, IMG submission 184319) | Corn rhizosphere microbial communities from Kellogg Biological Station, Michigan, USA - KBS C6-3 metaG (SPAdes) (version 2) | ecosystem: Host-associated > Plants > Roots > Rhizosphere > Soil ... | reverse complement strand
CGAGTTGCTGTTTGACGATTTCGAACTGGAAGAGGGGACCGAGTGGGCCTGAAATTAATGTGTGTTGTAGCGCATCCGGATGACGAATGCTTTGCATTTGGGGGTGCACTTGGTCTGGCAGCCGACCGTGGGATCGAGAGCTATGTCATTTGCCTTACGGACGGGCAGGCGGCAACGTATCGCGGGGATGCGGTTTCGGGTGACGAATTGGGAAAGATGCGACGGCGAGAGTTTGCCGCATCCTGCCAGGTACTCGGCGTGACCCGGCACGAACTGCTGGATTACCACGATGCCAAGCTGGAGTTTGTCGATTTCTCGAAAACGGCGGGACGCCTGGTGGAACGGATGCGGCAGTTCAAGCCTGATGTTGTGATTACCTTTGGTGGGGATGGCGGGCTGAATACCCATCCCGATCACATGATGGTTTCCATGCTGACGACTGCGGCCTTTCACTGGTCTGGACAACCCAAGCGCTATAAAGAACTTGGCGCAGTGTATGGGCCGCAGCGGCTCTTTTATGTAACGACTAACTTCTTTATACCTGGCCGGCAGGAACCGAAGCCTATGCCCTGGACCGTTACCCTGGATATCCGGTCGGTGCAGGCGCGAAAGGCGGAGGCCTTCCGGCAGCATGCCTCGCAGACTCCTCTGATCGAGCAGACAAAGGCGCTCTTTGAGAAGTTCGGGGTTGAGGAGTTCTATGCATTGGCAGCCGCAAGGGATCCACAGCCGGCGAGCCAAGGTACGGACTTGTTTGATGGGTTGAGTGAATAGCCGCATTGTTCCTGGGTGAATTGATAGTGCTATGAACCGAATGGATACAGAAACGGCTTTGGACCCCATTGCATTGTTTCGCATATGGATGCAGGCGGCAGAAGCTGGAGAGCCGAATGATCCAAATGCGGTAGCGCTGGCTACGGCAACTCCGGATGGCGCTCCAAGTGTTCGCATGGTGTTACTCAAGCAGCTGGATGAGCGAGGATTTGGGTTCTTTACCAATGCTGAAAGCCGCAAGGGCGTAGAACTGGCGAAGAATCCACGCGCGGCAATGTGCTTTCACTGGAAGTCGCTGCGGCGGCAGGTCCGGGTAGAGGGGTTAATTTCAGAGTTGCCGGACGCCGAGGTGGACACCTATTTTCATAGTCGTTCGCGCGGTAGCCAACTCGGCGCCGTTGCTTCGCGGCAGAGCAGACGTTTGGAGAGCCGTGAGCTGCTGGAAGAACGGGTTTTATCGCTGGACCAACGATATCCGCATACCATTCCGCGGCCCGATTTCTGGCGCGGTTACGTGCTTTGGCCAGAGCGGATTGAGTTCTGGGAAAACGGTGAAGAGCGCCTGCACGACCGTTTTCTATTTTCAAGAGACGGGGTTAGCTGGATGAAGGAGCGGCTGTTTCCCTAACGTCACGATCCTGCTGGGGGAGATCTGCCGCTTCAGACTGAATCAGCTTATATTTTTCCGCAATGAGATCCAGATCGGCGTCGGATAGATGCTCGATATTGATCATCTGGTCCTTCGCCGTGGCAATCGCGTGGATGAGTTCGTCCAACTTTAGATTGATGGCACGGGCATCGCGATTTTGTGTGTTCTGGATAAGAAACACCATTAGAAACGTCACGATGGTCGTACCGGTGTTGATCAATAGCTGCCAGGTATCCGAATAGTGATATATGGGACCGGTAACTCCCCAAATGACGATGATGCTGATTGCGGCGACAAAAGCCCAGCGCGAGCCGAGGCAGGTGGATGCACAAGCCGCAAATCGTCCAAATCGATCTTTATTGATGACAGCGGTAGCATCTTTTTCTTTCTCAGTCATTCGTTTCCTTACTGCGAAGTGCCTTATGGTCAGATGCAAAAGATGTTGCTATTAAATCCTATAGGCAAGTCGATATCCCGATGCCTGTGTATCGACAGACATCGGAACCGAATCGACAATGATATTCGAGCTTATTACGGCCTGCTCGCTAAAACCAAGGGCGAAGGGCCTGGGACCGGCAGCAATCGCGGATTTTCGAAGCCAGCCTCACGAAGCCAGGAACTGATCTCCTCAAAAGAGTAGGTATTGCCGTGGTCGGTGTTAACGAGCATATTGACGGCAAAAAACAAGCTGCCGACAGGACCTTTGCGGTCTGAGTCGACGAGGAACTCGGCAATGGCAATGGTTCCGCCCGGGGCAAGCGCTTTGAAAGTTTTGGCGAGAAGAGCACGACCACGCTGTTCGCCTTCGCTATGCAGGATGTGCCCAAGGGTAGCGACTGTATGCTGCCTGCCGAAGTCAGCTTCGAGAAGATCTCCGGGAACGAAGGTGAACAGGTCGGCAAGACCGAACTTTTCTGCAGTTTTGCGGGTAACTGGAAGGACGTCTGGCCAGTCCACGGCAGTAACGCGAAGATTGGGTGCGCTCTGAGCGAGCGCGATGCCCCAGACACCGGAGCCGGCGGCCAGGTCGAGCGCGGTAGCCTGAGGTAGTGATGCGAGATTCAAATGGCTGGCCAAAGCCTGTGCCGAAGGATAGGACATCGGGAAGATATCGGAGACGAACTTCTGAAAGAAGTCGCTGCCTTCTCCCTGCTGGTTCACGGCGGCAGCAGGTTTTCCCGTTGCGACGACATCGGTGAGGCGGAGCCATTTGGGAATCAGGTGCTGACTAGTATGGCGAATGATACCGCCTTGAAAACTGGGTTTGGAAGTGACGAGGAAGGCGGCGCTCTCTGGCGTAAGCGAGTAGAAGCCGTGGTCATCCTTGGCAAGAAAATTCAGGCCAACAAGGACATTCATAATCGCAGCAAGCCCACGGAGGGAGGCCCCGGTGCTTTCGTGGACCTGCTGGAGATCCTTGGGGCCGCTGTCGAGGACATCGAAGATGCCATGGCTGATCGCGGACTCCAAAACGAGTGGCGGAACGTATCCCCAGGCGAACTGCATAATGCGCTCAGGCGTAACTGGGGTGGCAGATGGGTTTGAAGCAGGAGATGACATGGACTTCCCTTTCAACGTGCGAATAAATTAGCCCGCAGTTTCGCGATGATTCTATGGAGAGATCTGCTATTAGTCCAGCATGAAGAAACGGCGACTCAAACTCTACTGATGACTGGCGCTGAGCCCGCGGACACGTGTTTACGGCGACGCTTCCAAGCGGTATAAGCGATGCGAGCCAGAAGAAGGATAGTAAGAACGAGCGTGTCCTTCCAGGGAGTACGGACACCAGTTTTGACCAGCCACCAGAAGTGAATGACTCCCGCGATGGCGGCGACATAAATCAGGCGATGGAGACGCTGCCAATTCTTGCCGCCCATGGCACGCATGATAAAGGCCGGAGAGGTGACGGCTAGTGCGAAGAGGATAAGCCAGGCGAAGAGGCCTACCTGGATGAAGCGGCGCTTGAGAAGATCATCGGCAATACTCGGCCAGATGAGTTTCCACTGAGTAACAATGCCCCCGGGATGGCCCGCGCGAACACTGGTGAGGGCCGTCACGATGTCATAGCCGGAGAAAAGGAAGATGTAAGTGGCAAGATGAAGCGTGGCATAGAAAAAAGCATACAAGCCAATGAGGCGGCGGAAACGTACGATAAAACCGATCCGCGGCGAAAGGCGGCGAAGAGGGGTAATGGCGAGCGTGGCTAGCAGAATGTAGAGCGTCCAGTTGCCGGTGAAATGCGTGATGTAGTTGACCGGATCGGGATTCAGCGCCAGAGTGCCATTGCGGTACAGATGGAGAAGATACGCGAAGGGAGCCAGGCAAAGAAGATGCAGCACGAATTTCAGACCGATGATGAGTCGTTTCGACATGTAGGAGCTAATCGGGGTGAAGTCTTCCCAGTTTTTTTGATATCAGCAATTACAACGAAGTAAATGATAGGGAATTCAGTAGAATTTTTTCAGATCCATGCCAGCGTAAAGACTGGCTACCTGATCGCCGTATCCGTTGAACATCTGAGTCGGAATAGTTCGGGGGAAGGTGCTGGAGTCGATACGGCGCTCATGCGCCTGGCTCCAGCGAGGATGATCCACCTTCGGGTTCACGTTCGAGTAAAAGCCGTATTCGTTCGAAGCCATCTCATTCCAGAGGGTATGGGGCTGTTTGGCGGTGAAGCTGATCTTGACGATCGATTTACAGCTTTTGAAACCATATTTCCAAGGCAACACCACGCGAATGGGAGCGCCATTCTGATTTGGCAGCACCTGGCCATAGCAGCCAAACGTGAGGAGTGCCAACGGGTTCATTGCCTCATCCATGCGCAAGCCTTCGGTGTAGGGCCAATCGAAGCCGCCAGGGAGGTCGGGCATCTGCTTCCGGTTGAGGAGAGTGGTGAACTCGACATATTTGGCGCTGGGCAGCGGCTCGCAGAAATTGATGAGTTCCGATAGTGAGTAACCATCCCACGGTATGACCATGGACCAGGCTTCTACACAGCGATGGCGATAGACACGACTCTCGATCGGGCGATAGCGCATGATGGAATCGATATCGAGGGTCTGGGGCTTTTTTACCAGCCCGTCGATCTTTACCGTCCACGGACGAGTAACGAGAGTGTGGGCATGGTGAGCGGGATCGGATTTGTCAGTGCCGAACTCGTAGAAATTGTTATAGTTTGTCGCTTTGTTGATAGGAGTCTGTGCGTCCGGGACGGTGTATTTACTGGGCACTGTTTGGAGCTCGGTCGCGGCATGGACTTCGCCGCCAGAACGGAGGAGACCGGGAATCTGGGTAACGACAAGAGTACCTGCTCCCGCGACAGCCGCGCCAGCAATGAAGCGGCGGCGGCTTTGCTGATGTTTATCAAACGCCTCCTTCGGGGTGATCTCGGAAGAGGGAATGCTAGGGCCGAGGCGGTCGAGCTTACGTGGAGACATGGCACTGTTCCCTTCCCTTGCGACTCCGCATCTCAATGCCGCGGGCCGCGAGGCGCTGCTGTTATTTAGATTACGTCCGAATCCAAAGGTTAGATGTATATTTTTGTCCGAGTATTCAGGGCAAAGCAAATAGGGCACCCGCAGCACAAGACAGAAAGGGACGGTTTGGTGCAAACTTGTCTGCATGATGACCGGCATTCAGGAACGGCAAATGATCAATGCAGCGGATATGCTGCTCGACGCCCGCAGGACAAACCAGCCAATCGCGGACCTTCCGGCGGATTTGCAGCCACAAACGCTGGAAGAAGCCTATTGCGTCCAGGACAGGATGTCATTGGCGTATGAGGCGATTGGGGGATGGAAGATCGGGGCGCCAACGGCAGACGCCACCCCGATGTTCGCTCCCATGCCCTTCGCATGGATATCCTCCAACGGATGCGAGTTGCGCGGTAGTATGCACCGGTATCGTGGGCTTGAGGCGGAGATTGCCTTTTTGATGGGTGAGGATCTCCCTCCAAGGAAAACGCCCTATACGCGCGACGAGGTACTGAATGCGGTCGCGAGTTGCCATCCGGCAATCGAGGTACTGGAAACCGCCTATATCGATCCTATGCAGGTTTCTCGCTTCTCGATGATGGCCGATCTCCAGATCCATGGGGGCTTCGTCTATGGTGCTGCCTGTCCGGATTGGCAGCGCATCGATTTCAAGCAAGAACACGTCACGCTTGCCGTCGATGGAACGGTACGGATAGAGCGGACGGGATCGAATACATCGGGAGACTTGCTGCGGCTGCTTCCCTTCCTCGCCAACGAGGGCGCAGCCCGCACGGGCGGCCTTAAAAGAGGTGATTGGATTACGACTGGGAGCTGGACGGGCTGTACCCAGGCCTCAGCGGGATCGATTGTGGATGTCCAGTTCTCGACCGCTGGAAGAGTCAATCTGCGATTTGGACTCGAAGGAGTATCGCTCCCTCAGTAAAGTGGGGCATCTTTGGCCAGATGCAGGGAATCCTAACCAGAGGCGGACATCTCCGTCTTACGAGGTTGCTGTGGCACGTCCTTACTGGTCTGGTCAGATTCAGATATCGCTGGTTACCTTTGGGGTGAAATTGTTTGTCGCTACCGAATCGAAGGGCGAGATTCATTTTCATCAGATAAGCCGCAAGACCGGCGAACGGGTCCGACACCAGAAGGTCTTGGCTTCCGCTATCGAGGAGGCCTCGGATGAGGCTGCCGCGCCGGTCGAAAAAGATGAGATCGTCAAGGGCTATGAATATCGCAAAGGCCAATACGTCACGATTGAGCCTAGCGAGATCGAGCACCTGCGCGTTCCCTCGAAACATACGATCGAGGTGACCCAGTTTGTAGGACTAAACGAATTACAACCGGAGTATCTTGAAAAGCCTTACTTTGTAGTTCCTGAGAATGATTCTCAGGCGGAGGCGTTTGCCGTAGTGCGAAAGGCGCTGCAGAAGACAAAGAAAGCCGCGCTCGGGAAGATCGCCTTCGGCGGCCGCGAACATGTACTCGCAATTACGGCTGCGGATGACGACGAGCTGGGTGGCATGATGGCCTACACCATGCGTTATCAGGAGGAATTGCGTGATCCCGCGGAGTACTTCCGCGATATCAAGAAAATCGCGGTGAATGAAGATTCGCTTGAGCTCGCCGAGACTCTGATCAAGAAAAAAGCTGCGAAATTTGATCCCGGAAAGTTCAAAGATACCTATGAGGAAGCACTGAAGGAGTTAGTAGAGGCGAAGGTGAATAATGCCCCGCTCCCAAGAGAGGAGACCCATGCGCCCAAGCGTGGTAACGTCGTCAATCTGATGGATGCTCTGCGAAAGAGTGTCAGTACCGGAGAAGCCACAGAGACCAGAAAGAAGCCTGCTGCGAAGAGCGACCATAAGAAGGGGCTCACTCTGGTGAAGCCTCCGGCGAAAGCTACCGCGAAAAACAGCGGGAAACGTAAATCGGCTTAGACGGATTGAGTTTTGATGGAGTGAACAGATGGCGGGGGCAAAAAAGACAGCAGCAAAGAAAGCCGCAATCAAGAAGACCGTTACGAAAAAGCCATTGTCGAAAAGACCTTCCAAAGCTTCATTAGCAAGCGCAAAATCTCACAGCTCTGAGCATGCTGCGAACGCGATAGACGAGCAGTTAGAGCGGTATCGCTCCATGCGTGATTTCCACATTACGGCGGAGCCGAGTGGAAAGGCGCACAAGGATAACGCGAAACGTGGGGGACTTCCCTTCTGTATTCAAAAGCATGCCGCATCGCATCTACACTACGACTTTCGGCTCGGCTGGAACGGAGTATTGAAGAGCTGGGCGGTGTCAAAAGGCCCGAGCTACTTCACCGGAGATAAACGGTTGGCGGTCCAGGTCGAAGATCATCCAATGGAATATGGGGGATTTGAAGGGATTATTCCTGCCGGCCAATACGGCGGTGGAACCGTAATGTTGTGGGACCAAGGGACTTGGGAACCGCAGGCCGGGCATGAAGACGTAAATAAGGGTCTGCGTGATGGAAGCCTCAAATTCGTAATGCATGGCACCAAAATCAAGGGTAGGTGGACCCTTGTCCGCATGGGCGGGAAAGCGGCCAATGAGCGTAAACCGAATTGGCTCCTCATCAAAGAGCATGATGAGTTTGAACGAGGAAAAGACGATCCGTGCGTTACGGTACAGGAGCCGGACAGCGTAGTGACCGGACGCACGATGGAGCAGATTGCTCACCAGGAAGATCACGTGTGGAACTCGAAAGAGACCGCCAAAGGAAAGCCTTGGTACCGGCAGGCGGCCAGGAGCGAAGATCGAACTGAAGCAAAGGTTGTCCCCACCCGGCAGGATAAGGATCTCGCGCCAGACAAGAAACGCGCAATGAGTGTTAGCGCATTTGAGAAAACTTTGGGCGAATTGCCGAGGGAGAAGCAGCCCGAATTTGTGCCGCCCCAACTGGCTTTACAATCCACAACTCCACCGGCAGGCGAGGGATGGCTGCATGAGTTAAAGCTGGATGGATACAGAATGCAGGCGCGGAAAAATGGCTCCGCCGTGCAGATGCTTACGCGCAAAGGTCTCGACTGGACCGACAGAGTTCGTGCTGTTGCAAGCGAAGTGGCCAGGCTCGCGGTAGACAAAGTGACGCTGGATGGTGAGGTCGTGGTTCTATCAGAAGATGGGACAACGAATTTTGCTGACCTGCAAGCATCCTTTCAGGAGGGCGCGAAAAATCTGTTGACCTACTTCTGTTTCGACCTCCTGCATATGGATGGGAGGAATATCCGCCAGCTTCCATTGAAGGAGCGTAAAGAGATATTGGGAAACGTTCTGGATGGGGCAAATAGCGATCTGCTACGGATTAACGAGCACATCGAGGCCGATGGTGAGGAGTTGTTTCACAAGGCCTGTGAGCTTCACGCGGAAGGAATCGTTTCGAAAAAGGCCACAGGACGTTACCTGCCCGGACGAGGCGGCGACTGGTTGAAGATGAAGTGCCTGTATGAGCAGGAGTTCGTCGTAGGAGGATTTACCCTGCCATCCAATGGAATCAATGGCGTTGGATCGTTACTTCTTGGTTACTACCGCGATGGAAAGCTCATCTATGCAGGACGAACTGGGACCGGCTTCAACCATAAAACACACAAAATAATCCGTGAAAAGATGGATAGCCTAACTCAATCGGCCATGCCGTTCTACAAACCCCCTGCTGAGGCGAAGCGCGATGCAATTTGGGTGAAGCCGGAGCTTGTAGTTCAGGTTAGGTTCGCTACATGGACAGCGGGCAATCTCGTCCGCCAGGCGGCGTTCCTTGGCATACGCGAAGACAAGAGCGCGAGCGAGGTAGTGCGCGAAGATGCCCCAGCACCTCGTCCAAAGGGCTCAGGCAAGAATGTTGCGGAACCAAATTCTACCAACAAGGAAAGTGCTGCTCATTCGGTAAAAGATCGAGTAGCAAAAAAGAATTCAACGGCTGCCGAACACGCGCCTGTTCGACTGACCAATTCACAGAAGGTGCTGGATGTTGAATCCGGGCTGACCAAGCAGATGCTTGCGGATTATTACTGGGCAGTTTCCAGCGAGATGTTGCCGCACATTACAGACCGACCGTTGAGCCTGGTTCGATGTCCTGAAGGATCGGGCAAGCCATGTTTTTTCCAGAAGCATGTCAACGCAATGCTGCCGCCGGGCATCGGCAGTGTCGATATCGCAGATAAACATGGCAAGGTTGAGCCCTACATTACACTTTCCACCGCTGAGGCGCTTACTGGATTAGCGCAGATGGGGGTGCTCGAGGTGCATCCGTGGGGTTCACGCAACGAGGATCTCGAGCGCGCCGACCGATTGATCTTCGACCTGGACCCCGATGAGGCGCTGAAATGGGATGTGCTGACCGGGGCCGCCGCCGAAGTGCGGAAACGCCTGAAGAAAATGGGATTGGAGAGTTTTCTGAAGACTACGGGCGGCAAAGGCCTGCATGTCGTAGCACCAATTGAGCCGGACCTTAGATGGCCTGAACTTAAGGAATTCGCGCATAGATTCGTCCTTGCGATGGAAAAGCTCAACCCGGAGCTGTACCTGACAAAGATGACGAAGGCGGCGCGTAAAGGAAAGATCTATCTCGATTACCTGCGGAACGAACGCGGAGCTACATCGGTCGCCCCGTTTTCTCCCCGGGCACGGGCGGGCGGTCCGGTCTCGATGCCACTGAAATGGTCGGATTTGAAACTGCCCGAACGCCCGGTGTTTCGCGTGGCAGAGTTCGATGAATGGAAAGGACGCTTGAAGACCGATCCGTGGAAGAAGATGCTTGACATGAAGCAGCGCGTAACCGCCGAGGCTCTGGCGAGTGTAGGAATCAAGCCCTAAGCGTCGTGTCCCATATGCCATCCCCATGGCTTGTTTGCAATTTGTTTACACTGAAATAGAGCGAATCGGAATCAGCAGCAATCCTGGACAGTAAGTATTTGTCTGTTTCCGCTAGAACAGCCCTCAATCACTGTGAAAGGAGAAGAGGTGACTCAATCTGCTGGCTTTCCCGCCACTTTTAACGACTTCATCGGCAATTCCAGCGCCGTCGAGCAGCTCCGAACTGCCATCGCCCACGGTCGCTTCCCTCATTCGCTCATTTTGGCGGGTCCTGGCGGAGCGGGGAAATATACGCTCGCTCTTATGCTCACCATGGCGATTGAGTGTGAACGCCAGCCACGTGACCTCTGGTCCAACGGCCAGTCTCTTGCCAGCTTTTGCGGTGTCTGCCCCAACTGCAGCCGAATCGCCACCGCCTGGAATCTCGAAGAGGACATCGATAAAGCAGTCGCTGTCCGCGAAGAATTGCGCGATGCCGACAAAAAGGATACCCGCGTCCTCATTCAGCCCCATCCCGATGTCCTGATCATTCCGCCTGACCCACCTCAGCTTCTTATTAAGCTAGGCCAAGTCCGCACCATCATTCAACGCGCTCATTATCTTCCCTCTGAGGCCCCTCGAAAGGTATTCATCCTTACGGCTGCCAGTTTTATGAAGGAAGCGGCCAATTCCCTGCTCAAGGTGCTGGAAGAGCCGCCAGCGACGGTCCATATATTCATCCTCGCCGAAAATCCGGGCGAACTTCTGCCCACCATCCGCTCCCGCTGCGCTACCATTCGCCTCGGCGCACTGCCTGTCGAGGAGATTGAGATGCTCTTAGCTGATCGCCGCCCCGATGTTCCGCCGAAGCAACGCACCCTAATCTCCCGTCTCGCCCAGGGAGCGGCGGGCAAGGCGCTCGGCTTCGATCTCGTCGCCTATACGGCTGCCCGAACCGACGCCCTTCTCCTTCTCCGCAATGCCTCCACCGAATCGGACCATAGCGCCCTCTTCAGAATGACCGAAACCTACCGAGCCGGGGCAGAAGGCCAGCAGAAGACAACCGCTCTCCTGCGCGCCCTTTCACTTTTACTGGAAGATCTGCTCCTTCTTGATGCGGGTACTCCGGAGCTTATCCGCAATACCGATCTTCGTCCCGAACTCGACCGCCTGTCTCAGGCGCTCTCCTTCCAATGGATTGAAGGTGCAGTCCACGGTCTCGATCAGGTGTACAGCGGTCTCCGCCGCAACTTGCTCCGCAGTCTCTCGCTCGATGCCTTCGCCGGCCAGCTAGCAACCTCTGCCCGATGACAGATCATCTTCAGCCCTCCGCGATACAACAAGCCGCCAGAATCCTCCGCGAAGGCGGTACCGTAGCGTTTCCTACCGAAACCGTCTACGGCCTCGGAGCCAACGCTCTCGATCCTGCCGCTGTAGCAAAAATATTCAGCGCGAAGGGCCGCCCCTCATGGGATCCTTTGATCGTTCATGTCAGCGACCGCGAGATGCTCGACCGAGTAGCAGTCATAACCCCGCGAGCGGAGAAGTTGATGCAAACCTTCTGGCCCGGTCCCCTGACGCTGCTACTGGAGCGAACGAAAGCCGTTCCCGATGCTGTCACTGCCGGAAGACCGCTGGTCGGCGTCCGCATGCCGTCTCATCCTGTTGCGCTCGCCCTTATCAGCGCTGCCGGAGTACCTATAGCGGCACCCAGCGCCAATCGCTTCGGGAGGACCAGCCCCACCACCGCAGATCACGTCTTTGAAGACCTTGAGGGCCGTATCGACGCCATTCTTGATGGTGGTCCGACGGCAGTTGGGGTGGAATCGACCGTCCTCGATCCCAATCAGCAGCCCATGCTCATCTATCGCCCCGGAGCTATTACACCTGAAATGCTCGAAGAAGTGGCTGGAGCCACGCGCGTGTTTCAACCTGCTGCATTTCAGCAGGAGAGTCCGGCCAGCCTGCCCTCTCCCGGAGTAGGCATTCGTCATTATGCTCCTCGTGCCCGGTTGCTATTAGTCGCGAACGAAGCAGAGTTGCATGCGAAAGAAGAACAACTTGCAAGCTCGGGAGAGAAAACCGGCGTCCTGCTGCCGGCGGGATGGACGGCAAACCCAGCAACCGAAATATTCCCATGGGCAGAATGGAATGACGGACTCGCCCTCGCACAACGCCTCTTCGCCGGCCTGCGCGATCTCGATACTCGCGGTGTAACCACAATTCTTTGTCCGTTGCCAAAATCCGGCGGTGTGGGGCTAGCCATCCGCGATCGACTGGAAAAAGCGGCGCGAGCGAAGTAGCTCGTATACTCAAGCTATGCAAAATGCTGAGATCGAACTCAAATTTCCCCTCTCCGATCCCGCAGCGTTCCAATCCCATCTCCCCCAGCTCGGCTTCCAGCTTGATACTCCCCGCACCTTCGAGCACAATACCCTCTACGACACTCTGGACCGAAGTTTACGCGCCCAGCGACAGCTTCTCCGCATCCGGCGATACGGCGATCTTTGTACCGTGACACACAAGCGTCTGCCCGACCAGGGCTCCGACGATACCCGCTACAAAGTTCGCATTGAGACGGAAACTACCGTCGCAAATGGAGACGCCCTCGCTGAGATTTTCCAGCAACTTGGCTACGCTCCAGTTTTCATTTATGAGAAGTTTCGTACCGAATGGTCCTATAGCGGGCAGGCGGCCCACCTCGTTATCGACGAAACTCCCATCGGCAATTACGTTGAATTAGAAGGCCCAACGGACTGGATCGATCAAACAATTGCGCAGCTCAATATCGATCCATCTACCTGCCTCACCGCTAGTTATGGCAGGCTCTTCCTCGAATGGAAGCAGCGCACCGGCAGCGACGCTGAAAATCTGACCTTCGCAGCCGTTTCTCCTGCCCTCCCGGTCTTCATCTAAAGCTCCCCCCTTTTCTGCCGATAGAACCTCTATATCCCGGAGGTTTACGTGTCTGTCTCATTTCGATCGTCCTGGTCTCTTGTTCTTGCAGGAAGTCTCTTCCTCTGCGCCGGATCTGCGTTTGCCGGCAACGTCCATCGAGCCGTAGTTAGCCGAGTCTCCCCGACCTATCCCGAACTCGCCCGCCGCATGCACGTAGGCGGTACCGTGATCCTGCTCGTCACCGTTCAGCCGGATGGCGCTGTTTCCAAAACAAAGGTTGAATCGGGTCACCCACTCCTCACCGCCGCAGCAGAGGACGCCGTCCGCCGCTGGCACTTCGAACCGGCCACCGATGCTTCTCAATCCGAGATCGAAGTCAACTTCAAAAGCGACGGACAGTAGCCACTCGCCACGGGCGATCACCTTATAGGTAAGGATCATCATGAAACTCGAATCCAAGCTTGGCCTCAGCACCGGCTTCCTCATCATCGCCATGCTCCTGAGTGCTTACACGGCACATATGCGCATTCAGGAAGCAAACCGCCTCTCCGATGTTGTCACCACAAATCGCCTCCCCATCATCATGGGCAGCCGCGATGTCGATTCGCATCTTACCCGCACCATCAGCGGACTCGAGTCCTATATGCTCTTCGGACTCGATCCAGCCACGTCTGCGAGCCTCCGTCAATCGCGCAAACAGCAGTTCGAAATGGCCGAAGCCGCAGTGGCCAAGCTCCAACAGGACAGCACCCATTTCGATCTTGGGGCCGACGCTTCGCGGCTGGCCATGTTGGAATCCGGCTTGGCCAAGCTCAAGCCCCTGGAAGAGAAGGTGGAAGCTCTGAACGAAACCAAGACCTCGCAAGGCACTGCGCAGGCCTACGATACCCTGCAGAACCAGATACTGCCCCTGGAGCGCTCTCTCTTTACCACCGTAACCGATCTCGCTCAGTCGCAGATGTCGCAAACGAACGAAGAGCTGATACGCCTTCGCGCAGCCAACCGTTCTACGCTATTTACTCTCTGGCTCGCCACCATCTTCGGGGCGATTGTAGGCGGCATTCTCTCCACGTTCCTGGCTCGCCGGATCACCAAAGGCGTAGACCTGGTTGCCGAACGCGCCAACGCCATCGCTTCGGGCGATCTTACCGGCGAAGCACTCGACCTGAACAGTCAGGACCAGATCGGCAGCCTAGCTAAAGCAATGCAGCAGATGCAGGCAAGTCTCGGCAGCATCATCGGCACGGTGGTACATACCTCCAGCTCGCTCACCGGTAGCGCTGCTTCCATGCGCACCGCCAGCGACCAAATTCATCGCCGTATCGACCAGCAGAGCCAACAGACACAGCAGGCAGCGACCGCGATGCAGGAGATGTCGGCCTCAATTGCCGAGGTTTCACGGCACACGCAGTCCGCCGCCGAAACCGCGCGCAGCGCTGCCGAGACCGCACGCGATGGCGGCACTATCGTCAAAGAAGTGCTGGGAAATATGCACTCCATTGCCACGGCCGTCAGCGATACCTCGTCTACAGTAACCCTGCTCGGTGAAGATTCGCGCCGCATCAGCCAGATCGTCACCGTAATTGACGAGATCGCCCGTAAGACCAATCTGCTGGCCCTCAATGCAGCCATCGAGGCTGCCCGCGCCGGTGACCAGGGCCGAGGCTTTGCTGTCGTCGCAGGCGAAGTCCGTCGCCTGGCCGAAAGCACCGCGCAAGCCACGGGTGAAATCGCCAGCATGATCCAAGGCATTCAGGACCGCACTCGCACCGCGATTGCCAGCATGGAAAGCGGCACCGAGACGGTTCAGCAAGGGGTTATCACGACCACCCAGGCTGGAGAGGCGTTGGAAAAGATCATCGGCATGGCCGAGCGAGTTGACCGCATGATTGCGCAGATCGCTATTGCTGCCTCTCAACAGGCTGCGGCGGCAGACCAGTCAAGCGCAAGCCTCGACTCTATCCATTCGCTGAGCCATGAAAATCTTACAGAAATGGCCACCACCGCAGCTGGAATCGAGTCGCTTCGCAACACCGCAGCGGCGCTCGAACAGCAGGTCGACCGCTTCAGGCTTCAGTCGCCAGCAGACTCCAGACTGGTACGCCTGCCGAAACCGCCTGAATTGCACAGTTCCGCAACCTTTCAACCAGCCTAATGAACCAGACTGCAATCCACATGTAAGCCGTCTATATATCTTTGAAGTTGTTGAAGCGCTTTCGGTCGATATCCCAAATGGAGATGCTCTTGCTTTGTCAGGGCATCTCCATTTTGCAGAGGCTTCGAAATCTACTAGGCAGACCCTACTTAATAGAAGGGGGAAACTCCTAACCCTTCATCCGCTCCTTTACGCTATGGGCCAGTTTCTCAATCTCTTCCGCTTTTTTTATGACGTCTACGGAAAGAACATCTTTGTTTGTTTTGGCGACATCCTGCTTCAACTCGGTCGCTAGGACCAGCAGTTTATCGGTGTCAGCCACCAGCTTCTTCTGGCGGTCATCATTTCGCGCTTGCGCCTGCTGCTCTCGCATCTGCGGCGGCAAAGGCTCCACAGGCTCCATCGGGGGAATCCCCATCCCCCGGCGGCTCGGGGGCTGTTGCGGAGGAAAGGGTTGAGAGACCTGTCCTTGGCTAACTACCGGCGCCCCGACCAACAACGCTGCTCCAACTATCGCCACACGAAATATTCTCATATCGCACCCCTGTCCGCCTTCGGCCAGATTGCATCCTGCGACCGTCTCAAGCATTCTGTTCCATAGCAGTACTCACGAAAGCGAGACGCCACAATCATGCTCCTCCAGGCACTTCCCCGGCAAGAAGAACATCTGTCGAAGATCTTTGAACAGGATTGGCACAATTACATCGTCGACTTCGTGCGCTACGACTTGCGGCGACTGATCCTGATTCTTCTGACCGCCTTTATTTTGCAGCGGATTGTGGCCACTCTGGTAAATCGGATACGAAAGCGCGCCGACAAGCATATCGGCCATTCGCAGCGCGCGGCCCAGCTTCGAACAGCTGCAGCCGTCGTAAGGGCTACTTCTTATAGCGTTATCGGCTTTATCGCGCTGTTGCAGGTCCTATCTGTTTTTAAGATCGATCTCACTCCCCTGCTCGCCTCCGCCGGGATCATCAGTGTCGGAATAGGTCTTGGGGCGCAATCGATCTTCAAAGACATGCTGAACGGCATCTTCATTCTGGTCGAGGATCAATACAATGTAGGCGAAGTCGTCAAAATCGCAGGCCTCCAGGGTACGGTCGAAGACCTCACCCTTCGCCTCACCCGTCTACGAGACAGCGACGGTACCCTTTACGTAATTCCTAACAGTCAGATTGCTACCGTCTCCAACCTATCCCGTGATTTTGCCGTTGCCTCACTTCCTGTCAGCGTAGATGCCAGCACAAACCCCGACAGAGTCATGGCGCTTCTTCGCAAGATTGCGACTGAATTACGCCAGGACTCCGTATTCAAGCAGGTCATCATCTCCGATCCGGATATTCTCGGCGTCGACAAGATCAATGGCCGGGAGATCATCTATCCAGTTAATCTTCGCGTTCGCGTCAGCCAAAGAGACGTCGTTCTCCGCGAGCTTCGCCGCCGGATCATCATTGCCTTCGAAAAGGAAGGTATTCCCCTCGGCATCTCTTCCAACATGCTGATCATGCAGCAAAAAACCGATCCCACAGCGCCACCCGCTGCACCTGCTGTGGGTGCATGAAGCGGGTCCACCTGTTCAGTCTCGGGAACGCTTTTTGATTTCAACATTGAGGCGCTTGATCTTCTGATTTAACGTCGAGAGGGGGATTTTGAAGTACTCCGCGGCTTCGGTCTGGTTCCAGTGGCAGCGTTCGAGGCGGTCGGAGATGATGCGGCGCTCGATCTCTTCCATCAGATCGAAGAGGGATGCATCGGGCTTGTGATCGAGTAGATTGGCCGAGTAAGTGTTGCCCGTCAACTGTGCCGGAAGCAGGTCCGGGGTAATCGTTCGAGAAGTCGCGAGGACGACGCCGCGCTCCATTGCGTTCTCCAATTCGCGAACATTTCCGGGCCACTCATGCTCCATGAGAATACGCAGGGTCTCAGGAGCAAGACTCGGTTCCGCTGTACCGTTTTCTTCGGCGTAGAACTTGAGAAAATGCGCCGCGAGTAGTGGGATGTCCTCGCGGCGGGAACGCAACGCCGGAAGTTCCAGAGTGATGACATTGAGCCGGTAAAAGAGATCTTCACGAAAACGGCCTTCGCGCACGGCGTCCTGCAAGTTGACGTTAGTGGCTGCGATGATACGAACATCCACTTGAATCTCCTGCACTCCACCAAGGTGCATAAAACGGCGGTCCTGCAGGACGCGCAGGATCTTTGCCTGCATGTCCATGTTCATTGTGCCAATTTCATCGAGAAAAAGAGTGCCGCCATTGGCTATCTCGAACAGGCCTTTTTTCGCACTCACGGCGGAGGTAAATGCTCCTTTAACGTGGCCAAAGAGGGTCGACTCCAATAGGTCGGAGGGCACGGCGCCCGTGTTAACCGGAACGAAAGGATGATCGCGTCGCGGTGAATTTGCATGGAGCGCCTTGGCAATCAATTCCTTTCCGGTGCCGCTTTCTCCCTGGAGCAGAACTGTCGAGCGGCTTGGCGCTACCTGAGCGATCAGGTCGAAGAGGCGGAGCATAGGTTCGCTCTTCCCGACAATGTTCTCGAAGTTATAGCGCTGCTTCAGCGTTCGCTTGAGCTGGATAACTTCTTCTTCGGCGCGGTGCCGGGCGATCGCCGTACGAATATCGGCGAGAAGTTTCTCGTTGTCCCAAGGCTTCTGGACAAAGTTTTCCGCGCCAGCACGGATGGCATCAACTACGTTTCCAACCGTACCGTAAGCCGTGATCATAATGACAGGCAGATTGGGCTGCATCTCAAGGATGCGAGGCAGGAGATCGATTCCGCTTTCACCCGGAAGGGCAAGATCGAGCAGCAGCAGATCATATTGATTACGGGACAGGAGTTCCAATCCTGAAGCACCATCACGCGCAATGCTTACCGTAAACCCTTCCAGGGAGAGCAGCGTTTCGAGCGACTCTCGGATAGCCGCTTCATCGTCGATGATGAGAATGTGGGGAATCCCGGCGACCTGCTCTGTACGTTGTAAATGGAGAGACTCGGCGGCCATCTCGGTTACCTCAGACATGTATCGTCTTCCTCTCCGTTTCCTGAAGTTTATCCGTAAATGTTTCCGCAGAGGATGCCTGGCTGCCTGACGCAGGGAACTCTAACTGAAACGCCGTTCCAATTCCAGGTTCGCTTTCGACATGGATTTTGCCGCCGTGTTCCTGAATAATTCCATAGCTTACAGCGAGTCCCAGGCCAGTGCCCTTATGTTCGCCTTCCTGCGGCTTCGTTTTTGTGGTGAAGAACGGATCGTAAATACGGTGAAGGTGTTCACGCTCAATTCCCGCTCCAGAGTCCTGAATGCGGACAAAGACGCGGCCCGAACCATTAAACGTAGCGATCTTCAGCACAGCATTTCCGGTTCCAAACATTGCGTCCTTTGCGTTGAGCATGAGGTTGAGAACGACCTGTTGCAGCTTGCCTTGGTTTCCGTGAATGGGCGCAAGCTGGGCATCAAAATTGGTTTCGATTCGGATCTGCGCCGTTTTGAGCTGATGTTCCAGAAGCGTAAGGGTGTCGGTCAAAAGGTGATTGAGATCGATGCTGGCAAACTCGGCCCCGCTGGTACGGGAGAAATTGAGGAGACCATTGACGATCTCCGAAGCGCGGAACGTCTGCTGCGTAATTTTCTCCAGAACGGGAGCAAGGCGCTCATCGCCGCGCATATGCTTTGTGAGCATCTGCGTGTAACTGGAGATGACCGCAAGCGGCGTGTTGACCTCGTGGGCTACTCCAGCAGCGAGCAAACCAATGGAAGAAAGCTTCTCGGACTGCGTCAACTGGGCTTCCAACTGGATGCGGTCCGTGATGTCATCGACCAGGATGATGCGTCCGACAGCAATAAAATCCCGGGTCACGAGTGGAGCGATGGCAATATTGGCTGTTCGCATATTGCCATCTGGGAGCGCGAGACGGAATTTATAAAGGGTATGGGTACCTTGCTCGTCGCGAAGACTGTTGAATCGCGCGACGAAGTCCGACGGGAAAACGGCCGAGAGCGGCTGGTGCAATACCGCAGACCGCGATTTCGCGTACATGACTTCCATCTGAGTGTTCCAGCTTTCTATACACCCGTCGAGATCGACGGCGAAAACTCCGACATTGATGGATTCGACGATATTTTCATGGAACTCTTTGAGGCGTTCGAATTCCCCAATCTTCTGTTCAAGCCGCTGATACAGCTGGGCATTCTGAATGGCAATCCCGATGTAACCGGCTAGTGACTCAAGCAGCTCCATGTCTTCGCTTGAAAGGAAATCGCCGCTGTCGGTGCGTCCCAGGCCAATTACAGCTACAGTACGCGTCCCTCCTCCCTCTCGATTGGCGACGCGACAAGGGAGGTAGTAGTTCATGTCCAGGTTGCGGGCACTATTGCGTTGTGCATCCGGCAGGCGAAGAACATGTTGTGGAGATTCCAAGAAAATGTGGCTGTTTGCGCCGGGACCATCAAAATCGAGGAAACGAACATCAAGAGCGCTTAAATCTGCAGCTTGAAGATTTGTCAGTCCATGAGATGCAGCGAGTTCAAAATGCTGGCCGGCGGGAGAACGGTTACTTTCTGTCGCCAGAAAGACCGCCACACGAGTAACAAGAAGGGTTTGGGGCAGGCGCTCGACAATTGAATCGAGCAGCGCGCGGAGATCGGTCTGCGAATTCAGGCCCCGTCCGAATTCGACCAGAGTTTCACGGTAATCAAAGCGCTTCTGATCGAAAAGGCGGTCAACCCACCCCTGAATTGCTTTTTTGAGCGGCTCGAAGAGAATTCCTGTAAAGACGATAGCGGCAAGAAGCCCCCACACATGAAGGCTGGGCAGGCGCGCCCGCACCATCTCCGCCGTTACCGCGACAATAACAAAATAGAGCCCTACCAGAGAAGCTGTAGCGAGCGTGTAAGTTACGCCTCGCTTGAAGATCAGATCAACGTCCATCAATCGGTAGCGAACGATAGCCCAGCTAAAGGTGAGTGGCAGGAAGATGAGCGACAGCCCAGCGATTTTCGTCAGAAGCGAAGGAACAGACGTGCCAGAGAAGTACAGATAAGGGATGACATACAGCAATGTGAACGGCGTGATCGTAAGCAACGTGCCACGGGTGAGCCACTTTAGCTGCTGCCGCTCCAGCCCCGAGCCGGCCTGCTTATAACGGAAGCTGAAGACTACAGCAGCAATAATGTAGTAAATCGCTAGATAGCCCACCGCGATCTGATCGAGCCGGTGACGAAGAACTTCCGTGGCCGACCAGTAACCGATCGCGGAATATTGCAGAGCAATCAGGAGGACTGCCGGGATGTAAATCAGTGCGGTCAGGAAGCGGCGTCTCAGCCGATTTGGGCGGTTGGGCGCGAAGACATCCGAGAAGCTGACAGCAAAATGAAGAAACAATGCTGGTTGTAGCGCCTCTGCGATGATATTGCCCCAGTAGATAATCCAGTCGAAAGTATCCAGCTTCGTCGTGTATTTGAAGGAATAAAGGACGAACGAAATCAGGCAGAAGACATAGAAATGCGTCGACTTCGGAGCGGTCCAGCGACGGAATAAGACATAAATTCCAATGGCCAGATATACAAGCGCAATGAAACGCAGCCATTGATTACTGGAGCGGTCCGTCGGCACGAGGATGAGCTGGATGTCGAGCTTGGCTGCGCCCGCGACATCGCTTGAATGAGAAACGGGTCTGAGGATGGAATAAGTGGCATGGGACCAGATGCCCACATGAAACATCTCGCGAACGAGAGGGGCCAGACGATTTGTAGAGCGCTCGTTAATCGCTACGAGAACATCTCCAGTTCGAATTCCGGCGCGATACCCAGGTGAATCTGACGGAACTCGTTCTGCACGCAGGCCGCCGCTAGCTTCAACCCACCAAATCCCGTCGGTTGGAACATCGAACTGGCTTTCCCGCTTGAAATTGATTCCGGCGAGCACGCACGCACCAACGGTAACCAGAGCGAGCGCGATTGCGAGAATCCGCGTTTGAAAGCCGTTCTTCATAAGAGGTCAACAACTTCGTTAAGCACATCATGTACCAAATGAATAGACAAGCATAAAAGAAGCTTGAGGAAATCCTGGCATCCGTTTATCTATGAAAAATCATAGCTCACTCCGTAAAACGGACATACTTTCCCTAATTACTGATTGCGAATTGTTGATGCAGCCATTGTCTAATTTCTTGTTGCATCAGCGTCAGTTTTGGGATTGGAGATTCGGGAGTTCCCTGAAAAAAATGATCGGCGCCTTCAATCCAGGCGAGCTCTTTAGGTTCAGCAGCGGAGATAAAGGCCTGCTGAACTTGTTCCTTAGGACCATATTGGTCCCGATCGCCGCTGATAAAAAGTTTGGGTTGAAGACATTGAGCAAGGAAAGCATAGGTGTATTTTCGTCCCTCGGCATGAACCGGCAGCCCCAGGGCAAGCAGTGCTTTCACTCGTGGGTCGCCGCAGAAGGCACGAAGACTTACGAAGGCCCCAAAAGAAAAACCGGCACTGAGCACGGGCAATTTTAGGTTGGCCTCCAGCCAGTCCAGCGCGGCGCGAGCATCGTCCTGCTCCCCCTTTCCATTGTCGAACGTGCCTTCGCTAAGGCCAACTCCGCGGAAGTTGAACCGAAGGACAGGTAAGCCTAAGGATGTAAATGCCTTCATCGCATGGTAGACGACCTTGTTGTGCATGGTACCGCCACCTTTTGGGTGAGGATGGCAGAGAAGAACAGAGTAAGGAGCGTTCGGCCGACCGGAGTTCAGGACGGCTTCGAGGCGGCCGGCAGGACCGCGCAGGTCGTTGATGGAGGAGATTTGCGACAGAACATTTTGCGTCATTTTCCTCGATTTTATGCTTGTTTCAGCGCACTTCGCTAAGTGCGGGACAACGATGCATGTCGATAGCCAATAATCGCTATCGTATGCTGGAGAGATGGCGATCGATCCCATTCAACTGACGAAGAATCTCGTCGATATTGATTCCACGACCTATTATGAGGGCCCTGTCGGTCTTTATTTGCATGAATTCCTGTCGGCGCAACGGTATGCCGTCGAGAAGACACTGGTAAATCAGCCCGAGCTCGAGCTGCCCCGAAGCAGTGGTGGCGAACGGTTCAATATATATGCGGCGCTACCGGGGGTAACTCCGGATGTTGTGCTCTCAACCCATATGGATACCGTTCCTCCGTATTTTGGTTGCAGGGAGGACGATGAATTTCTCTATGGGCGTGGAACCTGCGATGCGAAAGGCATTATTGCAGCTCAGGTCGCGGCAGCGGACCGTCTGCGGGATGCCGGGATCAAGGTAGGACTACTGTTTGTCGTCGGCGAAGAGCGCGATTCGGCGGGCGCCAAAGCCGCGAACAAGTCGCCCAAAGGATCGAAGTTTCTAATCAATGGAGAGCCCACGGATAACCGGCTGGCGCTTGCCACCAAAGGTGCCTTGAGGGTTGAGCTGCGCTGCAATGGCCGAATGGCCCATTCAGCCTATCCGGAACTGGGCGAGTCCGCTATCGACAAGCTGCTGGAAGCCCTGCATGACGTGAGGGCGTTGCCTTTGCCAGTCGAACCGGAGATTGGCCCATCGACTTTGAATATCGGACTTATAGAAGGAGGCCGTGCTCCGAACGTGATTGCGGATAAGGCCGAGGCCCATCTGCTGATACGGACAGTCGGGCCATCACAGGAGGTCAAAGACCTCATCCTGAAGACGGTGGGTGATCGGGCCGAGGTCACCTTCTCGCTCGATTTGAGCTATATCCGCATGCGCAAGGTAGGAAACCTTCCGACAATGGTGGCCAAGTTCGCAACCGATATTCCATCACTCACTAACTGGGGCGAGCCATTTTTGCTAGGGCCAGGGAGCATCCATGTCGCGCACACACCGGACGAGAAGATCGCGAAGAAGGAACTGCTGGAGTGCGTGGACCTTTACTTCGATTTGGCCACAAGCCTGGTCGGATGATGGCCGTACCGTACCAACTTCTATCTCGATCCGGATCATCCAATCGACCGTTATTCCTGTTGACTGAACGAAAGCGGTTTGTGGCGCAGAAGAGCATAGAGAAGCGTGTGCTCTAGACTAGAGATCTATGAGCGAGAAGAAGA
>Ga0207678_10001324_pt1 | contig 22871 bp, 26 predicted proteins | sample KBSC63metaG_FD_184319 | JGI IMG/M metagenome (GOLD analysis project Ga0207678, IMG submission 184319) | Corn rhizosphere microbial communities from Kellogg Biological Station, Michigan, USA - KBS C6-3 metaG (SPAdes) (version 2) | ecosystem: Host-associated > Plants > Roots > Rhizosphere > Soil ... | reverse complement strand
CACGGTGGCTGGTACTACCTGTTCAGCTCGTGGGACCGGTGCTGCGTCGGCCTGAAGAGCACGTACCGCGTCGTCGTCGGGCGATCCAAGTCGATCACCGGCCCCTACCTCGACCGCGACGGGAAGGCCCTCACCGACGGCGGCGGCACCACGGTGCTGGCGTCGATGGGCAACCAGATCGGGCCGGGCGGCCAGTCCATCGCGGGCGGCATGCTCGCCTACCACTACAGCGACGCGAACGCGGGCGGCATCTCCCGCCTCGGGATGCGCAGCCTGACCTGGTCGGCCGACGGCTGGCCACAGCTCGGGGCGGGCCTGCCGAAGGCCCGCGTGTAGGCGGAGCACCCCTCAGGGGGCGGCGTTGCTCCAGCGCCAGTCCACGCGGCGGGGTCGGCCGGGCAGCGCCGTCCGCCCGGTCGCCCACCGCAGCGTCGCCCAGGGGTCAGGAGCGGGCTCGACGTCCGGGAAGAGGCGGGCGAGCACCCGGTCGCACAGGGCCGGGTCCGGTCGGTAGGCCAGGCCGAGCCCGCGCGCGACGTCGGCCGTGTGCACCACCGTCTCGAGCACTCCCATCGCGGCCGACGCCTCGGGATCCGCGGGCCCGAACGTGTGGTGGCCACGTACGTCCGGCGGCGTCACCCGCACCATCGCCGCCAGCAGCGCACCCGAGGCGGTGAGCACCGCGAGCAGGCCCTTCGGCCCCGCGGCAGGCTCGGCGCGGATCGCGTTGGGCTCACCCCCGGGGTAGCGGGCGGCGGACTCCAAGGGCAGGTACCGCTCGTACGCGGGCACGCCGAGCTGCATCGCGTAGTAGACGAGGTCGTCCGCGATGTGCTCGACGGTCTCCCAGCAGGTCCACTCGAGGTCGCCCGCGCGGGCCGACCAGTCGCCGCCAGGCGTCAGGGCGTCCACCGCTCCGCCGACGGCGGCGAGCACATCGTCGGCGGTGACGGGGGTGCGCACGGGCGCACGATAGCGATCCGGTGGCGCTTCTGCGCCTTCTTGCCCAGCGGAAGCAGCGTGGGGCGCGCGGTAGGAGCTGGTACACGAAATGGCGTGAGCGGCGACCGGAAGCCGGCTCGGGGGCCGCGTCGGCGTGGGCGCCGCTCGCGTTCGCGATGTTCCGGGCGTTGTGGATCGCGCAGTTCGCGTCGAACGTCGGCACCTGGATGCAGACCGTCGGCGCGCAGTGGTTGTTGATCGACAGCTCGCCGCTGCTGGTGTCGCTCGTGCAGACCGCCTCCAGCCTGCCGATCGTGCTCCTCGCGCTGCCCGCGGGCGCGTGGGCCGACCTCGTCGACCGGCGGCGCCTGCTCCTCGGCGCGCAGCTGGCGATGTTCACCGCCGCGACCGCCCTGGCGGTGGGCACGTTCCTCGGCATCACGTCCCCGGCGTGGGTCCTGCTGCTGACGTTCGTCCTTGGCTGCGGCAACGCGGTGGCCGCTCCCGCGTGGCAGGCGATCCAGCCCGACCTCGTCGAACGCTCGTTGCTCCCCCAGGCGGCGGCGCTCAACGGCCTGAACATGAACGTGGCCCGCGCGGTCGGCCCGGCGATCGGCGGCCTCGTCGTCGCGTGGGTCGGCGCGGGCTGGGTGTTCGCGCTCAACGCCATCTCGTTCGTCGGCATCGCCGCCGTGATCGGCATGTGGCGGCCTCCGGAGCGCGCGGCGACCGGCCCGCGGGAACGCCTGGTCGAGGCGCTGCGCTCGGGCGGACGCTACGTGCGCAACGCGTTGATCGTCCGGCGGTTGCTGTACCGGGCGATCCTGTTCATCCCGGCGGCGAGCGCGGTGTGGGCGCTGCTGCCCGTGCTCGCCGCGGACAACCTCGGCCTGGGATCGGCGGGCTACGGGCTGCTCCTCGGGATGGTCGGGATCGGGGCGGTCGCGGGAGCGTTCCTCATCCCGCGGGTGCGGGCGCGGATCGGCTCCGCCCGCCTGGTCACCGGCGCGATGGTGGTCACGGCGGTGGCGCTCGCCGTGATCGCCGCGAGCAGCAACCCGCTGGTGGTGGGCGTCGCGCTGCTGCCCGTCGGGAGCGCCTGGATCGCGGTGATGTCAAGCCTCAACTCCGGCCTGCAGCTGACGCTGCCGAACTGGGTGCGGGCCCGGGGGCTGGCCTACTACCTCGTCGTCTTCCAAGGGGCGCAGGCGCTCGGCGGGGTGCTCTGGGGTGTGGTCGCCGACGCCACCGATGGGCCACGTGGGCCGCTCCCGCAGGCGTACGGGCGCCCTGCGGTGGGAGCTGTTCCGCGGCGGCGGCGAAGCCACCCGGTTCGTCGAGTCCTACCTCGTCGGCACCTGGGCCGAGCACGTGCGGCAGCACGAGAACAGGCTCACCGGTGCCGACCGCCGGTTCGAGGAGCAGGCCCGCCGCTACACCGTCGGCGAGCCGGAGGTCGCCCACCTCTTCCCGCCGTAGCCATCGGGGGCGGGAGATGTATCAACGGCATCCGGGACCGGTCTTCATCTTTGTCCGTCATGTCCGTTCCCAGGAGGCCGGGATGCCCTGTGACTTCCGCACGATCCGGGCGGGCGCCTTCGAGCTGCCCACCGACGGCGACACCGACATCACGATCGAGTTCCCCGCACCGGGCATCGATGCCGAGCGGCAAGCCGTCCTCATGTACCGGGCGCGCAACGCGTGTGACCCGCTCAACCGGCCGGCCAGAATTGGCGTGTCCCTCAACGGCAAGGCGCTGTTCGAGCAGTCCGTCACGGACCCGACGGACCACTCGTTCCACGAAGTCCTCGACACGAAGATCCTCCGACCCACCGGCAACGAGCTGACCCTGATCAGGAAGTCCGACACGGGAACGGTCCACCTCGCCGACCTCGTCCTCATCTACTCCATCTAGCTGCCACATCGCACGCGCGGATCGTTCCGTTCAGCCCGCGCCGCCAACGCAGTTGACGAGGCCGTTGGGGCAGAGGACCTGTTGCGCGGTGCCCCCTGCCACGAGGATCGTCGCGCTGACCACGGCGACGGAAACCAGCACCGCGGCGACGACGGGCGGCCAGGCGGGGAGCGGCCGGTCGCGCTCGGAAAGCACGTCGCACACCTCGACGAGACACACGCCCAGGGTCGACGCGAGCGCGGCGAAGTTGATGATCAACCACACGGGCAGGGGAAGCCGTTCCGGGCCACCGAAATGCAGCTCGAGCGCGGTCATGACGCAGATCGTGGCGGCCGCCACGAGCGGCGGCAGCAAGGGGTGCACCCGCCCGATGCCGAACCAGTGGCACGAGATGCACCAGCAGCCCATCGCGAACAGACCGAGGAAGCCACCCAGCACCACGAGCCCGAGTGCCGCCCACTCGGAGCTCAGCCGGTTCGACGCCCACTCGACCACGAACAGGGCCACCCAACACAGGACCACGGCGAGCACGAACTTCCCGAACCGATCCCAGACCCGAGGCCACTCGGCCCGCGCCTGATCGCGATCGGCATCGCGCAGGAACAGCCAGAAGATCCCGCTCAACACGACGAACGCGCCGAGCGCAACCCCGATGCTGACGTTGAAGTTGCCCCACGCCCGGTCCAGCGAGTCGTCGATCGACCGGTACGGCAACGAGATCCCCGCGACGAAGCCGAAACCGATGATGGTCCGGGCACGGGCCAACTGCTCGGACCGACTCTCGTCGGCACTCCTTTCCGGGATGAGGATCGAGCGCGCGACCAGGGCCCCGACGACCATGGCGACCGCGGCGAACGCCCACGTGGCGAAACCGACTCCGACGATCTGCTCCCACATCGTCGGCTCCCGATACCCCATCGCGGACACCTCGACCTTCAGAAGACGGTCCCGATCGGCGGGAGCGGCCATGTCGGGCGAAACGCTAGTGAGCGCGAAGACCCCCCGATATCCGGCGAATCCCTAGCATCCTCATCGTCCTCGTGCTTCCCGTCCGGCCGCAGCCCGAGCTCGCCGAGCTGGTTGACGGCCATCATGCCGGTGAAGATCGGGTTGGGGTTGGCGCCGCCGCTGGCGGTCCAGCGCAACTCGCGCGACGAGCACTTGTCAAGGTGCGACAGGATCTCGAACTGGTGGTTCCGCGGACTTATGCTCGTCACGATGAGCAACCGTGGAACGTGCGCCTGCGATCCCCCGGCGGGCTAGGTCCGGCCATGTTCCGACGCTTCGGTCGACCCCGTTCCTGGCCGATCCCCGTGCCGGTGCTCGTGCTCGGGCTCGTCCTGGCCGCGGGCGTGGTCCTCGAGGCGGTACACGAGATCCGCGTCCACCCGGGTGCGAGCGCAGCCGATCCGTTCTTCGACGACTGGCTGCACGACCTCCTCATCCTCACCTCGGCGGGCGTGTGCGCGGCGGGCGCGGCGCGGCACACCCGCGACGGCCGGGCGTGGACGTGCATCGCCGTCGCGCTGCTGTTCGTCGGGTTGGCGGAGATCACCTGGGACGTGCTCTACACGCACGTCGATGCCGACGCGATCCCGTACCCCGACCTCGCCGACGTGTTCGACCTGCTCAGCTACCCGCTCTTCCTGGCCGGGCTGGTCCTGATCGTCCGCGCGCGGGTGCCGGAGATCGAGCTGCACCGCTGGCTGGACGGCGTCGTGATCGTCCTGGTCGTCGTGGCCCCGATGGTGGCCCTGGTCCTCGACCCGGTTCTCCGCAGCGCGCCGCCCGATCTCCTCGGCCAGATCGTCACGCTCGCCTACCCGTTCGGCGACCTGGTGCTGCTCGGCACCCTGCTGGGCGCGCTGCCGATGATGTCGTGGCGGATCGACATGAGCTGGCTCCTGCTCGGGGTGGGGCTGCTCTGCCTCACAATCGGGGACGCCGCCTACGCCGGGGCGGCCTTGGACGACGCGTACCACAACGGGCCGGTCGACTTCCTGTGGAGCGCGGGCTCGGTCGCGATCGCCTGGGCGGCGTGGTTCCCGAACGCCGCGACCCGGCCGCCCTCGGAGGTGTACGGCTGGCGCGCGATCGTCCTCCCCCTCGGCGCCCAGCTCTTCGCCGTCGGCACCCAGGTGCTCGCCTTCTTCGTCACGCTGCCGCCCTCGGAACGGGTGCTCACGCTCGCCATCCTCGTGATCGGCGCCGCGCAGATCGTCATCTCACGACCGCGCCCGCCGGGCACCGCCGCGGTCCCACTACCCGCGAAACGTCACGAACCGGACGTATCCCGGCCACCGTGAAACGCCGTCGACGAGCGCGTGCCCCGACGAGCCGCCGCCCGTCGCCTCAGCGCGCCCCGTCGACGGCCGCGGCGATCGCGGCATCGATCGCTGTGTCGAGGCCGTCGAGCCGCAGCCTGCAGCGGCTGCGGCCCGCGGCCTCGGCGAGCTTGCGCAGCTCGGCGAACAACGCGCTGGGGAAGTCGGTGAGGCCGTGCACGTCCAGCACCAGCTCGCGGCAGCCGCGGCGTATCCCGAGGTGGGCCAGGTGGATCAGCGCGGCGAGCCCGTCGCGGTCGAGCACGCCGCCCGCGACCAGTCGTGCGGGCTGCGGGAGGGCCTGGACGTCGGGCTCGGCGGGCAGCGTCACGCTGAGCGTCAGCGGGCCGCGGTTCAACGGGTCCCCCGGGGCGGCGCCTGGGGTGGTGGGGCGCATGACGATGCTCCTGAACGTCTCGGCTGAACGGATCACCGCCAACGGTGCGCCGAAAGCCGATGCCCGGCCGTCGACCAGCCGGGCCACGCACCTGCTGAACCCGTGGTCGGTCGATCGACGGACGGCCGATCAGCCTGCCATCGCCCGGACGGTCGTCCGCGCCGCGCCGAGGATCTCGTCCGACAGCTCGCCGGGGCCGATCCCCCGCGCGACGAGGACGGCGCCGACGAGCGTGCTCAGCGCCGCCGCGGCCCGTTCGCGGTCGCCGAGCAGCGCCTCCAGGTGCGTGAGGTAGCGCTCGACCTGCCCGGCGTACGCCGCGCGCACCCGTTGATCGGCACGCGGGGCGTCGGCGCCGAACGCGACCACCGCGCACCCCGCAGCCGGGCTGTCGCGGTGTTCCGGCGAGGTGTACCAGTCGACGAACAGGTCGAGCGCGGCCCGGCTGTCCGCCGCGCCCGCCGTCAGCGTCGTCACGAAGTCCTCGTTCTCGCGCAGCGCCCGCTCCACCGCCTCCGCGACCAGGTCGTCGCGCGACCCGAAGTGCTTGTAGAAGCCGCCGTGGGTCAGCCCCGCCTCCTTCATCAGCTCCGCGACGCCGGGCCCGGCGGTGCCCGACTCGCGCAGCCGCGCGGCCGCGATCTCGACGATCCGCTCGTGGCTGCGCGCCTTCTCCTCGCGAGAGTGACCCATGCCATGGATGATACTCGACATCCTCATCTGGATGATGTCTATACTCCAGAACAGGCCCATCAGCTCAGGAGGCAGTCATGAAGATCGAAGGCTCGGTCGCGTTGGTCACCGGGGCCAACCGCGGCATCGGCAAGGCCATCAGCGCAGCGCTGCTCGACCGCGGCGCGGCGAAGGTCTACGCGGCGGTACGCGACGTGACGACGGTGGCGACCGACGACCCCCGTCTCGTTCCGGTGCAGCTGGACGTCACCGACCCGGCTCAGGTGCACGCGGTCGCCGCTGCGCTGGGCGACGTCGAGATCGTGGTCAACAACGCGGGCGTCGGCCGCCCGGCCACACCGCTGTCCGCGACGATCGACGACGCCCGCGCGGAGCTGGAGGTCAACTACCTGCCGCTGCTGGCCACCACCCAGGCGTTCGCCCCGGTGCTCGCCGCGAACGGTGGGGGCGCGTTCGTCAACGTCCTGTCGGTGGTGTCCTGGATCGGCGAGCCGACGCTCGCCACCTACTCGGCGTCGAAGTCGGCGGCGTGGAGCTTCACCAACTCCGCCCGCGTCGAGCTCAAGCGGCAAGGCACCCAGGTGGTCGGCGTGCACGTCGGCTTCGTCGACACCGACCTCACCGCGGGGCTCGACACCGACAAGATCCCGCCCGCCGTGGTCGCCGACGCGGCGCTCGACGCGCTGGAGGCGGGCAGCTCCGAGGCGGTCGTGGACGAGTTCAGCCGCACGGTCAAAGCCGCGTTGCACGACGACCAGGCGTTGCTCTACCCAGGCGTCCAAGCGCAGTTCGAGGCCCGGGCTACGTCTCGGGCCTGAGCGTGGTGAGGATCTGCCGGATCTCGGGCTCGGGCACGGCCCGGTCGAACCCGGAACCGGCCACGACGACGAGGATCGCGGTCGGTCCGAGCTCGCCGGTGAACCCGGTCGCCGAGATGGCGTAGACCGCGCCCTTCAGGCCGCACGTCCCGGTGGTGCTCACGGCGGTGGCGTCGACCTTGACGATCACCGCGGGCTTCCCGGTGAGCGTGCTGATCCGCTCGGGTCGGCCCGCCGTGATCGTCGGGCGCTTGTCGTCCGCGTCCCGGAACGCCGCGTCGGCCCACTCCAGCGCGATCGACTTCGAGGAACCCGCGAGGTCACCGTCGGTGCTGTGCTTGACCGCCGAGATCGCCAGCGATTGGTCCTTGCCGCAGGCGTCGTCACCGACGGACGCGCTCCCGGTCGCGCCGACCAGCAGCTTGCCGTCCTTCGCCTGGTAGCCGACGAGGGTGTCCTCGGAGTTGACGGTCCAGTCGGGCGGCACGTCGTAGAGCGCGGCCCGCTTCACCGATCGCACGGTGTTCCACCCCGGGACGACCGAGGTGACGACCAGCGAACCGTTGGTCGGCGGCGGACCGGCCGAGGTCGGCGCGGCGTCGCCGGACTTCGGCACGGGCTGCGTGATGGCGGCCGGTGCGCCGGAGACCGACACCGTGCAACTCGTGGACAACAGGACGGCCGCGCAGACCGCGGCCAACGTGCTTCTTCTGGTCATACGGGTTCCCTGTCGAATCGCACGACGTCGCTGAGCGTGGCGACGAAGCCGAAGTCGCCGTTCGGGCTCAGCGTGATGTCCTCGGCGGAGTCGCCCACCGGGAGGTTGCTGGGCTTGCGCGTCGCGAGGTCGATCACCGTCACGCCGCCCTCGTTGCTGGCCACCAGCGCGTGCTGGCCGTCCGGGGTGACCACGAGGCTGTCCGGCCGTTTTCCGACGGGCACGCTCCAGCTCACCTGGCCCGCGGCCATGTCGATCCCGACCACGCTGTCGTTGCCGGAGGTGATCACGACGGCGGTCTTGCCGTCCGGGGTCAGCGCGATGCTCGACGCGTTGTTCCGGATCCCCACCGTGCGGGTCACGGTGTTGGTGGCGGTGTCGATCGTCTTCAGGCCGGTGCTGCCCGCGACGAAGACCTGCTTCCCGTCCTTCCCGACGGTGATGCCCTCGGCCACGGCGCCGAGCGGCACGCTCGCCACCCGCGCACCGGTGTTGCGGTCGAGCACCTGGAACGACGACGAGCGGTCGGTGAGGTAGATCCGGCGGCCGTCGGGCGACAGCGCCAGCGCGACGACGGCCGACGGCAACGGCACCGACAGCCGCACGCGGCCCGTCGCGGCGTCGATCAGCGAGAGCGTGTTGGCCGCCTTGCGCTTCTGGAAGCCGTAGGTCGAGCTGGCGGCGACGACGGTGCCGTCGGAGGTCTCGGCGAGGGCGTCCACGCGCTCGTCCTGGAGGCTCGCCGTCGTGACCTTCGCGGGGTCGGCGACGTCGTGGATCTCGACGTTCGCGCGGACCTCGGAGAGGTTGCCCGTGGGCCGGTAGGCGGGAGCCGACATCAGCAGCTTGGTGCCGGTGGGGTCGACCAGGAGCGTGCGGGCTCCGCTGACGCTCAGGTTCGCCGACACCCGCACCTTCTTCGGGGCGCTCGACGCCGGTTCGGTGGGCAGCGTCTTGTCCGACTGGAGCATCTGGACGCCCATGGTGCCCGCCCCCACGAGCAGGACCGGCGCCACGATGGCCCCGACGACGACCCGAGTACGTCGGGAGCGGCGGGCGCGCGGCGGCGGTGCCGCGGGCGGCGGCGTCGGCGGTGGCGGCAGCGTGGGCGAGCCCGTGGAGCTGAGCGCCGCGTGGGCCGCCGCGGCGAGTTCGCCCGCGGTGGCGAACCGCTCGCGTGGGTCCTTCGCCAACCCGCGGGCGATCACCCAGTCCAGGTGGGCGGGGATGCCGGGGCGCATCAGCGACGCGCGCGGCGGGGTCGCCGTCAGGTGCGCGTACATGAGGGCGGCGAGGCTCTCCGCGCGGAAGGGCGCACCGCCGGTGAGGAGCTTGTGCAGCACGCAGGCCAGCGCGTAGACGTCGACCGCGTGGCTGATCGGGCTGCCTTCGAAGCGTTCCGGCGCCATGTAGTCGGGGGTGCCCATCACGCCGCCGGTGCCGGTCAGCTCCCCGACGCGGTCGGCCGCGCGGGCGATGCCGAAGTCCACGAGGTAGACGAAGTCGTGCCCGTCGCGGCCGTCCTCGGGCGAGAGCAGGATGTTCGACGGCTTCACGTCGCGGTGGATGAGGTTCATCGCGTGCGCGGCATCGAGGGCGCTGGCGGTCTGCCGGACCACGTCGACCGCGGCGTGCGGGGACATCGGGCCGCGGCGGTCGAGCCGGTCGGCGACGTCCTCGCCGTTGACCAGCCGCATGTCGATGTACAGCTGCCCGTTGATCTCGCCGTAGTCGTGGATGGGGATGACGTGGGCCGACCGGAGCTGCGCGGCGATCTCCGACTCGCTGCGGAACCGGCGCTGGTAGCTCGGATCCGCGGCCAGGCTCGCGGGTAGTCGCTTCAGCGCGACCACGCGCTTACGCGCCGTGTCCGTGGCCCGGAAGACCTCACCCATGCCGCCACGGCCGATGAGTTCTTCGAGCCGGTACGGCCCGAACCACTCCGCCTGCACTACTCGACACCCGCAGGGTGGACACGACTCGTCGCACCACCCCGCGGGCACGTCAAGAGACACGTCGCCAACGTCGCCACCAGGTGTTAAGGCAACGCCCCGACCGTCAACGGGGGAGCAGCGGGGGGAGCGTCGCTCTCGCCAGGCACGCTAGCACCGGCGGGTATCAAACGCCGCACCCGCACCTCTTGTAGGCGTGGCCAAGTATTGGAAAGACGCGAAGGTCAACGGCTCGATCGTCCCCACGCGCGACTACGAGGGCTTCACGGGCCCCAAGTTGAAGGCGGGAACGACCGTGGTCATCACGGATGTGCACACGAGCGTTTTCGGCAACCCCAGAGCGCTGTCCGTGCGGGATCCCAAGTCCGGGAAGTACTTCCACAACGTCCCCATGGAAGTCTTCGCGCGGTAGCGGTCGCTCACGGGTCGCCGATCCGCTCCGACCGTCGATCACGACCAGTCGGTGACGGCTGTCGAGTCGCGCCCGCGGCTACGCCTCGGCCAGCAGCACCATCGTCTCGAGGCGCACGCCGTCGTGCCGGACGGCCGCCGCTGCCTCGTCGGTCTTCATGAACGCCTCGAAGGCCGCGAAGTCGGGGATCTCGGCGATCAGCCCGACCTTGTTCGAACCCGCAGGATCGCGGAACGTGCGCACCTGGATGCCCAGGGACCCGAAGGCCTCGGCGCGCTTCGACGAGTTCCACCAGTGCTCGACGTCGTCGACCTCGTGGGTGATCAGGTACGTGGCCATGGCTGCTCCTCCGTCTAGCACTGTGCGGGAGCCCGAACGTACTAACGCGCGGCGCCCCGGTGTGCCGCTCGGAGCTCGGCCAACCCGAAAGAGACCGCGAAGGCCGCTTCCGACCACCTACTGTGCCGACCATGACCGCGATGCGCGCGCTCGTCCGCAGGCCCAGCAGGAGGCTGACCGAAGGCATCGTCACCCACGCCGAGCGGGTGGCGGTGGACCCCGATCTCGCCACGCGGCAGTGGGAGGACTACGTCGCGGCGCTGACCGCAGCCGGATGGCAGACGATCGAGGTCCCGACGGCCGAGGACTGCCCCGACGGCGTGTTCATCGAGGACACGATGGTCGTCTACCGCGATCTCGCGGTGATCTCCCGCCCCGGCGCACCCGCCCGCCGCCCGGAGACCGACGCCGCCGAGGCCACCATGGCGGCCGCGGGCTACGCGGTTCGGTCCATCACCAGCCCGGGGACGCTGGAGGGCGGTGACGTCCTCAAGATCGGCTCGACGATCTACGTCGGGCTCACCGAACGCACCAACGCCGCGGGCGCCGATCAGCTGGCCGGGTTCTTGGAGCCGCTCGGCGCGACGGTCGTCCGCGTGCCGACCACGAAGGTGCTGCACCTCAAGAGCGCGGTGACCGCGCTGCCGGACGGTCGCGTGATCGGGTACCCGCCGCTGGTGGACGATCCCGCGGCCTTCGACGAGTTCCTCGCGGTGCCGGAGGCGGCGGGCGCGCACGTGGTCCTGCTCGGCCAGGACCGCGACGGCAAGCACCGGCTGCTGATGGCGGACGGCGCACCCCGCAGCGCCGAGCTGTTCGCCGGGTTGGGCTACCGGCCCGTGGTCGTCGACATCAGCGAGTTCGAGAAGCTCGAGGGCTGCGTGACCTGCCTCTCGGTCCGGCTACGCGGCTGACCGCTCCGTGGCGGCCCGCGGTCGCCCAGTCGCGTGCGAAGTCCAGGTCTCCCCGGGCGGCCGTCACAACAGCGAGCTCCCGCCGTCGACGACCACGACGTGCCCGGTCACGTAGGTGTTGCGGAGCAACCCGATCACGGCCTCGGCGCAGTCCTCCGGGCGGCCCGATCGACGCAGCGGAGCGGTGGCGGCGACCGCCGCGTGCTGCTCGGTCAAGTCCGCCGACAACGGGGTGTCGATCAGCCCGGGAGCGACGGCGTTGACCCGCACCGGCCCGCACGACTTGGCCAGCAACGCGGTGAGGTGGTTCAGCGCCGCCTTGGACATCGCGTACGCGATCGACGAGCCGACCGGCCGCAGCCCGGCCACCGACGTGGTCATCACGACGTTGGGATCGGGTGACCGGCGCAGGTACGGCATCGCCGCCCTGGTCAGCCACCAGGTGCCGAACACGTTGACCTCGAAGGTCCGCCGCAGGATCTCGTCGGTGAGCGCATCGAGATCGGAGTGCTCGACGATCCGCGTCCAGCCTGCGTTGTTGACCAGGACGTCGAGCCTGCCGAACCGGTCGATCGTGCGCTCGACCAGCGCCCGGCCCTGCGCCTGGTCGCTGATGTCCGCCTGGACGTACAAGGCCTCCGACGGCAACGACTCGGCCACCGCCGTGCCCGCCGCCACCGAAGACGACGAGTTGACCACGACCCGACAGCCCAGCTCGGACAGCTTGCGGGCGACGGCCGCACCGATGCCGCTCGACGAGCCGGTGACGATCGCGACCCTGCCGTCGAGCTCGCCCATCGCGTCCTCCACGCCTCCGCCTGCCGCGCCGCAGCCTAGTGCCCACTAGGTTTTCCGTGGTGGAGAAGCAGGGGCTGGCGGCGCTGTTCGCGACGTGTTCCAACGCCGGGCGGTGGGGGCCCGACGACGAACTGGGCACACTGAACCTGATCACCCCGGCAACGCGTCGACGGGCCGCCCGGCTCGTCACCGAAGGGCTGTCGGTGTCGATGGCCGCCGACCTGTCCGTGCAGCACTCCCCCAGCACCGACAGCCTGACCAGCCACACCGCGTTCAGCGACCCGGCCGCCCCGATCGCCGTCGCCGACGCCGTCACGCTGCAGGTGCACGGCTGGAGCACCCACCTCGACGCGCTCGGCCACATCTACACCGACGACGTCGGCTACAACGGCCGTCGCCGGACGGAGGTCTTCACCGGCGACGGGCTGTCGGCCAACGCCATCACCGCGCTCAAGGACGGCGTGTTCACCAGGGGCGTGTTGCTCGACGTCGCCGCGTCCCGCGGCCTCCCGTACCTCCCGGCCGACCACGTGATCACCCGGGGCGAGCTCGAGGACGCCGAGCACGCCGCGGGCGTCACCGTCGAGGCGGGCGACGCCCTCTTCGTCCACACCGGGCTCACGGCCCGGCTGGCCACCGGACCCGACGCGCCCGACCACCGGGCGGGGCTGGGGATCGACGCCGTGCTGTGGCTGCGCGAACGTGACGTCGCGCTGTTCGGAGGCGACTGCGTCGAGCTGCTGCCCGGCCCTGACCCCGACCTCCCCCTTCCCCTGCACCAGCTCGGGATCGGCGCGATGGGACTCACCCTGCTGGACTGGCCCCACCTCGACCGCCTGCTCGCGATGTGCGCCCAACTGCGGCGCAGGCAGTTCCTGCTCACCGTGGCACCGCTGCCGATCGTCGGCGGCACCGGCTCGCCGGTGAACCCCATCGCCACCTTCTAGCCGGAAATTCGTCGCGACGATTTGTCCGGCTCACCGATGACATCCGATACTCCCGGCTGTCTACACCGTGACAACTCCCCCATCGATCCCGACGAGGTGAAGACGATGACCGTCCCCCGCAACGCCACCCGGTTCGGCGCCCTCCAGATCGCCATCTGCGTGCTGGCCCTGGCGACCGCCGTAGTGCACATCTACCTGGGTGTGATCACCCACATCATGATCGCGACCCAGCCCGAAGCCACCGCCGCGGCGGGCGGCGCGGCCGCGCTCGGGTTCTTCGCCGCGCTGTTCTACCTCGACGGGCTCGGGTACATCGTGTTGACCGCAGCCCTCTACCACCCGCGCCTCGCCCGGTTCCGGCGGCTGGCCCGCTGGGCCCTGATCGCGCTGACGGCCGCGACGATCGTCGCCTACTTCGTCCTGATCCAGGGCCAGTACGACGCGATCGGCATCCTCGACAAGCTCGCCGAGGTCGTGCTGATCGTCCTGCTGGTGATCGAGGGGCGCCGCGAGCGCCAGTCCCAGGTCGCCTGACCGGCCCCGTGATCGGGCGCGTAGCAGCCAGGTTCGAGCTGGGCAGGCTGGCGCGCGCCCCGGCGCCGATATCCGGTGGGCTGTCCAACCAGCTGTGGCGGTTGGACACCGACCGGGGCGCTTTCGCCGTCAAGCGGATGATCGTGAACGCCGACCGGCCGGGTTTCGCCCGGCACGTCGAAGCGGCGTTCACGGTGGAGCGCCGCGCCTGGGAAGCGGGAGTGCCGATGCCCGAGCCGGTCGCCGATCCCGCGAGCGGTCACGCCTTGGCCCGGCTGGACGGCGAGCTGTTCCGGGTGCACCGGTGGGTCGACGGCGAGCCGGGTGTCGGATCACCGGCCGAGGCGGCGACCTTGCTCGCGACGATCCACGCCGGAGGCGAGGCCCGCTGGGATCGGCCGCCGAGTCCGGTGTGGACGGCGGACCGGTGGGGCGCCGAGCTCGTCCGGCTGACCCGTCGCGTCGCGTCGGGCCCCGATCGCGTGCCGGTCGTCGACAGCCACGGCGACCTCGACCGGAAGAACACCCTGCGCCGCCCCGACGGCGCACTGGTCGCCCTCGACTGGGACGCGGCGGGACCGGTCGGCGCGGTGCACGAGGCGGTGGCCGTCGCGGTGGACTGGGCCGACGCGCAGCCGGACGCGTTCGCCGAGGCCGTCGAGACGTACGTGCGGCGCAGCGGCGTGATCGTCCCCGCGCAGCCGTGGGTGTTCGCGGGCTGGGTCGCGGGGCAGGGCGGATGGCTCGACTACAACGCGACCGACCGCCACGACACCGCGCTGGGCGACGCGGAGGTGCGGGCCACCCTGAGACGCCTTCGCCTGCTCGCCGAGCGGATGGACGCGCTGCTGGCGGCCCTGCCGTAGCCGATCTTCCGCCGCAGGCGAAGAACACCGAAGTGCCCGCGCGGCTGTCCGCCGCTAACGTCGTGCCGTGCCCGCCTCCTCGCAGGCCCCGCGCGGGCCGCTCGCGTTGCTGGCCGGGCTCCGTCGTGAGCTGTCGGTGCCGCTGTACCGCAACGCCTACGCCCTGATGGCCAACACGGCGGGCAACTCGATACTCGGGCTCCTGTACTGGGTGCTGGCCGCGCGGACGTTCCCGGACGCGGCGGTCGGGCGCGGCAACGCGCTCATCTCGTTGATGATGCTGGTCTCCACGTTCACGCAGCTGAACTGGAGCGGCGCGCTCATCCGGTTCCTGCCGCGCGCGGGCCGCTCGGCGCGCCAGATGCTCCTGACGGCGTACCTGATGGCGACCGGTCTCGCGGCGGTCGCGGCGGCCGCGGTGATGGCGTACTGCCATTTCGCCCGCGCGCCGGACGATCCGCTCTACGTCTCCGCCGGGGTCGCGGTGTGGTTCGTCGTGGCGACGGTGGCGTGGTCGGTGTTCAACCTGCAGGACGCGGCGCTCACCGGGATGCGGTCGGCGGTCTGGGTGCCGCTGGAGAACGGGCTCTACGGGCTCGTGAAGCTCGTGCTGCTGGTGGTCGTGGCCCGGACGTCCCTGTCCGACGGCGTGTTCGCGTCCTGGACGATCCCGGTGATCGCGCTGCTCGTGCCGGTGAACCTGCTGCTGTTCCGCCGCATCCTCCCCCGGCACGCGAGCGCGGAACCCGATGCGCCACCGCCCGGCCGCCGCGTGCTGGCCCGCTACATGGCGGGCGACTACGCCGCGCAGGCGTTCACGCAACTGTCGTCGACGTTCCTGCCGGTGCTGGTGGTGAGCCTGCTCGGCGCCGCGCAGGGCGCCTACTACCTGCCCGCCCAGACCGCGTTCGCCGCGATGGGCATGCTGGCCACGGCGATCACGTCGTCGTTGGTGGTCGAGGCGGCCCGCGACGAGCAGGCCACGCACCGGTTGGCGCGGGCCATGCTGCGGCGGATCTGCGTACTGGTCCTGCCCGCCGGGGCGTTCGTCGGGCTCGCGGCGCCGTGGCTGCTGGAGCTGTTCGGCAGCCAGTACCGGGCGGGAGCGACCACGGTGCTGCAGCTGATGATGCTGTCGCTGCTCCCCCGCGTGCCGGTCGCGCTCTACGTCACCAAGTGCAGGCTGGACAACCGCACGGGGACGCTCGCCCTGCTGCAGTTCACGCAGGCCGCGCTGGTGATCGGCGGCACCGCGGTGTTCGCGCCGACGGCCGGTCTGGTCGCCGTCGGCTGGTCGGTCTTGGCCGCCGAGGTCGTGCCCGCGTTGGCCGTCGCCCGGCCGGTGGCGCGTTGGCTGCGCGGCTGACGGTCAGCAGGCCCGACGCACGAACCGGTCCGGGATCGGGGTGCCGTGGCGCCACAGGTCACCCAGTGCTCGGTCGAACGCGCGCGGCCGGATCCGCACCAGCCCGCCGCCGGGGTAGTGGGTGAGCTCGCCGAAGTACACGTGCCCCTCGACGCCGTAGAGGTCCACCCGCACGAAGTCGAACTCCTTGCCCAGGGTGGCCGCGATCTCCAGCATCCGGTCGTAGCCCGCGGGCGGCGACGGCAACGCCGCGGCGGCGCCGAACCGGTTGTCCACCGCGAAGGGCTCCCAGTGGGGCGTGAGCATCGTGGACGTGTGGTGGGAGAAGCGGTTCTCGTCGACCACGACCATCGCGGGCGTGCCGTGGAAGACGAAGAACTTGTAGTCCGGCGGCGGCGCGTCGTCGTTGCCGAGGAAGCGCTCGACCACCACCCGCGGCACGAGACCCCGGTAGGACCGCTCACGCATCCCGTGCCGGAAGTAGTCGGTCGACACCCACCGATCGACGACGCGACGCAGGCGCGGCAGGTCGTCCGGGTCGGCGCCCCCGGGCAGGAGCTCGGTCATCTCGCAGCCGTGCGTGCCCTTCAGCACGCAGGGCTCGCGCAGCAGCTCCGGATCCAGCTCCGCGCCGCGGTAGGCGACCTGCAGCAGGGGCACGAGGTGCTCCTCGCCGATCCGATCGGCCACGTGCGCGCGCACCGCGTACTTGTCCGCCGTGCGCGAGACCAGAGGATCCGGCGGGCCCGCGTTGCGGACGGCCGCGAGCTGGGAGTACGTGCGCGGATGGCGCAGCGAGGTCAGCTCGCCCTGGAACAAGGCGTGGAGCGCGACCGCGAACACCCGCCGCGGCAGCACCCGGAGCCGACGTGCCAGGAGCACTCGGGCATCGAACCGCACGCGCCCGAGAATAGGACAAACGCCGAACTCAGCGCGCGGCGAACCGGCGGCGCTCTTAGCCTCGAACGGTGCCTGAGACCAGGGTGAGCGTGATCGTCCCGGCCTACAACGTCGAGCGCTGGATCGGTGAGGCGATCGACTCGGCGTTGCGCCAGAGCGAGTCCCGATTCGAGCTCGTCGTCGTCGACGACGGGTCCACCGACGGCACCGCGGATGTGGTGCGGCGCAAGGCCGCGAGCGATCCGCGTATCCGGCTCGTGTCCCAAGCCAACGGTGGCTCGGCCGCCGCGCGCAACGCGGGCCTCGACGTCGCCACGGCACCGCTGGTGTCCTTCCTGGACGGCGACGACCGCTGGCACCCGCAGCTGCTGCAGCACCTGCTCACGACGCTCGAGACCGCGCCGCCGCACACCGGCGCCGTGTTCGCGCACTCGCGGGTGATGCTGGCCAGCGGGCGAGCGGTGTCGCTGCTCTGGCAACCCTCCGGGATCTGCGACATCGACCGGCTCCTCGTGGAGAACTGCCCGCCGCACGGCGGCAGCTCGCTGCTGATCCGCCGGTCCTGCTTCGACGAGGTCGGCGGCTTCGACACCGCGATACCCAGCGCGACCGACTTCGAGATGTGGCTGCGCATCGCCGCCCACACCTCCACCCCGGCGTTCCTGGGCATCCGCCGCTGGCTCGTGGACTACCGGGTGACCCGCCCCGGTTCGATCTCCGGCAACCGCGTCGCCCGCTTCCAGGCCCTCGACACGATCCTCGACCGCTACGTCCCCCGGCTCACCCGGCTGCCCGCGGGGCTCGCCTACGTCCGGCCCGCCGTGTTCGCCTACCGCGACGGTGCCGACGAGTTCGGCGAGCGCTGGACGCGGCAGGCGCTCACGGCGGGCCGCCGCACGATCACCCGTGACCACTGGGGGCTGTCGCTGCTGGCCTGGCACGAAGCAGGCCCGCGGCAGCGCGCGCGGATGCGCCACGCCCGCGACACGATCCGCACCGGCTTCTACCGCAGCGCGGACCTCGCCGCCCGGCTCGTGCCCCGCGCCTCGGCTGCGTGCCCGCCGAACCCGCTCCGCGGTCACGCCCAACCCTGACCCGACTCCAGCCGGTTCTTCCTCACAGCCCGCGCGCGGAAAGGAAGGCGCGGTTGGCGCGCTGGTCCTCGGCGGCGCGGGCGAACCGCTCGGAGGTCGTCGGCAGGGTGTCCTGCTCGACGACCAGCCAGCCCGACCACCCGGCGTCGCGCAGGACGGCGAGCAACGCGTCGATGTCGACGTCCCCGGCCCCGAGCCGCGGGAACGCGTCGCGCGTCCACACGGCCTCGACCGGGTCGCCGTCGGCCACGATGGCCGCGACGACCTCCCGGCTCGCGTCCTTGAGGTGCACCTGGTTGATCCTCGATCCGAAGGCGCGCAGCGCCGCGACGGGGTCGCCGCCGCCGACGACGAAGTGCCCCGTGTCGAGGCAGAACTGGGCGTCGGTGAGCTCCAGCACCCGCTCGACCTCCCACGGCGCCTCCACGAAGGTGCCGGTCTCGTTGTGGAACGTCGGCTCGTAGCCGCGATCGCGGCAGCGGGACAGCACCCGGGAGAGGCCTGCGGCGAAGCGGCGCCAGCCGTCGTCGTCGAGCCCCATCGACCGGTCGGCGTGCGCGCGCCCCGGCCTGCTCCGGCGCTGCGGGGCGCCCGCGTCCGCGATGGTGGGGTGCGGCGGTGGCCCGGGCACCCGCCCCGCGACCGCGTCGAAGGTGTCGAGCATCGCGTCGAGCTCGGGCAGCACCTTCTCGAGCGCGTCGGCGTCGGCGTAGGGCAGCTCCAGGTAGGCGCCCGCCAGGCCGAGCCCGCGCGCGGCGAGCCGGTCGGCGAGCTCCGGGCCCGAGCCCAAGTACCCGACGGGTCCGAGGTCGATGCCCGCGTAGCCCGCCGACGCCACCTCGTCGAGGACGTGGAGACCGTCTGGCGTGGCGGGGTCGATGCCCACCGTGAGCTCGAACGCCCCGTAGCTGACCGGGGCGTTCGCCACCGTGATCGCGCTCAGGTCGGCCAAGGGAGTCTCCCGTCGTCTATGGGCGTCACTTGACGGCGCCCATGGTGAGGCCGCGCACGAGGTGCTTCTGCACCAGCGCGGAGAACAGCAGGATCGGCAGGGCGCCGATCACCCCCGCCGCGCTCATCGCCCCCCAGTCGATGTTGATCCGCCCGATGAGCGTCGCGGCGCCGACCGGCATGGTCTCCGCCGCGGGGGTCGAGGTGAGCACGAGCGCGAAGAGGAACTCGTTGTAGGTCACGATGATCGCGAAGATGCCGGTCGCGACGAGGCCCGGCGCCGCCAACGGCAGCACGATCCGGCGGAAGGCCGCGAACCGGGTGTCGCCGTCCACCATCGCCGCTTCTTCCAGGTCGACCGGGATCTCCCGGAAGAAGCTCTCCATCATCCAGACGACGACGGAGACGTTGAACGCCGAGTACATGACGATCAACCCGAGCTTCGAGTTGAGGACACCGAAGCCCTGCGCGAGGAGGAAAACCGGGATGATGATCACGATGGGCGGCACGATCCTCGTCACCAGCAGGGCGAGCCCGACGTAGCGCTCCATCCCCCGCCAGAGCCGGAACCGGGCCACCGCGTACGCCGCGTGCGTCCCGAAGAGCAAGGCGATCGCGACGCTCACGGCGGTCACGACGATGGAGTTCGTCAAGTAGGCGCCGAACTCGCGGCCGTTGAACAGGCTGGCGTAGTTGGCGAAGGTGAACGAATCCGGGATGAGCGTGCCGTCCTGGGTGATCTCCCGGTTCGACTTCAGCGACGTCGACACCATCCAGAGCAGCGGGACGACGGCGAACGCGACGGCGACGGCAACGACGGCGACGTACCCGACCCGGCGCCAACTGACGATCATCGCCGCCTCCGCATCAGCCCGACCGCCAACCCCGCGGCCGCGATCACGACGAGCGCCACCATGATGAGCAGCGCCGCGGCGTAACCGAACTGCTGGAACTGGAAGAACGTCTGGTAGCCGTAGATCGAGATGAGCTGGGTCGCGGTGCCCGGGCCACCCCGGGTGAGCACGTAGACCTGGTCGAACGTCGTCAGCGCGTCGATGGAGCGCAGGGTGACGGCGACCAGGATCGTCGGCCGCAGCATGGGCAATGTGTGGTCGACGAACGTGCGCCACGCCCCCGCGCCGTCCACCTTCGCGGCCTCGAACGGCTCCACCGGCAACGACTGGATGCCCGCCAGCAGGATGAGGAACATCAGCGGCGTCCACTCCCAGACGTCCAGGAACACCAGACCGGCGAAGGCGGCGTTCGGTCGGCCGAGGATCTCGGGCGGGGCCAAGCCGACGGAGCGGGCCAGCGTGGCGACGAGCCCGACGTCCGAGGCGTAGATCAGCCGGAAGATGATGCCGACGACGACGGGCGTCACGATCATCGGCAGGATCAGCGAGCCGCGGACCGCCCGTACGAAGCGCACCTCCCTCGCGCAGAGGAGCGCGAGCGCCAGCCCGAGCGCCGTCTCCAGGATCACGACGGCGGCGACGAACTCCAGCGTCGTGACGACGGAACCCAGGAAGGCGGGGTCGTGCAGAGCCTGCACGTAGTTGTCCAACCCGACGTCACGCAGCCGCCTGCCGAACCGGTAGAACCCCGTGCTCGTGCGCACGCCCTCGATGAGCGGGTACACGAGGACCGCGAGCACGAGGACGACCGTCGGGGCGAGGAGGAGGTAGGGCAGGATCGAATCCAGCCCGGTCTCCCCGAAGATCCTGCGGCGGCTGCCTCGTGGGGCCACCGTTACCTGCGTGACCATGTCGGTTGCGTCAGTCGTAGTAGCCCTGGGCCTTGAGGTAGTCCTTCACCTGACCTGCCGCGGCGTCCATGGCCGCGCCGCCGCCGTTCCCCGCGACGAGCGCGTTGTTGAGCTCCGTACCGAGGATCGACTCGACCTTCGACCAGTCGGGGGTGCGCGGCCGCGCCTGCGCCCCGGACTGCACCTGCGCCAATGCGGTGGGCAGCAGCCGGTGCGCCTTGACCGCCTCCGGGTCGGAGAACGCGGGGATCTTCACCGGCAGGTCACCGGACCGGGCCAGCGCCACCTGGGTCTCGTTCGAGCCGTACCACTTCATGAACGCGATCGCGTTGTCCTTGTTCGGCGCCGACGTCGAGACGCCGTGGATGAAGATGCCGATCTGGGCGAGCGCCTTCTCCTGCTTGGGGACGACGCCGAAGTCGAGCTTGCCGACCTCCTTGGACGCCGACGCGTCGTCGGACTTGATGGCGTTCCCCGAGTACTGGATGATCGCCGCCGCGTCGCCGCCGAGGATCGCCGCGCCCTCCTGGTCGGAGTCGAACTCGGCGACACCGGGCGGCGCTATCGACTTCAGGGTGCCCACGAAGAAGTCCGCGGCAGCTTTGCCCTGCGTGGAGTTGAAGGTGGGGTTCCACTTGTCGTCGAACATGTCCGCGCCGAACGAGAGGAAGATCGGGTAGAACGACGTGACGATCGGGTTGCCCTTCACCCCGCGGAACACGAAGCCGTACTTGACCTTGTTGGCGGCGACGCCCGCCTTCCCGCCCGCCACGAGGTCGTCCCACGTCGCCGGGGCCGAGGAGAAGACGTCGTTGCGGAACGTGAGGGTCTGCAGGTCCCCGATGGTCGGCAGGGCGATGAGCTTGGGCTGCTCGTTCTCGAACCCCTTCACGCGTGGGCCCTGCTGCGGCGGCCAGTAGCCGAGCTCCGCGAACGCGGGCGCGTAGTCGCTGTCGGCGGTGATGCCGTGGGCGCCGAGGTCCTCGAGGATCCCCGCCGCCGCGTACTGCGGGATCCACGGGTCGTCCATGATGTAGATGTCGTACTGCCCGGCCTTGGACTGGCCGTCCTGGAAGGCCTTGGCGAAGAAGGAGTCGTACGGCTCCGTGAGGAACTGGACCTTGGTCCCGGTGGCCTTCTCGAACATCGGCAGGATCGTCTCCTTGAACGGCGTGAGCGCACCGTCCTCGAACGCGCCGATCACGAGGTTGCCGCCGCCGCTCGCGGGTGCGCCCGAGGCGGCGGCCGGTGCGGCGCCGCCGGAACCGCCGCCGCACGCGCCGAGCAACGGCATGGCGGCGGCCGCTGCGGACGCGGTGAGGCCCCACCGCAGGACGTCCCGACGGCTGATGTGCTGGTTGCCTGTCATGACAGAATCCCTTCCACTTCGTGGCCGATCGGGCTGTCCTGGTTGGACCGGTGGACGGCGGTCGTGCCGTCCGGGGTGAAGAAGCACGCACGGTTCGGGTCCATGCGCACGCCGATGGGCGAACCCGGGTCCGCCGTCCAGGCCCGCGGCGCACGGACCGACACACGCGCGTCGCCGAGCAGGACCTCGACCGACACCTCGTCGCCGAGGGGCTCGACCACGTACACGCTGCCGGACACGGTGTCGGGGGTCCCCGCGGCGACGAGCTCGAGATCCCGGGCCCGCACGCCGACGTGCGCAACCCCGGCGGCCGCGCAGGCCGGGTACCGGTCCCCCAGCGGGACGGAGCTGCCCGCGACGACGACGCCCGCGCGTTCCGGGTCGAGCGCCACGTCGAGGACGTTCATGGGCGGGTTCCCCACGAACTCGGCGACGAACCGGTTCGCCGGGCGGTCGAACACCTCCTGGGGAGGCGCGTACTGCTGGATCCGGCCGTCTTTCAGCAGGCAGACCCGGTCCGCCATCGTGAGCGCCTCGACCTGGTCGTGCGTCACGTAGATCGTGGTCGTGCCGAGGCGCTGCTGGAGGCGCTTGATCTCCGCGCGCATCGTCACGCGCAGCTTCGCGTCCAGGTTGGACAGCGGCTCGTCCATGAGGAACGCGGCGGGTTCCCGGATGATGGCGCGGGCGAGGGCGATCCGCTGGCGTTGCCCGCCGGAGAGCTGGCGCGGTCGGCGTTGCAGGAGGTGGTCCACCTCGAGGGAGCGCGCGACCCGCAGGACGGCGGCCTCCCGCTGCTTCGGGTCGACCTTGCGCACCTTGAGCGGGTAGGCGATGTTCTCGGCCACGGTCAGGTG